>Ga0187776_10000392_pt1 | contig 21254 bp, 20 predicted proteins | sample 0216_BV02_MP12_2_FD_132426 | JGI IMG/M metagenome (GOLD analysis project Ga0187776, IMG submission 132426) | Tropical peat soil microbial communities from peatlands in Department of Meta, Colombia - 0216_BV02_MP12_20_MG | ecosystem: Environmental > Terrestrial > Soil > Wetlands > Peat | place...
GCCAAGGCCGATATCTACAAGCAGGTGGATGAAAACGGCCGGGTTACCTATTCAAATGTTCCGAGCAAAGGTGCGCAGAAGCTGAACCTTGAGCCCCTCAATACCGTGCCCTCGGGCCAGCCCGGCGCCGCGACCCCGGGCAACTTTCCTAAAGTCGACGCTGAAACGCAAAAGAACCGCGATGATGTACGCCGCCAGATTCTCGAGCAGGAATTGTCGCAGGAAATGGCGCAGCTCGAAGAAGCCAAGAAAAGACTCGCCGAAGCCGAGTCAACGCGTATCGGCGGCGAGCGCAACTATCAGAAATATCTGGACCGCACGCAACCTTTCAGGGATGAGGTTGCCGAGCACCAGAAAAATGTCGATGCATTGAAAGAGGAACTCGCGGGATTAAAATAGGCAATTGGCCAAGGGCCTGGAAATTAATCCAGCGGATTCCATGCAGCAATAATTCCCACGCGTTGGGCGAAACCGGGCACTGGCGCTTCCCTTATTCCCGTTGTTTCCCGCAGCGATTTATCCTGCCCCGAGTTGCCGATACCTTTTCGTGACCGATCCTCAACTTCATGACACCTGCCGCTTTTCACGGTCTTGATCTGCTTGCCGCTGCCGTGATTCTCCTCGACGAGGATTTGCTGATGGAATACGCCAATCCCGCAGCAGAAAATCTTTTCGAAATAAGCAGAAAAAATATGGCTGGGAGATCGCTCGGCGAGATATTTGGCGATACTGGCACCTTATTGACCGCAGTCGATTATGCGCTTGTCAATAATTGCAGTTATATTGAGCACGACCTGCGGCTTGCGGCAATGGGCCGGCCTGAATTGCGATTAAGCTGCGCGGTGACCCCCTTGGAAACCCGGGACGCGCGCGTGCTGCTGGAGTTCAGGCAAATAGATAAGCAGCTGAAAATTGCTGAGGAAGAGCGCATGCTGGATCAGCAACAGGCAAATCGCGAGCTCATGCTTAACCTCGCCCATGAAATAAAGAACCCGCTGGGCGGTATCCGTGGCGCGGCGCAATTGCTTGAGCGTGAGCTGGAGCAGCCTGGACTGTACGAATACACTCAAGTCATTATCAAGGAGGCCGATCGGCTGCAAATGCTCATGGACCGCCTACTTGCGCCACACCGGCTCCCGCGGCTAGCCGAAATCAACATCCACGAAGTCCTCGAGCAGGTAAAAACCGTGCTACTTGCCGAATATCCGCACGGCATTGAAATTGAGCGCGATTATGATAGCAGCCTGCCGACACTCACCGGCGATCGGGAGGAGTTGATTCAGGCCGCCTTGAATATCATGCGCAACGCGGCGCAGGCGTTGCGGGGCAAGGGTAAAATCACGCTGCGCACGCGGGTGGTGCGCCAGATAACCTTGGCAAGGAAACGCTACCGGCATGCGCTGATGGTGCAGATCATCGACAACGGCCCGGGCGTGCCCGAGGCGATTCGCGAAAAGATTTTTTACCCCCTGGTATCCGGTAGGGAAGGCGGCAGCGGCCTAGGTCTCACCATTGCCCAGACTTTTGTCAATCAGCACCGCGGCATTATCGAATGCGAAAGCCGGCCGGGGTATACCTGCTTCACATTGCTGTTGCCGCTCGCGCAAAAAGGCGCTGAGCGTGCGGAGGCGGCCTCATGAAACCGGTGTGGATCATAGACGATGACCGTTCCATCCGCTGGGTGTTTGAAAAGGCACTCGCGCGCGAAGGCATCGCTTTCAAAACCTTTGCCACGGCACCCGAGGCGATGGCAGCACTGTCCGTCGCTCCGCCGCAAGTCGTTGTGACGGACGTACGCATGCCGGGCTCATCGGGCCTGGAATTGCTGGACAGTCTCAAAGAGCGCTATCCGCAGGTTCCGGTCATCATTATGACCGCCTATTCAGACCTGGACAGCGCGGTGGCGGCGTTCCGCGGCGGCGCTTTCGAATATCTCGCCAAACCCTTCGACGTCGACCACGCTGTGGAGCTGATTCGGCGCGCCATGCACCAAAGCCTGCATGGCGAGGACGAAGCCGAATCTGACAAAGCCACGCCGGAAATCCTGGGACAGGCACCTTCCATGCAGGAAGTTTTTCGGGCCATTGGCAGGCTCAGCCAGTCGCAGGCCACGGTTTTAATTACCGGTGAGTCGGGAACGGGGAAAGAGCTGGTGGCGCGCGCTCTGCACCGCCATAGCCCGCGCGCAACCCGACCATTCATCGCGATAAACACTGCTGCCATTCCCAAGGACCTGCTCGAGTCGGAACTCTTCGGGCATGAACGCGGCGCTTTTACCGGGGCGCAAAGCATGCGCCGCGGCCGTTTCGAGCAGGCTGAAGGCGGCACACTGTTTCTCGATGAAATCGGCGATATGCCGCCTGAGTTGCAAACCCGTTTGCTGCGCGTGCTATCCGAAGGGCAGTTCTATCGCGTCGGCGGCCACCAGCCGATAAAGGCCAATGTGCGAGTCATCGCAGCAACCCATCAGGATCTGGAATCGAAAATCAAGGAGGGACTGTTTCGCGAAGACTTGTTTCACCGCATCAACGTGATCCGGCTGCGCCTGCCATCATTGCGCGAGCGCCGAGAGGACATCCCGTTACTGGCGAAACATTTTCTGCAGAGGAGCGCAAAAGAGTTGGGTGTGGAAACCAAGCGCCTGTCAAACGATGCCATGAAATACCTTTCAGCGCAGGATTTTCCCGGCAATGTGCGGCAATTAGAAAACCTCTGCCACTGGTTGACGGTCATGGCGCCCGGACAAAACATCGAGGTCAGGGATCTTCCTGCCGATTTGCGCGCGGAAACTCCGGCACAGGAGATAGATTGGCTAAGCGCACTGCAAAAGGAAGTAGAGCGCGCCCTCAAGCGCGGCGAGCAGGGTATCATGGACGAGCTTACTCGCCAGTTTGAAAAAGCCCTGATTGGCAGAGCGCTCGCCCATACCGGCGGGCGACGCATCGAGGCGGCGAGCCTTCTCGGGCTAGGCCGCAATACCTTGACTCGCAAGATCCAGGAACTCGGGTTGGACGACCGGCCTGAAAAGGCCGATTAACGATCTGGCTAAATTTCCGCGATTACCGGAGCGTGGTCGGAAGGGCGCTCAGCTTTGCGCGGCTTGATGTCAATAGTGCTGGATTTGCAGCGTTGGGCCAACGCGCTGCTGAGCAAAATGTGGTCGATGCGCAGCCCCAGATTGCGGCGGAATGCGCCAAGGCGGTAATCCCACCAGCTAAATGATTTCTCGGGTTGATCAAAAAGTCGAAAGCTGTCTTTTAGACCCGCTTTGAGGAGCTCGCGAAATGCGTCCCGTTCCTGGGGACTGACCAGGACATTGCCTTCCCAGGCCTTCGGGTCGTAAACATCGCGGTCTTCAGGTGCGATATTCAGATCGCCCAGCACTGCAAGCTGCGGGTGCCGGGCGAGTTCGGCTTTAAGCCAGTCATTAAATTTGGCAAACCATTCCAGCTTGTAGCGGTACTTTTCCGAATCCACGCTTTGTCCATTGGGCGCATAAACGCAAATCACCCGTACATCGTCAATCGTGGCGGCGAGCACGCGTTTTTGGGTGTCATTGAATTCGGGTATCGCGGCGACCGTTTCCTTGCCTTGCTCTTTACTTAGGATGGCGACCCCGTTGTAGGTTTTTTGACCTGAATATACGGCCTGATAACCGGCGGATTTTATTTGCATAAGCGGAAACGATTGGTCTTCAATCTTGGTCTCCTGCAAGCACAGCACGTCCGGCCGGGCAATTGCGATCCAATCCACGAGCTGCGGCAGGCGGATTTTCAGCGAATTGACGTTCCAGGCGGCAAGCCGCATCAAGGCTAATAATTTGATTTCGGCGCAGGAGGCGGCGCGGTCATAACCGGGGCGGGGGGCAAATTTGCCGCCGGAGTGGTTTCCGTCCTTGGTGCTTCCGCGGCGGGAGCCGTAGGTTTGGGATAGCCGGCAGTATCCAAGGCGTTGTTCCACGCGACCTCGTCATAACCCTTGAGAATTTGAGAGTCGCCCACCACCAGTACCGGCACTAGAAGATCTCCACTAATTTTCTTTAATGCATCGGCGTTTTCGCGCTGCCTGCTCGGGTTTTTCTCCTTGTACGGAACAGCGCGTTTTTTCAACAATTGCCGCGCCTTGTTGCAATCGGTACCGCAGTCCGTAGCATAAAGCGTCACAGGGAAATATTTGGCTGCCCTTGCCATTTCGTAGGACTGATTGGCTTCGATTACGTTGGCACCCAGTCTTTTTTCCTGAATATTCTGCGCTGATGACGGCGGCGACTGATCCGAATAGTGCACCGTGCCGTCGCTGTCCACCCAGCGATAAAGAGGTCCGGCCAAGCCGCTGCCGGCGGAAAACAGGAGCGCGCAAATCAAGATTTGCAGTTTCATCGTACGTTTCTACACCGGGAGAACTTGAACGGGTCCTTTATTCAATGGGGAGCGCCTGCCATGCCATTGTGGCGCAGCAGCGCATCGATTTGCGGTCCGCGCCCGCGAAATGCAACAAACGATTCGAGCGCCGGGCGGCTGCCGCCGACACTCAGAATTTCGTCGCGAAAACGGCGTCCTATGTCCTGGTTGACCACGCCATTTTCCTCGAACAGGCTGTAGGCATCTGCCGACAGCACTTCCGCCCACTTGTAGCTGTAGTAGCCGGCTGCATAACCGCCGGCAAAAATATGGGAGAAATTGTTGGGGAAACGGTTGTAATCCGGCGGGATCACTACCGCGACCTGGCGGCGGATTTCATCAAGCAATTGCGACATGCTTTTGTCCCCATGGGGATCGAAGTCATGATGCAGGTGCATATCAAATAGCGCGAATTCCAGCTGGCGCACCGTTTGCATTCCGCTCTGGAAATTTTTGGCCGCAAGTATTTTGTCATATAGCGACCGCGACAGATGCCCGCCACTATCTACATGACGGGTCAAATGCTTCAGGACCTCCCATTCCCAGCAAAAATTCTCCATAAACTGGCTGGGCAATTCCACCGCATCCCACTCCACGCCGTTGATTCCCGAAACACCAAGGTGATCCACGCTGGTGAGCAAGTGATGCAATCCGTGGCCGAATTCATGAAATAGCGTGATCACCTCGTCGTGGGTAAACAGCGCGGGTTTGCCGCCGACCGGGGTAGAAAAATTGCAGTTCAGATATGCCACCGGGGTCTGAATTCCGGAATTCGTGCGCCGGCGCGCGATAGCTTCATCCATCCATGCGCCACTGCGTTTTGAAGGCCGGGCGTAGAGATCTGCGTAAAACTGCCCGATCAGATTACCGCCCATGTCACGGACGTCGTAAAAGCGTACGTCGGCATGCCATACGGGGGCCTGCCCCTGGGTAATGGAAATGCCATATAGCGCTTCAACCAGCTTGAACATGCCGTGCAAAACTTGCGACTCGGGAAAATACTGCTTTATCTCTTGGTCGGAAAATGCATAGCGCTCTGCGCGCAGCTTCTCCGAAGCAAAAGAGACATCCCAAGCCTGAAAATCCTCAATCCCCAGCTCGCTGCGCGCATAATCCCGAAGTTCCCGGTAATCGCGTTCGGCGTGGGGTTTGGCTTTTGACCCGAGTTCGCCGAGAAAATCCAGCACCTTTAGCGGCGACTTCACCATTTTCCGAATAAGTGAGACTTCGGCATAGCAGCGAAAGCCCAGAAGACCGGCTTTCTCTTGCCTCAGCCTGAGGATTTGAGGAATCAACGGGGTATTATCCCATTCGGGCTTCCCGAATTCGGAAGCACGCGTGACATAGGCACGGTATAGGGTTTCGCGCAGCGTACGGTTTTTCGCGTACATCATTGCCGGTATCCAAGAGGGCGCGTGCAAGGTCAGTTTCCAGCCGGACCTAGAATCGAGGGCGGCGGCTTCCTCTGCTACCTGTAGAACATCTTCCGGCAATCCGGCGAGCTCGGCACGGTTCGCGATATAAAATGCAAAATCATTGGTGGCATCGAGCAGATTCTCCTCAAACTTGGCATAGAGCTTCGACAGCTCTTCTTGAATTTGCAAAAAGCGCGCCTTTTTGTCCTGTGGCAATTCGGCCCCGCCTAGGCGTAAGTCCCGCAGTTCGTTTTCCACGACTTGCTGCTGTGCGCGGCTCAATCGCACGAATTCACTGTCTGCTTTGATCGCCTTGAATTTTTCGTACAAGCCCTGGTTTTGCGCGAGTTCCGAATGGTACTGGGTGATCTTTGGGCGATTGGCGTTATAGGCTTCCCGCAGCTCCGGGCTGTTCATCACCGCGTTCAAATGGGTCACCTGTCCCCATGCGCGACTCAAGCGCTCATTGGCATCTTCCAGCGGCTGCACGAAATTGTCCCAAGTCGCCGGCCCGCCATGAGCCAGCAACTGGCCGACCAATTCGCGATTTTCCTTTAACAATTCGTCCACCGCGGAGGCCACGTGCTGCGGCAAAATTTCAGAAAACCGGGGAAGGCCCGAAAAATCAAGCAAGGGGTTCATAATGAAAGGGATTCAGGAGCGGCAAGCCCTATTATACAGGCAGCGGGCTAACTTTCGTAGACGACTTGGCCTTCGACCAATGTGTAATTCACCCGCCCCTGCAGTTCTACGCCGAGAAACGGGGTATTTTTTCCTTGACTTTTCAATGCCATAGGCTCGACTTTCCAGCACCTCGTGGGGTTGAATATGCAGATGTCGGCCGCGTGTCCGGGAGTGAGATGGCCGGCATCGACGCCAAGTATCTCCCCGGGAACTTGAGTGATTTTGGCAAGTGCCCTCGAAAGGGAAATTTGGGCTTCGGCGGCCCATTTCAAGGTGAGCGGAAGGAGCAATTCGAGGCCGGTCGCGCCGCTCTCGGCTTCCGCAAAAGGCAGCAGCTTGGCGTCATCGTCAACCGGGGTGTGATCTGAGCACAAGGCGTCTATCGTTCCGTCTTTGAGTCCCAAGCGCAGCGCGTCCCGGTCTCGCTGCGAGCGAAGTGGTGGTATGAGGTTACAATTGGCGTCGAAGAAGCCGAGGTCCATTTCGGTCAGATGTACATGGGTAGAGGCGATGTCGCAGCTTATCGGCAAACCTTGGGCTTTGGCTTGGCGCACCATTTCCACGGCTTCGAAAGTGGAAAGCCTGCACAAGTGAATGCTCGCTCCGGTTTCCTTGGCAAGCAGCAAGATGGTTGAAAGTGCGACGGTTTCCCCGCAAGACGGTATTCCCGGGAGACCAAGCCGCGTGGCCACTATCCCGTCATGGGCGACACCGCCTTGCGCAAGGTAGGCATCCTGCGGGCGCAACCACACCGTGTAACCAAAAGTAGCGGCATATTGCATGGCGCGCATGAGCAGGTTCGTATCGCTGAGCGGCGCGTTGGCTTGAGAGAACGCGACGCATCCGGCGTCATGGAGCTCCGCCATTTCGGTAATGCGCGTGCCGTTGAGTCCTTGGGTCAATGCGCCGAGCGGATAGACACGCGCCTGATTTAGGCTCTTTGCGCGGTGTTTCAGCATTTCCACCAGTCCCGGTTCATCCAGCGGCGGATCGGTGTCGGGCGGGCAGGCGAGGCTGGTGATGCCGCCCGAAACGGCGGCCAACATTTCCGATTCCAAGGTCGCTTTGTATTCAAGACCGGGTTCCCTGAGCCGGGCTGAAAGATCAATTAAACCGGGGCAGACGATGCAATTGCTGGCGTCGATTACGCGATTGGGATGAAAAGGCTCTGGATTACGTCCCACGGCAAGCACTTTGCCTGCCGCGATAAATAGATCCTGCACCGAATCCACGCTGTTTTTGGGATCGATGATACGACCGTTTTTTATCTGAATTCTCATTCAATGTCCCGCCAGCATGCTCATTACTGCCATGCGTACCGCGATGCCAAAGGTAACCTGCGGCAAAATTACCGAGCGTGGACCGTCGGCCACGCTGGAATCGATTTCCACGCCGCGGTTCATCGGCCCGGGGTGCATGACAATCGCGTCGCGCTTGGCGGCTGCGAGTTTTTCCGCAGTCAAACCGTAATATTTGAAGAATTCCTGCGCGCTAGGCAGAAGCGGTCCTTGCATGCGCTCACTCTGCAAGCGCAGCATCATTACAACGTCCACATCCTTAAGGCCACGCTGCATGTCGTGGTAAACGTGTACTCCGAGAGTTTCCACGCCCGCAGGCAGCAGGGTTTTGGGCGCTATCACCCGCACTTCTGGCACGCCGAGCGTAGTGAGCGCATGAATTTGCGAGCGGGCGACCCGCGAATGCAGAATATCGCCTACGATCGCGACGCGTAGGTTGTTGAAGTCGCGCTTGTAGTGGCGGATCGTGAACATGTCCAGAAGTGCCTGCGTGGGATGGGCATGTCGACCATCGCCCGCATTAATGACATGCACTTTCGGCGCCACGTGTTGGGCAATGAGGTGCGCCGCTCCGCTTTGCGCGTGCCGCACAATGAACATATCGGCATGCATCGCTTGCAGATTATCAATGGTGTCAAGCAGCGTTTCGCCCTTGCTCTGTGAAGAGGTGCCGACATTGAGATTGATTACGTCGGCGGAAAGCCGCTTGGCGGCGATTTCGAACGTGGTGCGGGTACGCGTGCTCGGTTCAAAAAACAGGTTGAAAATCGCCTTGCCGCGCAGCAGAGGAAGTTTCTTGACTTCGCGCTTGGTGACGCCGATGAACGATTGGGCGGTATCGAGTATTTGCGTCAGAAGCGTTGCAGGCAGCCCTTCGATCGTGAGTAAGTGCTGGAGTTCACCCTTCTTGTCAAGCTGCGGGTTGCTGTGCATGTACGCGAAGCGGATTATAGCATCATGGGTAAAAGCTAACCCACGCTTCCCGTGGGTTCGGCCTACACTTGGTTAAGGTGTAAGCTCAGTCTTCCCTCCTTGTCTTTTTTTAATTCAATGTTCTGGTTTTCCGCGAGCTCTATGGTCGTTCCGGTGTAGCGCGCAAATACCGGTAGTTCGCGCCCGCCACGGTCGATCAGCACGGCAAGCTCAATGCTTGCCGGGCGTCCATAATCGAACAGTTCGTTCATGGCGGCACGCACCGTGCGCCCGGTGTAAAGCACGTCGTCCACAAGAATGATGCGGCGTCCTTCGACATCAAAAGGAATATCGGACGGCTTGACCTGTGGATGCAAGCCGATGCGCGCGAAGTCGTCGCGATAAAACGAAATGTCGAGCAGGCCGAGGGGAGTATTAAGCCCGAGCTGCTGTTGCAGCTTTTGTGCTATCCAGGCTCCGCCCGTGTGTATTCCGATCAGCGCTGTACTGGAATCGAACCGGGGTTTGATTTGCGCGGCAAGCGCGGAAACCAATTGTTCCGCATCAGGAAGTTTCACGATCATCAAAAAAGCTTTGCAGAATGTGTTGCGCCGCCACCTGGTCAATCGCGATTTTGCTGCGCGACATGCCAGCCTTGGCCAGCGATCGCTCGGCTGTGTGCGAGCTCAGGCGCTCGTCGACCAGGAACGTGGGGAGCTTGAAGCGCTGTTGCAGCCGCAGCGCGAAACCGCGGCTCAGTCTGCTCATCTCGTGCTCGCCACCGTTCATGTGAGCCGGGAGCCCGACCACTAGCAGCACTGGTTGCCATTCTTTGATTAATGCGGCAATCGCGTTAAAACGCTGCTCGTTCTGCGCTGACTCAAGCGTGGTCAACGGATGAGCAATGCCCAGCGCTAAATCGCCGACCGCAATGCCAATGCGCTTTGTGCCAAAGTCGAACGCTAAAATTGTGCCTGTCCTGCGGCCGGATGCGTAGCGCGTGGCGTGAGCGCGTTGTTCCCTCATGAACGCCTTATTGTGAATTACGCATGGCCTGCGTCTTCGGATAAGGTGGCGAAGTTGACACCCAGCAAGTCCATCGCTGCGGACAGGCGGTCTTCCGGGGGCAAGTCGAAAATGACATTGCTTTTGGCAGGCACCGAAAGCCAGGCGTTTTGCGCGAGCTCGTTTTCGAGTTGCCCAGGCGCCCAGCCGGCATATCCCAAGGTGACCAGGATTTGGCGCGGCCCATCGCCGCGTCCCACCGCCTGCAGTATATCCTTGGACGTGGTGAGACCGAGCTCCTGGTTGACTGCGAGCGTAGATTGCCAGTCACCCAGGGGTCTGTGCAATACGAACCCGCGGTCGATTTGCACCGGTCCCCCGAAGTGCACCGCGATGCCGCGCAAGCGGGGTTCACCGAGCGGAATGCTGATTTGCTCGAACAGGGCCTGCAGGGTCATGTCAATGGGACGATTGATCACCACTCCGAGCGCGCCTTGCTCGTTGTGCTCACAGATGTAGGTCAAGCTCTTGGCAAAGTAAGGATCCGCCATGTTGGGCATGGCGATCAGAAAGTGGTTAGTCAGGTTGACTGGCTTCATATAGATATTGTAATCGCCTCCCCAAGCCTTCACAAATGCGGCGCAGCGTGCTGCTATGCAGCGATTTAGCTAAGCTGCTTATCTACCGGCGCCAGGAGACGAACAATGGGCAGAAATGCAGTTTGTGGATGGCAAACTACTGCCGTGCGCGCAGCCACGTTTTCCACGCGTGGAACAGAGTTGGGTTCCGGGCCGCGATCACCGAGCGTTTCCATAAATCATCAGCCCAGAAATCATCCGACTTAAGAGAGCACATCATTCCCCCCGCTTCTTCGAGTATCAGCGAACCCGCTGCATAATCCCACAGTCTCTGACCACCGTGCAGATATACGTCAAAACGACCGGCGGCGACATAGCACCATTCCAGCGTACTTGCGCCATAATTGCGCAGTGAGGAATAAGGCGGCGTTCCGACTAGCTGCCGCGCCAGGTTGGTGCTGATGCGCTTAAAATCCACACTCGCCATGCACTGGTGCAATTCCTTTTCTGATTCGTTGATTGGGAGCCGCTCGCCGTTAAGGTAGGCCCCAGCGCCCTTCTCGGCGTAATACATTTCGTGCGATACCGGGTCGTAAATGACCCCAAGGACACTGCGGCCCTTGTTCATCAGCGCGACGGAAACCGCGAAATAGGGCAGACCATTGACGAAATTGGAAGTACCGTCAATCGGGTCAACACACCATAAGCCAGAATCTCCGGCGAGCCATTGTTCAGCTTGCTGCTCACGGCTCATTTCTTCGGCGAGCACCGGGCTTGGGTGAATTTGGCGCAACTTGGCTGCAAGCGCCTCCTGCGCCGCGATATCGGCTTCGGTGTAAAGGCTGCCGTCGGCTTTTCGTTGCTGCGCCACCTGCAAATAACGCGGCATGATTTCGGCCTGCGCTACTTCGCGTACGGCACGAATGACCGACTTAATCAGGGTTTCCATACTTCCACTTGATCGAACAGCCCATGCTGGCAATTTGTTCTTGCGGCCCCCGGCCGGTGCGCGCGACTTGCTGCATGGCCTCAAACAGCTCGCGCCGGGCATTGGGCACGACATTGGTGCGCGAAGCGTCAAGGCGCCCGCGGTATTGCAGCTCAAGTTTGGAATTGAACCCGAAAAAATCCGGCGTACATACCGCGCCGTATGCCTTTGCGATTTCCTGGGTATCGTCGAGCACGTAAGGAAAGGGAAAATTAAACTGACGCGCGACCTTCACCATATTGTCAAGCGAATCCTCGGGGTAATCGGTGGGATCGTTGGACATAATGGCAATGCTGCCGATGCCATTTTCCTTGAGTTCTTTGCAATCGCGCACGATGCGCTCGCGCACTGCTTTTACATACGGACAGTGGTTGCAGATGAACATCACCAGCAGGCCTTTCTCACCGCGGACATCCTTTAGACTGTAGCGCTTACCATCGACACCTTGAAGGGCGAAATCCACCGCTTTCCAGCCAAAATTACAAATCGGGGTTTGCAGACTTACCATGGTTTTCTCCATTAATCTTTTGTTCAGTCTTTATATTATCATGCACTTACATCTGAGCATGGACTTCTATGACTACAGCGCGCCTTTTTCATTCCCGAGATCTAGCTCCGCATCGCGAAATTTGTCTTGATGACGCGGCCGCGCATCACGCTGCGAAGGTATTGCGCCTCCGCGAAAAGGAAGCGGTCGTATTGTTTAACGGCCAAGGCGGAGAATATCCGGCCAGGATTGTCCGGATTTTCAAGAACCAAGTGACGGTACTGACCGGAGAACGGCAAAACATCGAGCGGGAATCGGCGCTGCACATCGTTCTGGCGCAAGCACTCCAATCGGCCGAGAAAATGAACTTGACGGTGCAAAAAGCCGTTGAATTGGGCGCGGCCACGATACAACCGCTTGTGAGTCAGCGCAGTTCGGAGCGCACCGGCGCCGCGCAAGCGCGCAAGCGTGTGGAACACTGGCGCAGGGTCGCGATCGCGGCTTGCGAGCAATGCGGGCGCAACCGCATCCCACGGATAGGCGACATGATTACGGTAAATCAGTTCGTCGGCAGCGCGGAGCAGGGTATGCTGCGCTTGATGCTTTGTCCGGAGAGGGGATCGTCCTTCAAGCGGCTCGCATACAAGAGCGGCGGGATAATCGTGCTGGTGGGAGCGGAGGGCGGATTAACGCCAGAGGAAGAACGCTTGGCTCGTGCTGCCGATTTCATTCCGGTCACTTTGGGCGAGCGCGTTTTACGAACCGAAACGGCCGGACTGGCTGCGCTCGCCGCGATCCAGGCTTTATGGGGAGACTTTTGAATGTATGCCATCATCGTTCATGGCGGCGCGGGAGAATGGAAGACACAACAGGAGCAGGCCGCTTTGCGCGGCGTGAGGCGCGCGGTAGAAGCGGGCGCGAAATTGCTTGCGCAGGGAAAATCTGCGCTCGATGCGGTGACGGCTGCGGTAGTTTCACTCGAGGACAACCCGGTATTTAATGCCGGCACGGGTTCAGTGCTGAACTTGCTGGGGCGAGCCGAGATGGATGCGAGCGTCATGGTGAGCGAGGGACGCCGCGCGGGAGGCGTGGCTTGCCTGAGCCGGGTCAAAAATCCAGTGCGGGTCGCTCGCAAGGTTATGGAGAAGACCGATCATATTTTGCTTGCCGACCGAGGGGCGGTTGATTTTGCGCGCATCATGGGTTTCGCAGACTATGATCCGGTGACGGTGGAGCAGCGCAGGATTTGGCAGAAGAAAAGCAGCGCGCTTTCGGCTGCAAAAAGCAAAAGCCGTGTCCGAGACCTTATGAAGCGCTACGCGAAGTTCGCCAGAGGAACCGTGGGTGCGGTGGCATTGGACCAACGCGGTCATTTCGCTGCCGCGACATCGAGCGGTGGATTGACGCTGAAACTTCCGGGGCGAGTCGGCGACACTCCCTTGCCGGGAGCGGGAAACTATGCTACGCCTCTGGGAGCTGCATCCGCGACCGGTCTGGGCGAGGTGGCGATGCGTTACCTGGTGACCAAATCAGTGTGCGATCTGCTGGCGCGCGGTAAAAACGCGCAGGAAGCGGTGGATGAAGTCCTGCTGCTCGTCGCAGCGGAACCCGGCGCACACCTAGGAATCGTTGCGATTGACAGGGATGGCAATGTTGGCGCGGGACACCATAGCCAAGCCTTGATGCCGCATGCTTGCCGCGTTTCCGGGGGAAGCAGAGCCGTTGTAAAAATGCAGGTCGAGCCCTGAAACGTGTTCCTTTCCTTCAACAGCAGTAATGATTCATTTTATTCGGGGTGTACTTTACGGATGCCAAAGCCGATGAGGCGGGCAGGAAAGATGCGCAAAAACGGCAGACGAAATAGCGCCGGTGGTCTGAATGAAGCATCGGGATTCAATGCAGTTTTAATCACCCGGTTTTGAATGAAGGTCTGGAACGCCTGGATCACCCGGGTAGCAAGGTACCGCTGTTTTTGTACATTGGCCAAATCGCTTTCACTGACCACTCCGCGCCGCAACGGAACTGTCAGCACATTCGCCGCAACCACCGCGTCCTGAATTGCGTAATTGATCCCCACTCCACCTACCGGCGACATGACATGCGCCGCATCGCCGATAAACAGCAATCCGGGCTTATACCACTGTTTCAAGCAACTCGATTCTACCGACAGCGCTGAGATCTGCCCCCAATTTTGCACCGCAGACACGCGGTCGGCGAATTCCGGGGCGAGGGACGAGAGGGATTGGTGAAATTTCTCCATACCTTCCACGCGCAGCTGGTGATAACTCCCCTTCAAAATCACGTAGCCGAGCTGGTAATGATCTTCCCGCGGCAGAATCGCGAGCATATGCCCTTGCCCAATGCGTCCGCCAAAACCCATGGTATCGCCTGGCCTCTTTGGCAGCCTGAACCACAGCACATCCATCGGTGGGGAACTTTTTACCGGCTCCAGCCCGGCAAGTTTCCTGAGTCTGGAAAAACGGCCATCAGCCGCAACCGTGAGCAGCGCCCGCAACTCGAGTTCCTTCTGGTTTGAATCCCAATAGCGCACGCCGCGGCAAATCCCGTTTTCCGCGACTATTTCGAAGGCATGAGCTCCCATGAGCAGCCTGAAGTCAGGATGCTTTTGGGCCTCACCGATTATGAATTCAAGAAACCTTGCTTGCGGCATTAGCGCGATGTAGGGAAAACGTGTTTCAAGAAGGCTTAAATCCACCATAGTGAACGAACCGCTTTTGGTGCGCAGAGTCAGCTGCTGCAGCTTGGTGTGAGGCAGTTGCAGCAATGGGTCGGCAAGCCCGATTTCGTCCAAAATTTCCATGGCGGAAGGATGCAGAGTGTCGCCACGGAATTCCCGCTCGAAATCCTTGTTCCCTTCGAGCAAAGTGACCTGTATGCCTTTTCGTGCCAGCAGCAAAGATAAGCTCGCGCCGGCGGGGCCTGCCCCGACTACGCAGCACGTAGTCTGTTCAGTGGTTTCTGGAATCATGAGGAAGGCAGGCCCCCAAGGCGCTCGGCACATTAAAATCAACTGACCGGGAGATTTTGAAATTTTTTAAGCAGAAGCGCTTGCAGCTTATTAGAAAACCCGGGGATTTATGAACGATGGCTGAATATTGCTTGCGTTTGATCATCCTGGATGAAATGATAGATTTGGCGATGGCCCTGGTGTTATTAGGTCAGAAAGTGCCGTAGCCTCGGCAATTTCCACCAAGGCCGCGTACCGACCCTGACCGGGAGATGCCGCCAACGTAGCGCATGACTGCAGCATCAAATTGAGAATTCCCGGCCTCATTGCGATGCGTGAGCCTGGCCTTGCTTTTCCTCGAAGTGCTTATCCACTATGATGGCAAAAAAGGCCTGAAATTTGGGCCGCACAGTCCCACACTTCCGCTTAATTATGCCGCTTAATACTCCCACCGATGCAATTGCATTCGTGCAATGGCTGCGGTCGGTTGCTCCTTACATACATGCATTTAGGGGGCGCACTTTCGTCATCGCTTTCGGCGGCGAAGCAGTGAGCGATGGCGGATTCGTCGCGTTGACACATGATTTCAATCTGCTCTACAGCCTTGGTGTGCGCTTGGTGCTGGTACACGGAGCGCGCGCGCAAATCGAGGAAAGACTCAGCGCGCTGGGCCAGCCGAGTCGTTATGTCAAAGGATTGCGTGTTACCGACAATGTCGCCTTGCAATGCGCCAAGGAGGCGGTGGGTCGTATCCGTCTGGAAATAGAAGCGCTGCTGTCCACGGGCCTGCCGAATTCACCCATGGCGGGGGCGCAAATTCGCGTTGCCAGCGGCAATTTTGTAATCGCCCGACCTTTAGGCGTGATTGACGGAGTTGATCTGCAGCATACCGGAGAGGTCCGGAAGATTGATACCCCCGCAATTGAGAATCGCCTGAATGAGGGGGAGATGGTATTGCTTGCACCGCTGGGTTATTCCCCAACCGGCGAGATTTTCAATCTAGCCCTGGAAGACATTGCGACTCGCGCGGCAATTGCTTTGAAGGCAGACAAGCTGATATTTCTGATGGAAGAGATCGGGGCCACCGATGCCACAGGCAAGCTGCTCAACGAACTCACCGTTTCTGAGGCGGAAGAAATACTGTCCAAAAAGACCGGACTGTCAGGCGATGTCAGCCTATATCTTCCCTGTGCAGCGCGCGCCTGCCGCGAAGGGGTGGCGCGAGCGCACCTGGTTTCGCGCCATGTGGACGGAGCCGTGTTGCTCGAATTATTTACCCACGGCGGAATAGGTAGCATGGTGACGCCGGCAGGACTCGAAAAGCTGCGCCAGGCGCAAATCGAGGATGTGGGGGGAATACTGGCGCTGATTGAGCCACTGGAAAACGAAGGCGTGCTCGTGAGGCGTCCGCGCGAGCTGCTGGAAATGGAGATGAACCGTTTCAGTGTCATTGAGCACGACGGCTTAATTGTCGCCTGCGCTGCGCTCTATCCTTTTCCACAGGAGGGCGCTGGAGAACTGGCCTGCCTGGTCGTGCAAGAGGATTACCGCAATCAGAGCTACGGCGATACCCTACTCAAGTCCGTCGAAAAACAGGCGGCCGCCAGCGGGATGCGCAAGCTGTTTGTGCTTACCACACGGGCTGCGCACTGGTTTATCGAACGCGGCTTCAAGGAGGGGACAGTGGAACAGCTGCCTGAGCAGAAGCAGGTGCTTTACAATTACCAGCGTCGTTCGAAGGTATTTGTGAAAAGGCTTTGAAAAAAGTGAATTGCATTTGCTGCATTTAAATTATTTTGAAAACATTTGAGTCGTGAAACGCTTTTGGCAAACTAAATCATTGCGCGCGAAGCTGGTGCTAATCAGCGTGCTGGTGGAAGTAGTGATGCTGACGCTGCTGGTGGCCAACAGCGTTTGGCTGATCGATAGCGCACTGGATGAGCAGGTGAGAGAGCGGTTGAAGTTGCTCTCACCGCTACTCACGGCTTCTCTCGCCGTACCGCTTTCACAAGGGAATGAGGCCTTAATCAGACAAAATCTTGCCAGCATCCAAGACAAAGAAGAACTCAGTTATGCCCTGCTTTACGACCACGAAGGGAAACTGCTCGCCGGGGACGGACACCGCGTGTCGGCAGCCGACCCGCGCAAGGTATTCGAAACCTGGATTCCCATAGAGCGGGAGGGCAAGACCTACGGCAGTTTGCGATTGGGCATCTCCACTGCTTTCCTGGACGTGACCAGGAATAAACTATTCTGGGAAAGCATGGTCATCGCCGCGGGCGAGGTGGCGTTATCTTTGCTGTTGTTCCTCGCGTTGGGCTACCGGCTCGCCAAGCATCTGGGGGAGCTTGCAGAGGCGGGGCGCGCCATGGCCAACGGCAATTACGCCGTGCGGGTAGCGGTGAATTCTGCCGACGAAGTGGGCAAACTCACCACAAGCTTCAACGCCATGGCGGAAGCGGTGCAGAATCAGGTTAAATCCTTGCGTGAGGGGGAGGCAAAGTTTCGTGCCATTGCAAACTATAGCCATGACTGGGAACTTTGGGCCGACCCTGCAGGCAAAGTGATCTGGGTCAATCCTTCGGTGCAGCGCCTGACCGGTTATTCTCCGAAAGAATGTTTGGAAATGAAAGATTTTCCGGCAGCGATTATTGAGTCGGAAGACAAACAGCGCTTTGCCGATTTATCTCGGCAAATTGCCCAGAGCGCCAGAGGCAGCGGTATTGAATTCCGCGTGCGGCGCAAGGATGGTTCGAGCTTCTGGGCGGCGGCGACCTGGCAACCGATTTATGGCAGCCAAAACGATTACCTTGGGGTGCGCTGCAGTATTCGAGACATTACCGAGCGCAAGAACGAAGAATTCAATTTGCAGGCAACGATTAAACAACTCGAGCTTGCGCAAGGCAACCAACGTGAGGATTTTGCAAAAGCGCAGGAAGAACGGTCGCGGTTTATGTCCCTGCTCAAAGCGATGGACATGGGAATCTTGTTTCTCGCCAAGGACGAGGTGGTTTACTGCAACCCGACATTGACGCACGTTTGGGGTTTCAGCCAGGACCTGCATCTGCAAGGCCTGAATACCGAGAGCATGCTGGCTACGGTGAGCAAGCAGGTCGCTCGCCCGCAAGAATATGTGCAGCATGTGATGGAGGTACTCGCCAGCGACGAAAATTCCAAGGATTATGAATTCACCCTGGCCGACGGCCGTATGCTGCTGGAGACTACCTATCTAGCGCGGGGGGATGACGGCCAGGTTCTAGGCAGACTTTGGGTCTACAAGGACATTACTCAGGAGCGGCGCGACGCGGAGCAGCTAATTTATCTGGCAGAGCGCGATGCGCTGACCGGCTTGTATAACCGCCATCGCTTCCAGCAAGAGCTCGGGCGCATGATCGCGGAGGCACAACGTCATGGTTCGGCTTTAGGACTCCTGTTCTTCGATCTGGACGAATTCAAACACATCAACGATACGTATGGACATCGCGCCGGTGACGCGATACTCATTCGCGTTGCCGGAGAAGTAAACGCCCAGGTGCGGCGCAACGAAATCTTCAGCCGCCTGGGAGGAGACGAGTTTGCAATCTTGGTCCCGGATGTGGTCGAAGACGAGCTACGCGTAGTGGCTGAGCGGATTGTGCATTCCATATCCCAAATCCGATTCCAATTCGAAGGTCAAAACCTGCGCCTGAGCACCAGTCTGGGTATCGCGATGTTCCCCGAGCACTCTGCAAATGCCGAAGAACTAATGGCTCGCGCCGACGCCGCGATGTACCTTGCTAAGGAGTCTGGCAAAAATGCCTGGCGCGTCTACCGCGCTGACAGCGAAAGCTCGCGGCAAATGTTGTCGCGCTTGGCTTGGAACGAGCGCATCCGCAAGGCCTTGCATGATGGCCTGATGTACCTGGATTTTCAGGGCGTATTTCGGGTGGCCGACGGCGGGCGTTCGCACGTCGAAACCCTGGTGCGAATGAAGGACGAATCGGGCGGCGTGGTGATGCCCGCCGCGTTCATTCCCCTCGCGGAGAAAAGTGACATCATTTTGGAAATCGACCGCTGGGTAATCCACAAGGCCATTACACTGCTTGCGAGTTCGCCGAATATGCCAAGCATCGCAGTGAATGTCTCGGGGAGGTCGTTAGCGGGATTGGAATTACCGATCTACATCAGCGACGCGCTGCGCAGGCTTGGCGTCGAGCCGCGCCGACTGATGGCCGAGATAACCGAGGCATCTGCGGTCGCGGATTTGCATGATGCGCAACGCTTCATCCAAGCCCTGCATCAGACAGGATGCATAGTTTGCCTTGATGATTTCGGAAGCGGCTTTTCTTCTTTTGCCTACCTGAAGCATTTGGACGTCGACATAGTGAAAATAGACGGCCTATTTGTCCGCAATTTGCCCAATGATCAGGACAACCAGATATTCGTCAAGGCCATTGTTGATGTGGCGCGCGGCATGCGCAAGACCACAGTGGCCGAATCGGTGGAAGACCTTAAGACTCTGGAGATATTAAAAGGCTTTGCCGTAGATATGGTGCAGGGATATTATCTTGAAACTCCGCACTCCAACATTGCGGCTTTAGAAAATGCGCAGCGGGATTGGCGAGCAGTCAAAAGCCGCGGGGAATGACATGGCAAGAATGGTGAATTGCGTGAAACTCGGACGCGAGGCCGAGGGTCTGGACTTCCCGCCATATCCGGGGGAGCTGGGCAAGCGCATCTTTGAGAATGTCTCAAAAGAGGCGTGGAAGGCCTGGCTGGAACATCAGAAAATGCTGGTCAACGAAAACCGGCTGAACCTGGCGGATGCCAAGGCGAGGAAATATCTCGCGGAGCAAATGGAAAAACATTTCTTTGGGACAGGCGCCGATGTTGCCGCGGGTTATGTGCCGCCCGGCCGAAGCAAATGAGGCGTTCAGGTATAGGTTTTGACTCCGTCCGCGCCGCTGAGCAGTAAAACATCAGCCGGTCGCTTGGCGAAAATCCCGTTGCACACCATTCCGGTGATCTGATTAAGCTTGGATTCGAGCTCCACCGGATTGAGAATCTGCATGCCGTGCACGTCAAGAATAATGTTGCCGTTGTCGGTAGTGAAGCCCATGCGCAGCTCTGGAAACCCGCCCATTTTGACCAGCTCGCGCGCGACATACCCGCGTGCCAGCGGAATCACTTCTACCGGCAGGGGAAACTTGCCGAGTACATCGACCAGCTTGCTTTGGTCAGCGATGCACACGAACTTGCGTGCTACTGCGGCCACGATTTTCTCCCGCGTCAGCGCACCGCCCCCTCCCTTGATCATGTGCAGATGCCGGGTGATTTCGTCCGCGCCGTCCACATAAACCGCAAGCTCGTTGACACTGTTCAAATCCAGCACCGGAATGCCGAGGCTTTTCAATCGCTGCGCAGTGGCTACGGAACTCGCCACCGCACCTTCGAGCTTGTGCTTGATCTTGGCGAGCTCGGCGATGAAATAATCTGCGGTGGAGCCGCTGCCGACGCCGATGGTGCAGCCATCCGGAACATATCGAATGGCGGCGCGCGCTGCGGCCTGCTTCAGTTCATCCTGGGTCATCGGTGCTCATGCCTCATGATCAGCTTGCTTTAAATTATTATAAGCCGGCTATTGCTCGATTGGGCGCCCTCAATCGTCCGGCGCCCACTTCTGGTTTGCCTTCAATCCTGATACGCTTTCGGTTTGTTGATTGGTTCGATGGCAATGCACAAGGATTATCTGGAAAAAATTCTCGCTTCCCGGGTCTATGAAGTCGCGCAGGAGACGCCGCTCGAACTCGCGCCCAATCTCTCGGCGCGAATTCATAACCGCTTGCTGCTCAAGCGCGAGGATGTGCAGCAAGTGTTCTCCTTCAAGCTGCGCGGTGCCTACAATAAAATGGCGCAGTTGCCGAAAGCCGTATTAAAGCGCGGTGTGATTGCAGCTTCAGCAGGCAACCATGCGCAGGGCGTGGCGCTTGCCGCGCAGCGCCTCGGCTGCAAGGCGGTTATCATCATGCCGGCAACCACGCCCCATATCAAGGTGCAGGCGGTGGCGGCGCGCGGTGCCGAGGTGGTATTGCACGGTGATTCCTACGATGAGGCCTATTCCCATGCGCGCAAGCTGGAAAAGGCACGCGGGCTCACATTTGTGCATCCCTACGATGATCCGGATGTGATTGCCGGACAAGGCACCATAGGCATGGAAATTCTGCGCCAGTGGACGCGTCCGATTTACGCCATTTTTGTCGCAGTCGGGGGAGGCGGGTTGATTTCAGGAATCGCGGCATACGTCAAACGGCTGCGGCCGGAAATCAAAATCATCGGCGTGCAACCGGCGGATGCCGACGCGATGGCGCGTTCCTTAAAAGCCGGCAGGCGCGTGAAACTGAGCCAGGTCGGCTTATTTGCGGATGGCGTCGCGGTCAAGGAGGTGGGAAGTGAAACCTTCCGCCTGTGTCAGAAATATGTTGATGAAATGGTACTGGTGGACACCGACGCGGTATGCGCCGCGATCAAGGACGTGTTCGA
>Ga0187776_10000393_pt1 | contig 21233 bp, 11 predicted proteins | sample 0216_BV02_MP12_2_FD_132426 | JGI IMG/M metagenome (GOLD analysis project Ga0187776, IMG submission 132426) | Tropical peat soil microbial communities from peatlands in Department of Meta, Colombia - 0216_BV02_MP12_20_MG | ecosystem: Environmental > Terrestrial > Soil > Wetlands > Peat | place...
AGCGCCGCGGCGAGCGCCGCGGAGGCCCGCCTCACGCGATCCTCGAGGACGTGGCCGTGCGCCCGATCAGCGCGACCAGGGCCGCCGCCGCGAGCGCCCCCAGTCCCAGCAGCAGCTGCAGCGTCGCGGGCGTGTCCGTCTGGGGGATCGCGCCGCCGGAGGACGAGCCGCGCGGAAGGGACGCGGGCACGAGCGCCGTGCGCGCGGGTCCCGTCGCCGTCGGCGTCACGTCCACGGCGACGAGGCTCGTGTAGGCGCTCACGAGATGGTGCTCGAGGGCCACCTGGACCACCTGCGCGCGCAGCGCCGACTTGTCCCCGCCGCGCCGCAGCTCGTCCATGAGGCTCGCGATGCGCGCCCTGGCCCAGAGGGCGCCCACGCCGCTCGCCTTGCCCGCCGTCGCCGGCGTGAGCGCCTCGCTCCAGGGTTGGTTGCCGCTCGTGCCGGACACGACGATCGTGCCCGCGAGGGTGGCGGCCGAGGCCGAGACCACGACGGGCTCGCCGAGGTAGAGGTCCGGGACGCGCTCCGGATAGGTGCGCACGGGCGTCCCGTCGGGCCAGCGGATCGACACGTCCTGGAGCACGGGCGACTCGATCTTCGCGAAGAGGCGCGTCATCTTCTCGCCCACCTCGCGCACGTCGCCGATGTACGTGAACGTCCCGCGGCCGAACTGCGCCGCCTTCGTCATGAAATGGCTGTTGGGCGCGGAGCCGATGCCCACGGTGAATAGACGCGTCGAGCCGAGGCGATCGGCGATGAGCTTCAGGAGCTCCTCCTCGTTCGAGACGCCGCCGTCGGTCATGAAGACCACCTGCCGCAGGCACCCGGGCGCCGCCTCGCCGTTCAGCGCGAACGTGAGGGCGGGGGCCATCTCGGTGCCGCCGTCGGCGCGCAGCTTCCCGATCCAGTCGAGCGCGGTGGCCACGTTCTGCGCCGTGGCGGGGAGCGCGTCGGGCCAGAGCGGCCGCGTGACGGAATTGAACTCGACCACGTTGAAGCGGTCGCGCTCGGTGAGGCTCGCGAGCGCCGTGGCGAGGGCCGCCTTCGCCTGCTCGAGCGAGGAGCCCTGCATCGAGCCCGAGGTGTCCACGACGAGGATGGTCTCGCGCGGCACGCGCTCGCTCGCCACCTTGGCCGCCGCGTCGGGACCGGGCGGCACCACCATCAGCAGGGCGTAGTCGGCCGCGCCCACGGTCTCGGTGAAGAGGGCCGCGCGGGGCGCGGCGCCCGGCGCGAGGGACCACGCGAGCTCGAAGTCGTGGTCCGCCTCCTCCTGGTCCTTGGCGAGGTAGACGAGGGCGCGGTCCGCTTCGCTCCTCTGGACGCGCACGTCGTGGTAGGAGCTCGAAATCGGGCCGAGGGGCACGCCCGCGTCGATCTGCACCGCGATGTCCACGGGGTTCACGAGGACGCTTCCGTCGGAGGCGACGAAGGGCGGCTGCGTGAGCGCGCCTTCCGCGCCGTCGGCGGCCGCGTCGCTCGTCCACGCCGCCTCGCGCGCCTTGGGGTCGTCGGGCAACGCCTCCGCGGGCGCGCGCGCGGGGACGTAGCGCGGCGTGATCGCGAGCGGGAAGCGCAGGCGGTAGACGCCGTCCTCGTAGGCGAGCGTCTGCTGGTACTCGATCGTGACGCGCACGACCTCGTTCGGGCCGATGTGCGCCACCGAGTCGGTGAAGAGGTTGGGGCGCTGCTGCTCCACGAGCGCGGCCTTGCGTCCCTCGCTCTTCGCCTGCTCGTAGGTGCGCCGGGCTTCCTCCCGCTCCCGGATCTCGCCTTCGACGACGCGCGAGCCCACGAGGAGCGTGAGGTGGTCGACCGCCGCCTTCTCCGGCAGCGGGAAAACGTAGATTCCCTCGACCGGGTCGGTGCCGGGATTGTGGAAGGACTGGGTGACGCGCGTGCGGGCGACGATGCCGCTCACCTGGATCTCGACCTCGGTCTCCAGGGTGGGGGCGGGGGCGTAGCCTCCGGGCGCGGCGCTGGCGAGGAGCAGCATGCCGGTGCGCGCATCGCCGATCGCGGCCGCCTGCGCGTTGTCGGCGAGCACCAGGGCGGCGAAGCCGAGGGCGAGCGCCACGACGATGCCGCTCGCCGCCGCCCGCAAGCCCAGCACGATGAAGTCCTTCGCTCCCGAGGCCGCCGTCGGCCCGCGCCGTGCCATCCCGTCCGCCATCGCCGCGATCCCTTTCCGCCCTCGTCGAGTGGGCCCTCGCATTGCGCGCGCGCGCGATGCGCGCCGGGGGGCGGGAGGCGGGCGCCGCGGCGAATCTTTGTGGCGAAAAAGTGACGGCGCCTGCGCTGCGGGTCCACATATAGATAGAATTGCGGGCATGGCTCGCCGCATCGCGCTCGTCGAAGACGACGCCGCCATCCGCCAGAACTACGTCGATGCCCTCACCCGCGCCGGGTACGAGGTCGCGGCGTTCGCCGACCGCCCGAGCGCCTCGCGCACGCTCTCGGCGCGGCTGCCGGAGCTCGCCATCATCGACATCGGCCTGGGGGCCGACATCGACGGGGGCTTCGCGCTTTGCCGCGAGCTGCGCGGCGCGAGCGCGCGGCTTCCGATCATCTTCCTCTCGGCGCGCGACTCCGACTTCGACATCGTCTCGGGGCTGCGGCTGGGCGCCGACGACTACGTCACGAAGGACGTGAGCCTGCCGCACCTGCTCGCGCGCATCGCCGCGCTCTTCCGGCGCGTGGACGCCGCGGACGAGGCGCCCGAGGCGGCCGAGGTGCTCCAGCGCGGCGACCTCGCCCTCGACGCGCAGCGCATGGCGGCCACCTGGCACGGCAAGGCCCTGGGGCTCACGGTGACCGAGTTCTGGATGGTGCACTCCCTCGCGCGCCACCCCGGGCACGTGAAGGACCGCGGCCAGCTCATGCGCGACGCGGAGATGGTGGTCGACGACGGCACCATCACCTCGCACGTGAAGCGCATCCGCAAGAAGTTCCTCTTCATCGATCCGGGCTTCGCGGCCATCGAGACCGTGTACGGCATGGGCTATCGATGGCGGGAAGGGCCGTAAGGGCGGCGGCCGCGGCGATCGCGGCCTGCGCCGCGGCCGGGGCGGCGGCGGCCGGGGAGGCGGAGGCGGCCCGCTGGTACGTGCAGGTGGACAACGACGCCTTCTACGGCACCGACCGCTGGTACACGAGCGGGGTGCGCATCGCGCGGGTCGCGCAGCGCGGCGGCCACGCGCTCGAGTGGGGCCTGCTGCAGGAGATCTACACGCCCGAGGCCAAGCGCATCAACCCGATCGACCGGCCGCCGGCCGCGCGGCTGCTCGCGACCTTCGCGCGCCACGACCGCGACGAGCGCGCCTGGCGTACGCTCGAGGTGGACGCGGGCGTCGCGGGACCCAACGCGCTGGGACGCCAGGCGCAGGACCTCGTGCATCGCGTCTTTCCCGCGCCCCACGAGGACTGGTCGCAGCAGCGCCCGAATCGCGTCGACGTGCAGGCCGTCTACGCGGACTCGCGGACGCTGCCGCTGCTGGAGGAGGATTGGGAACGGCTGAAGGCGAACTACGGGGCGGTGCTCGGCAGCCAGCTCACGTACGCCCACGCGGGCCTCGAATGGCGCGTCGGCCGCGGCGCCGCGACCACGATGTCGAGCCCCGTGCTGCGCTTCGCGGCGACCCCGCCCCTGGCCGCGGGAGACTCGCGCGAGCCGGGCTGGAGCGCCTTCGTGGCCGCGGACGCGCGCGACGTGATCCGCAACCGGCTGCTCGAGCGCCGCGCCGATTCCCCGCTCCCGCCGCTCCAGGACCGGCGCTGGGTGGGTCGCTTCAGCGTCGGCGTGGACTGGATCCATCGCTGCGGGACGGTCTCGCTCGCCATGGTGATCGATACGCGCGAGTTCGAGGGGCAGCGGCGCAACCAGGGCTTCGGCTCCCTCGTGCTGGAGCTTCCCTTCTGAGCCGCGCCCCGTGAGCGCCCGCCTTTTCCACGGCATCCGCTCGCGGCTTCTGCTGGTCGCCTTGGCGCTCGCCGTGCTGCCGCTCCTCGCGGTGCACTTCATCGCCAGCATGGAATCGTTCCTGCGCGACTACCAGGAGCGGGCCATCGGGGCCACCGCGCGCGCGATCGCCGCCGCCCTCTCGGACCGCCCCGCGCTCTTCGGGCCGCAGCGCCCCGACGACGCCGAGGGCGAGGAGCGCCGGCGCATCGTGGCCCTCTTCGCGGCGGCCGACACCGACGCCGCGGCGAGCCTCGGCCGGGCCTACGTGCCCTCGGACGAGATCGAGCGCTTCCTCTCGATCATGGGGCAGCGGGGCACGCGGATGTGGGTGGTCGACGGCAAGTCGCGGGTGCGCGGCCTCTCGGGAAGCCTCGAGGATCCCGAGGCGGCGCGCTCACTCGTGAGCTGGTTGAAGCCCGTGGCGGCCCTCGTGGTTCCCGCGCCGCGCATCCCGGTGGGCAACGAGTCCCTGCCGGTGCGCAGCCAGATCGACCGCGCGCTGATCGGCGTGAGCTCCACGCAATGGCGGGCCGGGCACGACCGGGGTGTCGCGATCCTGTCGGCCGCGCAGCCGATCTTCGTGGGCGACGACATCGTGGGCGCCGTGGTGGTCGAGGAGACCACGGGGGCGATCCAGATCCTCAAGCAGTCGGCCCTCGAGAAGCTGCTCGCCGTGACGCTCGCGGTGGTCGGGGCCGCGCTCGCCATCCTCATCGCGTTCTCGGGGCGCCTCACCGCGCGCATCCGCCGCCTGCACGCCGAGGCGGACGCGGCGATCGATCCCCAGGGGCGCGTGCGCGGCACCATCAGCACTACCGACGCGCGCGACGAGATCGGCGACCTCGCGCGCACCACGGCGGCGATGCTCGCGCGGCTGCGCGACTACAACGCCTACCTCGAGGCGATGGCCGGCAGGCTCACCCACGAGCTGCGCACGCCCGTGGCGGTGGTGCGTTCCTCGCTCGACAACCTCGCCGCCCAGCCGCTCGACGGGGAGTCCCGCGTGTACGTGGGCAGGGCGCTCGAGGGCGTGAACCGCCTCGGGCGCCTGGTTTCGCGCCTGTCGGAAGCCACGCGCCTCGAGCGGATGCTGGAAAGCGCCGAGCGCGAGCGCTTCGACCTCGGCGCGGTGACGCGCGGCTGCGTGGAGGGCTACCGGGCCGCCTACCCGGCGCGGCGCTTCGAGCTCGCGATCGGCCCCGGGCCCTTCCCCGTGGACGGGGTGCCGGACGCGTTCGCGGAGCTGCTCGACAAGCTGGCGGAGAACGCCCACGACTTCGCCCCGCCGGGCACGCCGATCCGCGTGGCGCTCGAGGCCGACGGCGTGCGCGCGGTGCTCGCGGTGGAGAACGAGGGCCCCCCGCTTCCCGAGGCGATGGTCCAGCGGCTCTTCGACTCCATGGTGTCGATGCGCGCTCCGGGCGAGGCCGCGCCCGGGCGGGGCGACGGGGCGCACCTGGGACTGGGCCTTTACATCGTGCGGCTCGTCGCCGAGCACCACGGCGGGACGGTGCGCGCGGCCAACCGCCCCGCGGGGGGCGTGCGCTTCGAGGTGGCGGTCCCGCTCGCCTCCCGTCCCGGCGGAACCCTTTTGCCGTAGACTTTCAACGGGATAACAACCGCTCTCCGCGAACCCTTTGGGCCGCCTCCTCTTCTTCGTTCTGATCGCCCTCGCGATCTGGCTGCTGTGGCGCGGCTCCGTGCGCCTCACCTCGCGCGGCTCGTCCCAGGAGCCGAGCCGCACCGTCCAGGGCGAGGACATGGTCACCTGCGCGCGCTGCGGCGTGCACCTTCCGCGAAGCGAGGCGCGCCTGGAGGACGGCCGCCTCGTCTGCCGCGACAATCCCCGGTGTCGTCCCGCTCCGTGAGCGCCGCGCGCGAGGCCGGCGCCGTGCGCGCCGCGGCGCGCTTCGGCCGCGCGATGCCCTTCATCGTCGAGGCGGACGACGCCACCTGGAGCACGCTGCTCGTCTTCTGCACCTACCGCGTCGTGCTCGCGGCGCTCGTGGGCGTGGCCTTCGCGTACTTCAACCACTTCTTCATGCTGGGGATCACCAAGCCCGAGGTGGTCGTGCCCACGGCGCTCGCCTACGGCATCGTCTCGCTCGCGCTCCTCGTGCCGGCGAGCCTGCGCGAGCCCAATCTCACGGTCCAGGTGAGCGCGGGGGTGCTCACCGACGTCCTCGCCATCGTGATGCTCATGTACGCGAGCGGCGGCGTGAGGAGCGGCCTGGGCGTGATCCTGCTCGTGTCGCTCGCGGCCGCGGGCCTCATCACGCGCGGGCGGCTCGCCTTCTTCCACGCCGCCTTCGCCTCCATCGCGGTGCTGCTCGAGCAGACGCTGCAGGTGTGGCGCTTCGACGGGGCGGCCCAGGACTTCCTCCAGGCGGGCCTCACCTGCGTGGCCTTCTTCGCGACCGCGGGGCTCGCCTCCACCCTGGCGCGCTACGCGCGCACGAGCGAGCAGATCGCCGAGGAGCGCAAGGTCGACCTCGCCAACCTCTCGCAGATCAACGAGCTGGTGATCCGCGACATGCAGGACGGCATCCTCGTGGTCGACGGCCAGGGCCGCATCCGCCAGAGCAATCCGGGCGCCGTGCAGCTGCTGGGGGCCCTGCCGCCGGGGCGCTGGCCCTCGATCGGCGACTACGCGCCGGAGATCGCGCGGCTGCTCGACAGCTGGCGCCAGGGCTCCGAGACCACCTTCATGCAGCTGCGCGCCCCGCGCAGCTCGACCGAGCTCCAGGTGCACTTCGTGCCGATCGGCAGCGGCGCGACGCCCCCCACGGTGATCTTCGTGGAGGACGCGGGGCGCCTGCGCCAGCAGGCGCAGCAGATGAAGCTCGTCGCGCTCGGCCGGCTCACCGCCTCGATCGCCCACGAGATCCGCAATCCGCTCTCGTCCATCGGGCACGCGGCCGACTTGCTGCAGGAGGACCGCGCCCTCGGCGAGGGCGAGGGTCGGCTCCTCGACATCATCCGCGGCAACGTCCACCGCCTCGACCGCATCGTGCAGGAAGTGCTCTACCTCAACCGCCGCGACCGCGCGCAGCCCGAGGCGATCGACGCCTCCGCCTACCTCGCGCGCTTCGCGCAGGACTTCGCGCTCACGGAGAAGGTGGACGCGGGCGCGATCGACGTGCAGGTGCGCACCTCCCAGCGCCTGTGGTTCGACCGCCAGCACCTCGACCAGGTCCTGTGGAACATCGCGCGCAACGCCTGGCGCCACGGGCGCCGGCGGCCGGGCTCGGTGCGCATCGTCCTCGCGCCCTCGCTCGCGCCGGGCCGCCTCGTGCTCGACGTGCTCGACGACGGGCCGGGCGTGACCCGCGAGGCGCAGGCGCACATCTTCGAGCCGTTCTTCACGACCGACCCGCAGGGCACGGGGCTGGGCCTGTACATCGCCCGCGAGCTCTGCGACGGCAACGGCGCGCGCCTCGAGTACGTCGAGGGCGGCGCCGGCGGCCATTTCCGCGTCACCATGAAAGGCGCCTGATGAACCGCAAGGCCGTGCTGGTCGTCGACGACGAGGCCGACATCCGGGAGCTGCTCGTGCTCACCCTCTCGCGCATGGGCGTGGACGCCGAGGCGGTGTCGACGGTGCGCGACGCCGGGGAGGCGCTCAAGGCGCGCTCCTTCGACCTGTGCCTCGCCGACATGCGCCTGCCCGACGGCGAGGGGCTCGACGTGCTGCGCCACATCGCGGAGAACTACGGCAACACGCCGGTGGCGGTGATCACGGCGTTCGGGTCGACGGAGAACGCGGTCGCCGCGCTCAAGGCGGGGGCCTTCGACTACCTCGCCAAGCCCATCAAGCTCGAGCAGCTGAGGCCCCTGGTGATGAGCGCGCTCAAGCTCCCGCGGCCGGTGCAGGCGCGCCGCGCCTCCATCGGCGAGACCGCGGCGCCGGGAACGCCGCGGCTGCTCGGCGAGTCGGCGCCCATCGCGCGCGCCCGCGAGATGATCGCCAAGCTCGCCCGCTCCCAGGCGCCGGTGTACATCACGGGAGAATCCGGCACCGGCAAGGAGGTGGCCGCGCGGCTGATCCACATGGGGTCGTCGCGCGCCGAGGCGCCCTTCGTCGCGGTCAACTGCGGCGCGATCCCCGAGAACCTCATGGAGAGCGAGTTCTTCGGCTACCGCAAGGGCGCCTTCACCGGGGCCGACAACGACAAGATCGGCTACGTGCAGGCCGCCGAGCGCGGCACGCTCTTCCTCGACGAGGTGGGGGACCTGCCGCTCGCGATGCAGGTGAAGCTCCTGCGCGTGATCCAGGAGAAGAAGGTGCGCCGCGTCGGCGACACCCACGAGGATCCGATCGACCTGCGCCTCATCTCGGCCACCCACCGCAGCCTCGCGCAGCAGGTCGAGGCGGGGCAGTTCCGCCAGGACCTCTTCTACCGGCTCAACGTGATCGAGCTCAAGATGCCGAGCCTGCGCGAGATCCCCGAGGACATCCCGCTCATGGTGAAGGCGACGGTGGAGCGCATCGCGCGCTCGAGCGGCACGCCGCCCCCCGAGATCTCCGAGGAGGCGATGCTCGCGCTGCGCCGCTACGACTTCCCGGGCAACGTGCGCGAGCTCGAGAACATCCTCGAGCGCGCGCTCGCCCTGTGCGCCGACAACACCGTCACCGAGGCCGACCTCTACCTCACGCAGGCGACCGCCAAGGACAAGCTCGCGCCGCTCGACGGCTCGCTCGGAACGCGCGGGCTCGCGCTGCACGACTTCCTCGACCAGGTGGAGCGCGAGGCGATCACGAAGGCGCTCGAGGCCACCCGTTTCAACAAGACGGCGGCGGCAAAGCTCCTCGGCATCACGTTCCGGTCGCTGCGCTACCGGCTCGATCGCCTCGGTATCGACTGAGACCGGATGAAGGTGGACGAGGCGGGTCGGTGCAGCGCGGCGCAATGGCGGCCGTCGCCGCACTGCGACGAGCGGCCGGCGGGCGAGCGGATCTCGCTCGTCGTGATCCACGGCATCTCGCTGCCGCCGGGGGAGTTCGGCGGGCCGCACGTCGACGACCTGTTCATGGGCCGGCTCGATCCCGCGGCGCATCCGTACTTCCGCGAGATCGACGGGCTGCGCGTGTCCGCGCACTTCCTCGTGCGCCGCGACGGCACGCTCGTGCAGTACGTGCCCTGCGCGCAGCGCGCCTGGCACGCGGGCCGCTCGAGCTGGAAGGGGCGCGAAGCGTGCAACGACTTCTCCGTCGGCATCGAGCTCGAAGGGGCCGACGACGTCCCCTACGCCGAGCCGCAGTACGAGACGCTCGCGCGCCTCGTCGCCGCGCTCTTCGAGCGCTACGGCCCGCTCGACGTGGCAGGGCATAGCGACGTGGCGCCCGGGCGCAAGACCGACCCCGGCCCCTGGTTCGACTGGCCGCGCCTGCGCGCGGCGCTCGCTCGGGCCGCGGGCTGAACGCCGCCGCACCGGGGTGCCCGTTTCGTGGGCAGGGGCCCTGCCCAAGGGCTTGAATCCGAAGCGGAAAAGAATTCTCTCTGCCCCCCTTGCGCGGCCCGGCCCGCCTCGCTACAGTTTGTGCCCATGCCCTTTCGGTAGTACTAGATGTTGTGGATGACGTGTGGATAACCTGTTCGTAACCGCGGGTCGGCGGGATGGTTATCCCAGAGAAGTCCGGCGGTTAAGCAGGTCCTAAGAAACCTGTGGCGAAAGGCCCGCGAGAAGCTCGGCGCCGCTCAAGCAGCTCAAAACGGAAACCTTAGGAGAAGAAGCCATGCGCCTCTCATCCGATATCCATCCCGCGGCCCCGCTCGCCAACCCCGTCGTCGGAGAGGAACGCGGCAGCGCCCAGGAGCGATACGCGGATTACAAGATCATCCGGCGCAACGGGGCCGTGGTCGCCTTCGAGCCGGACAAGATCTCGGTCGCGATGACCAAGGCGTTCCTCGCCGTGGGCGGCAACACGGCGGCGGCGAGCGCGGGCATGCGCGACAAGGTGCAGGCCCTCACGGAGGCGGTCGTGGCCGCGCTCATGCGCCGGCACCCGGCCGGCGGGACCTTCCACATCGAGGACGTGCAGGACCAGGTCGAGCTCGCGATGATGCGCGCGGGCGAGCACCAGGTGGCGAGGAGCTACGTGCTCTACCGCGAGGAGCGCGCCCGCGAGCGCGCCAAGCGCATCCAGGAGGCCGCCGAATCCCAGAGGCCGCGCATCCACGTGACCGTCGGAGGGGCCCGCGTGCCGCTCGACACGGCGCGGCTGGAAGCGCTCATCGCGAGCGCCTGCGAGGGCCTGGGCGGCGAGGTGGAGCCGGCGAAGATCCTCGAGGCGACGCTGCGCGACCTCTACGACGGCGTGCCGCTCGAGGAGGTGCACAAGTGCGCGATCCTCGCCGCGCGCATGCTGATCGAGCGCGACCCGGACTACACGTACGTCACCGCGCGCCTGCTCCTGCACACGATCCGGCGCGAGGTGCTCGGCGAGGAGGTGACCCACGCGCAGATGTCCACGCGCTACGCCGAGTACTTCCCGACGTTCGTCCACCAGGGCGTGAAGGCGCAGCTCCTCGACGAGAGGCTCGCCTCCTTCGACCTCAAGCGCCTGGGCGCGGCGATGAAGCCCGAGCGCGACCTGCAGTTCACCTACCTCGGGCTGCAGACGCTTTACGACCGCTATTTCCTGCACGTGAGCGACCGGCGCATCGAGCTGCCGCAGGCGTTCTTCATGCGCGTGGCGATGGGACTGGCGCTCAACGAGATCGACCGCGAGGCGCGCGCGATCCAGTTCTACGACGTGCTGTCGACCTTCGACTTCATGTCCTCCACGCCCACGCTCTTCAACTCGGGGACGCAGCGCTCGCAGCTTTCCTCGTGCTACCTCACGACGGTCGCCGACGACCTCGACGGCATCTACGAGGCGATCAAGGAGAACGCGCTGCTGTCGAAGTTCGCCGGGGGCCTGGGCAACGACTGGACGCCCGTGCGCGCGCTCGGCTCCTACATCAAGGGCACGAACGGGAAGTCCCAGGGGGTGGTGCCCTTCCTGAAAGTGGTCTCGGACACCGCGGTCGCGGTGAACCAGTGCTTCGCGCCGCACACCGGCGTCTACACCGCCGACGGGCTCAAGGCGATCAAGGACGTGGAGCCGGGCGATCTCGTGCTCGGCAGATCGGGCACCTATCGCGAGGTCGAGCGGCGCTACGCATACAACCAGACCGCGCGCATGGTCTCGGTCAAGGTGAAGCACGCCATCGAGCCGCTGCTCGTCACGGCGGGCCATCCGTTCTACGCCATTCGCGGCGTGCCGAGGGAGCAGTCCAACGCGCGCACGCACGCGTGGATCGCGAAGGGCAAGATGAAGGCGCAGTGGGTCGACGCCGGCGAGCTCCGGCGCGGCGACTACGTGGCGCAGGTCGTGCCGACCGAGGTCGTGAACGTTCCGGGCCTGTCTGAGGACGACGCGCGGATGTACGGCATCCTCCTGGGAGACGGCCATCTCTCGAAGGACGGCATGCAGTGGGGCGTGAGCGGAAATCCCGCGCGCGACGAGCATCTCGCCTTCGTGCGCGCCTACCTGCGCGAGCGCGGCATCCACTTCTGGGAGACCGGCCGCGGCGAGACCTACGCGCAGGTCCACTGGGCGTTCGGGCGCGGCGCGGTGCGCGATGCCACCACGGGCCGGATCGCAGGCGCGGGCGAGGCGACGATGCCCTTCGGCCACGGGGACCTCTACGACGAAGAGGGGCGCAAGCACGTCGCGCGCCGCTTCTCCCACCTGCCCAGGCCGCACGCCCTCGCGATGATCCGGGGGCTGCTCGAGACCGACGGCGGCGTCTCGCGCGGCAAGGAGATCTATTTCACGAACGCCTCGAAGCCGCTGGTCGACGGCCTGCGCTACCAGCTCCTGCGCATGGGCGTGCCCACGGCCGGACAGTACCGCGAGCGGGAGAACGGCCACCAGGGCGTGCGCTCCGACGGCTCGACGGCGCGCTTCGAGGGCACGACTCGCGCCTGGGACCTGCGCATCCCGGCCGTGCCCGAGATCGCCGCGCTCGTCGGCTGCCGGCCGATCGCGAAGCGCAACTGGATCGAGCTCGAGGGCAAGCTCTTCTCCCGCGTGACGGACGTGCACGACATCGCGCCGAAACCCTTCGTCTACGACCTCAAGGTCGAGGGCGACGAGTCGTACATGACGACCGGCGGCCTCGCGCACAACGGCGGCAAGCGCAAGGGCGCGGTCTGCTGCTACCTTGAGACGTGGCACCTCGACATCGAGGAGTTCCTGGAGCTGCGCAAGAACACGGGCGACGACCGGCGGCGCACCCACGACATGAACACCGCCAACTGGATCCCCGACCTCTTCATGAAGCGGGTGATGGAAGGCGGCGAGTGGACGCTCTTCTCGCCCTCGGACGTGCCGGACCTGCACGACAAGTTCGGGCGCGCGTTCGAGGAGGCGTACGTCGAGTACGAGCGGCGCGCCGCGCGCGGCGAGCTCAAGCTCCACAAGAAGATCCCCGCGCAGTCGCTGTGGCGCAAGATGCTCACGATGCTCTTCGAGACGGGGCATCCGTGGATCACGTTCAAGGACGCCGCGAACGTGAGGAGCCCGCAGCAGCACGTGGGGGTGGTGCATTCCTCGAACCTCTGCTGCATCGCCGCCGACCAGCGCGTCGTGACCGACCGCGGGATGCTCACGATCGGCGAGCTCTACCGGCTGGGCGGCAAGAACAAGGTGGTCGGCCTCGACGGCGTGTACGACGCATCCGAGATGCTCCTTCCCCGCCCGGACGCGCCCATGGTGCGCATCGAGACGGAGGAGGGCTACTCGCACAAGGTGACGCCCGACCACAAGGTGTGGGTGAAGGATCGCGGGTGGGTCGAGGCGCAGCACCTGGTAGCCGGCGACAAGCTCCTCGTCCAGCAGCTCGAGGGGCTCTGGGGCCCGGACCACATGCCCGAGCTCTCGTACCTCATGGGGCTCGTCGCGGGCGACGGCACCTTCGGCAGGGGCAGCGTGCACGTCGACGTCTGGGAGCAGGAGTTCGACATGCTCGCCAAGACCACCGAAACCGTGCACTTCCTGCTCGAGGGCAACACGGTGCTGCGCACCACGTCCACGAACACGCCGGAGTTCGCGATCGACTGGAAGGCGGGCAAGGCGAGGCTTTCCTCCGCGCCGCTGCGGCGCCTGTTCGAGGAGCACGGCTTCACCCGCGAGAACAAGACCCGCGTGCCGCGCCTCGTCTGGGAAGGCGACCGCGAGACGGTGTCCGCGTACCTGCGCGGCCTCTACCAGGCCGACGGCAACGTCGTGGCGAGCGGCGAAGCCACGACGCTCGCGCTCGCCTCGACCGATCGCGCGCTCATCGAGGAGCTGCAGGTCCTTTGGGCGAACTTCGGCGTGAAGAGCTCGATCAACCAGATGCGCGGCCACGAGGAGCATGCGCTTCCCGACGGCAAGGGCGGCCGGAAGTCGTACTGGAGCCAGCCCCTTTACCGGCTGCTCGTCACCTCGATCCGGGGCTGCCGAATCGCCGAGGAGGTGACGGGCCTCGCCGCGTCGCGCAAGTCCGAGTCTTCGCGCCGCTACCTCGAGAACCTGAAGAAGGACGGCTACGAGCAGAAGCTGCACGCGACCTTCACGGGGCTCACGCCGCTCCCGAACGAGGACGCGTACTGCCTCGCCGTCGATTCGGACACGCACGCCTGGACGGTGAACGGCCTGGTGACGAAGAACACCGAGATCACGCTCAACACGAACGCCGAGGAGATCGCGGTGTGCAACCTCGGCAGCGTCAACCTGCGCGCCCACGTCCGCGACGGCAAGCTCGACCACGCGAAGCTCAAGAAGACCATCGCCACGGCGATGCGCATGCTCGACAACGTGATCGACATCAACTACTACGCGGTGAAGAAGGCGCGCGACTCCAACGCCCGCCACCGCCCCGTGGGCCTGGGCATCATGGGCTTCCAGGATTGCCTCCAGGAGCTGCGCATCCCCTACGCGAGCGAAGCGGCCGTGGAATTCGCCGACCGCTCGATGGAAGCGGTGTGCTACTACGCCTACTGGGCCTCGACGGAGCTCGCCGCCGAGCGCGGCCGCTACTCGACGTTCGGGGGCTCGCTCTGGGACCGCGGCATCCTCCCGCAGGACACGCTCAAGCTGCTGCTGCAGGAGCGCGGCGGCTACGTGGACGTGGACCTCTCGGAGAGCATGGACTGGCCGAAGCTGCGCGAGCGGATCAAGGTGCACGGCATGCGCAACTCGAACTGCGTGGCGATCGCCCCCACGGCGACCATCTCCAACATCGTGGGGGTCTCGGCCTCGATCGAGCCCAACTACCAGAACCTCTTCGTGAAGTCGAACCTCTCGGGCGAGTTCACCGTGGTGAACGAGTCGCTGGTGAGGGACCTCAAGAAGCTCGCCCTCTGGGACCCGGTGATGGTGAACGACCTCAAGCACTTCGACGGCTCCATCGGCCGCATCGACCGCGTGCCGCCGGAGCTGCGCAGCCTCTACGCGACCGCCTTCGAGGTGGAGCCGAAGTGGCTGGTGGAGGCGGGTGCGCGCCGCCAGAAGTGGATCGACCAGGCGCAGTCGCTCAACATCTACATGGCGGGCGCCTCGGGCAAGAAGCTCGACGAGTGCTACAAGCTCGCGTGGGTGCGGGGCCTGAAGACCACCTATTATCTGCGCACGCTCGCGGCGACCTCGGCCGAGAAGTCCACGGGCAAGGGCGGCGAGCTCAACGCCGTGCCGGCGGGCGGGGGCCTCGGCGGGGCGGCGGGCGCGCGCCCGGCGGCGCTCGAGGGCGCGGGGGAGGGCGCCTCCGACGGCGCGAAGTTCTGCTCCATCGACAACCCCGATTGCGAGGCCTGCCAGTGAGGCGCGCGCTGACAATTTGAAACATCTCTGACGAAAAGCAACGAAAAAGGGGGGGCCGGCGGGTCCTCCCTTTTTCGTTCAGCGCGTTGAAAGGTTAGGATGGATCGGATGGAGATGCCGATGAGAATCCTGGCCCGCATGGCCCTCGCTGTCGCCCTCGCCTCTTTCGCGGCGCTCGCCGGGGCGCAGCCGGAAGAGTCCGTCGCCGTCCCGCCGGATTCCGCCTCCGCGCCCGCGGGCGCCTTCACGAGCGAGCAGCTCGACCAGATGCTCGCGCCCATCGCGCTCTACCCGGACGAGCTCCTCGCGCAGGTGCTCATGGCGGCCACCTATCCGCTCGAGGTCGTCGAGGCGGAGCGCTGGTCGCGCGCCCACCCGGACGTGAGGGGCGAGGATGCGGTCGCCGCGGCCGACAGCGAGGACTGGGATCCGAGCGTCAAGTCGCTCGTCGCCTTCCCCGAGCTTCTCCAGACGATGAGCGAGCAGCTCGAGTGGACCCAGAGCGTGGGCGAGGCCTTCCTCGGCCAGCGCGACGCGACGATGCAATCGATCCAGAGGCTCAGGCGCGCCGCCTACGGCGCGGGCAACCTCGCGAGCAGCGACGAGCTCGCCGTCGTCCACGAAGGCGAGGACATCGCGCTCGATTCGCCCTCGCCCGACATGATGTACGTGCCCTACTACGACCCGCGCGCGGTGTACGGGCCGTGGTGGTGGCCCGCCGCGCCGCCGTTCTACTGGGGGCCGTGGCCCGATTACTACGTGTTCACCGGCTACGGCTTCGTGTGGGGCCTGGGCGTTCCCATCGGCAACAACTTCTTCATCGGCGACTTCGACTGGAACCATCATCACGTGACGCGCAACCACGTGCACCCGTTCTACGACCACGATCGCGGCCATCGCCCGACGCCGAGCACGCAGTATTGGCACCATGACGAGAGCCATCGCCACAACGTGCCCTATCGCAACCCGCTCGCGCGCCAGGAGGCCGCGCGGCCGCACACCGGCGGATCGCGCGACCACGGGACGGGCGTACCGCGTCCGGGGCCGGCGCCGTCGCATCCGATCGCGCGCCAGCCTCCGCCGGCGCAGGGCAACCCCATTGCGCGCCCGCCGTCGCCGGAGCCGCAGCATGGCGTCTTCCCCGCGCCGGGCCAGCCGCAGCAAGGCGGGCAGCCGCGCACGGGAAGCGCGCCGCGCACCGCCGTGCCGCCCCAAGGAAGTGCGCCGCACGAGTCTCCGCACCAGCAGGGCAGCGCTCCGCAGCCGGCCGGGCGGCCCCTGGGAGGCGCGCTGCGCTACATGCCGCCGCAGCCGGCGAGCGTGCCGCAGCCGGTGCCGCAGCCGATCGCGCGCCCGGGCGTCGCGCCGCCGCAAGGCAATGTGCCGGCGCCACAAGGCGGCCATGCACCTGCACCGCAAGGCGGGCACGCGCCGCCACCGGCGCCCCAAGGCGGGCAGGCGCCGGCACCGGCACCGCAAGGCGGGCAGGCGCCCGCGCCGCAGGGCGGGCACGTGCCGTCGCCCCAGAGCAGTGCGCCGCGCGCCGCGCCGGTCGCGAGCGGCCGCGCGCCCTGGGGCGTGTACGCGATGCGCGGCACGGAAATCGCTCAGGAGAAGCGCTAGGCCGAAGCGTCGCGCCGGGGCAGCCGCCGAGCCGCGGTGTTATCCTTCGCTCGACGGCCGCAGCGAATCCCCGCATTTCCTGAGAACGAACGCGAAGACGCCATGGAGCAGCGCCCCGGGATCGCCTTTCCCCTCGAGGTCTCGCCGCGCCTTCCCCCGGAGCTCGCGCGCCTCGAGGAGCTCGCGAACAACCTCTGGTTCAGCTGGGACCGCACCACGCGCTCGCTCTTCGCGCGCCTCGACCCGGTGCTGTGGGACGCCGTGGGCCACAGCCCGAAGGCGCTCCTCAAGTCCGTGGACCAGCGCCGGCTCATCGAGAGCGCGAAGGACCCGATCTTCCTGCACGACTACGACCGCACGCTCGCGGCCTACGACGCGTACCACGGGCGCGCGCCGCCCACGGAGCAGCCGCCGGGCCTGAACCCCGGCGAGGTCGTCGCCTACTTCTGCGCGGAGTTCGGCTTCCACGAGAGCCTGCCGATCTACTCGGGGGGGCTGGGCATCCTCGCGGGCGACCATTGCAAGACCGCGAGCGACATGGCGATCCCGTTCGTCGCCGTGGGGCTGCTCTACCGGCAGGGGTATTTCACCCAGGCGCTCGACGCCGAAGGCAACCAGCACGCCGCGTACTCCGACAGCGATTTCGGCGACCTGCCGATCACGCCGGTGATGCACGAGGGCAAGCCGATGCACGTGCGCGTGGAGTTCGGCGACCACGACGTGCAGGCCAAGCTCTGGCAGGCGCGCATCGGGCGCGTGACGCTCTACCTTCTCGACACCGACGTCGAGGGCAATCGCCCCGACGACCGCGCCACCGCCTACCGCCTCTACGGCGGCGACCGCGCCATGCGCATCCAGCAGGAGATCGTGCTCGGCGTGGGCGGCGTGCGGGCGCTGCGCAGCCTCGGCATCGCGCCCACGACGTGGCACATCAACGAGGGCCACGCGGCCTTCCTCGTGCTCGAGCGCATGCGCGCGCTCATGAAGGAGGGCGGCCTCGATTTCGCCGCGGCGCTCGAGGCGGTCGCCGCGAACACCGTCTTCACGACGCACACGGCGGTCGCCGCGGGCCACGACCACTTCGCGCCCGACATGGTCCGGCGCTACTTCGCGCGCTTCTGCCGCGAGATGGGCGTGGACGTGGAGGCGGTGCTCGCCCTCGGGCGCACGCCGAACAACGGCGAGTTCAACATGACGGCGCTCGCCGCGCGCGGCTCGGCTTTCGTGAACGGCGTGAGCCGCATCCACGGCGACGTGACCGCGATGATCCTCGAGCAGCTCTGGCCCGAGGTGCCCGAGCGCGAGAACCCGGTCACCTACGTCACCAACGGCGTGCACGTGCCGAGCTTCCTCGCCCCCGAGTGGGCCGACGCCTTCGACCGCTTCCTCGGCAGCGGCTGGACGCGGCACCTGCACGAGCCCCACGCGCTCGACCAGATCCTCGAGCTTCCCGACCACATCTTCTGGAGCATCCGCCAGCACCTGAAGGCGCGCATGCTCACCCTCGTGCGCGAGCGCGTGCGCGCCCAGCACTTCCGCAACCAGGGCAGCGAAGCCCACGTGGACCGGTTCCTGCGGCTCGCCGATCCCGCGAACCCGAACGTGCTCACCATCGGCTTCGCGCGCCGCTTCGCGACCTACAAGCGCTCCACGCTCATCTTCGAGAAGCTCGAGTGGCTGCGCGACATCGCGCTCTCGGCCGAGCGGCCCGTGGTCTTCCTCTTCGCGGGCAAGGCCCACCCCGCCGACGAGCCCGGCAAGGCGATGATCCGGCGCGTGAACGAGGTGTCGTGGATGCGCGAGTTCGAGGGCCACGTGATCTTCGTGGAGGGCTACGACCTGCGCCTCGCGCGGCGCCTCGTCTCGGGCGTGGACGTGTGGCTCAACAACCCCATCTTCCCCATGGAGGCCTCGGGCACCTCGGGGATGAAGGCGGGGTTCAACGGCGTCATCAACTGCTCGGTGCTCGACGGCTGGTGGGGCGAGGGCTACCGCGGCGACAACGGCTTTGCGATCAAGCCCGCCTCCGAGACGCTCGACGAGGGGCGGCGCAACAACGAGGAGAGCCGGTCGCTCTACGAGATCCTCCAGGACCGCGTGATCCCGCTCTACTACGAGCGCGGCGCCATGGGCTTCTCGCCCGAATGGGTGAAGCTCGCCAAGCGCTCGATGGTGACGCTGCTGCCGCGCTTCAACAGCCAGCGCATGGTGGGCGAGTACGTGGACAAGTTCTACGCGCCCGCCTCGCGGCGCCACGCCGATTTCTCGCGCGACGGCTACGCGCTCGCGAAGGAGCTCGCGGAGTGGAAGCGGCGCGTGCGCCATTCCTGGCCCAAGGTCTCCGTCCGCGTGATCGAGGTCCCCGGGCCGCACGTCCGCTTCGGCGAGAAGCTGCGCCTGAGCGTCGCGGTGAACCTGGACGCGCTCGAGGCGAAGGACGTCGCCGTGGAGCTCCTCATCGGGGAAGCGATCCGGGAGCTGCGCGAGCGCCGCGCGCCGGAAGGCTTCGAGCTCTCGCCCGAGGGCGAGCGCCTCGCGGGCGGCGAGCAGCGCTACGCGATCGAGATCGCCCCCGAGCTCTGCGGCAAGCTCGAGCTCCACGTGCGCGCGTACCCCACCCACCCGGCGCTCCCGCACCGCTTCGAGATGGGGCTCATGAAGTGGGTGTGATCGCGCGGTAGATGCGCGCGTACTCGCGCGCCGCGGGCCCCCAGCCGAAGTCGCGCGCCATGCCGCGGGTCTGGAGCGCCTTCCAGCGGCGCGCGTCGCGGTACGCCGTCACCGCGCGGCGCGCGCCCACCACGAGCGCGTCGGCCGCCGCCTCGGGAATCAGGAACCCCGTCGCGTCGGGCCGCACGCCGTCGTCGTCCACGATCGTGTCGACGAGCCCGCCGGTCGCGTGGGCCACGGGGGGCGTCCCGTAGCGCTGGCTGTACATCTGGTTCATGCCGCAGGGCTCGAAGCGCGAGGGCATGAGGAAGACGTCGGCGCCGGCTTCCACGAGGTGCGCGAGCGGCTCGTCGAAGGCGACGATGAAGCCCACGTTCGCCGGGTTCTTCGCCTGCGCGGCGCGCAGCATCGCCACCATCTCGCGCTCGCCGCGGCCCACGACCGCGACCTGCGCGGGCAGCGCCGTGAGCTGCGGCATGGCTTCCGCGAGCACGTCGATGCCCTTCTGGTGGGTGATGCGGCTCACGACGGCGAGCAGCGGCAGCTCCTCCGATCCGCCGAGCTCGAAGCGCTTGCGGAGCACGCGCTTGTTGGCGACCTTGCGCTCGAGCGTAAGCATGCCGTAGCGGCTCACGAGGTGCGGATCGGCCATGGGATTCCAGAGCGCCGTGTCGATGCCGTTGAGCACCCCGTGCAGGCGCTCGGCCCGGTGCCGCAGCACGCCGTCGAGCCCGAAGCCGAGCTCTTCGGTCTGGATCTCGCGCGCATACGTCGGGCTCACGGTGGTGATCGCATCGGCGTACATGAGCCCCGCCTTGAGGAACGAGGCGCGGTCGTGGAACTCGAGGCCTTCCATGCCGCGCGACTCCTCGGGGATCGCGAGCGGATCGAGGTGGTGCCACGGGAAGATGCCCTGGAAGGCGAGGTTGTGGATCGTGATCACCGAGGCCGCCTTCGGGCCCGGCGCGAAATGGAGGTACAGGGGCGCGAGGCCCAGCGGCCAGTCGTTGCAGTGCACGACGCCGGGGCGCCACTCGAGGGGGCTCTCCGAAGTGCCGAGGAGCGCGGCCACCTTCGAGAACACGCCGAAGCGAAGCGCGTTGTCCTCCCAGTCCTCGCCGTCGTCGGCCTGGTAAGGCGTGCCGCGGCGCGCGTAGAGCTTCGGGATGTCGAGCACGAGGAGCGGCACGCCGTCGGCCAGGCGCGATTCCAGCAGCCGCGCGGAGTGCCCGAGGATCTCGAAGGAACCGACCTCTCTCGTGCCCTCGCACGCTTCGAGCACCGCGACGTACCCGGGGAGCAGGATGCGCGCGTCGATCCCCTCGGCGACGAGCGCGGCGGGCAGCGCCCCGCTCACGTCGCCCAGCCCCCCGGTCTTCACCAGCGGGGCGCATTCGGGCGTGGCGAAGAGTACGCTGGGCGTGGATTGCGGCGAGTGCGGCGGAGGCACGGATGATCCTGGCGGGCGACGTCGGAGCCACCAAGATTTTGCTGGAAGTCGGGCGATCGCGCAGCGGGCGGTGGGAAACGGCGCTCGCGCGCCGTTTCGCCACGGAGGATGCGGCGAGCCTCGAGCCCGTGCTCGACGAATTCCTGCGTGACTGGCGCGCGAAGCCCGGGGCACGGTCCATCACGGCGGCGGCGTTCGGCGTCGCGGGCCCCGTCGAAGACAATCGCGTGAAGATGACCAACCGCCCCTGGGTCGTGGATGGCGCCCGGATCGCGCGGCGCTTCCGCATCCCGCGCGTGCGCGTCGTGAACGACCTCGCCGCGATCGCGCACGGCATTCCGTGGATCGGCCCGAAGGGGCTCGCGACGATCCAGGCGGGCCGCGCCTCCGAATCCGATCCGCGCGTCGTGATCGGAGTCGGCACGGGGCTCGGGATCGCCTACCTCGTGCCCGCGAACGGGACGCTCCACGAGGTGGCGGGCGAGGGCGGGCACATGGGCTTCGGCCCCGCGACCCTCGAGCAGGCGGAGCTGTGGCGCTGGATCTTCGATTCCGGCACGCGGGTCTCCGCCGAGTCGATCCTCTCGGGCCACGGGCTCGCGCGCGTGCACGCCTACGTGCGCGCGAAGGGCGAGCACCCGGGGAAGCTCCGCGATCCATCGCCCGAGCAAATC
>Ga0187776_10000394_pt1 | contig 21183 bp, 14 predicted proteins | sample 0216_BV02_MP12_2_FD_132426 | JGI IMG/M metagenome (GOLD analysis project Ga0187776, IMG submission 132426) | Tropical peat soil microbial communities from peatlands in Department of Meta, Colombia - 0216_BV02_MP12_20_MG | ecosystem: Environmental > Terrestrial > Soil > Wetlands > Peat | place...
CTGCCCGCTTCCGTTCGGAAATATCCGCAACCGAGCACAGAACTTGTATTCCCTCCCGCGTTTCCATCGGATTTAACCCGACCTCTACAGGAAATTGCGTGCCGTCTTTTCGGCAAGCTTGCAACTCGCGTTTCGCTCCCATGACTCGTGCCACAGGATGTCGTGGAAAATCCTCTCGGAAACTTGCGTGCCCGATGCGGAGGGATCCCGGCACCAGGACCTCAATGGAGTACCCAAAGAGTTCTTCCCGCCGGTAACCAAAGAGGTCTTCGGCCCGAGAGTTGACCATGACAATGATCCCCTGCCGGTCCAAAATCAGCATGCCGTTTGGCGCGGACTCAACCGTCTGTTGAAAACGCTCTTCGGCGCGCTTGCGCTCGGTCACATCGTCAACTACCGCCAACATGCAAGGTTCACCTTCAATCTCGATCAACTCGGCCGAGGAACAGCCGCTACGAATTTCTCCACTCTTCGTGCGAAAGGCATGCTCGATGTTTCGGAGGCGACCTTCCTTAAGAAGCCGATTCACCAAGTCAATGCGATCGGAGGGTTGCACCCAAAACCCTAGATCGAATGGTGTGCGTCCGATGATTTCATCACGGCAGTATCCGGAAATGCGCTCAAAGGTGTCGTTCACTTCAATATATCGGTGGTCTCTCGTGCTTGTCAGCGTAACGGCCAATGGAGATTCACGAAACGCCTTTGAGAATTTCTCTTCGGACTGTTTCAGCGTCTGCCCCGCGCGTTTCCGCTCCGCCGCCAGAACCGCCAACACCATGAACGTTGCGGACGAGAACAACAAAAACAACTGGAGGGAGAAGAGATTCGTCAGGGTGTCGGAGCGGCTGAAAGGTCCCTGGTCGTGAACTGCACCTCGAATTGAAAGGAATCCAATGACGATCATAGAGGTGCTTACCCCCACCGACCCGAAGCGCACGGCCGCCCAAACGAGAAACGGGACGAGCAAATAAAGCAATGCTGGTGCGTACCCTCGGCGGAAAGTATTAAATGTAAGGTATCCGACCAGAATGAGAGCTACGAACAGGGCGATGGCCTCCCCATGGTGACGACCGGACTTTTTGATCCAACTCGGCGCCCCTTCAAACCATCCCAAAATCGCAGGAACAAGGATGAGGAACACGAGCAGTTCCGACAAGAAGGTGACCCGGAACGTGATCCAGTAAGTCCCGATGGAGGTGAACGCTCCGATAAATGTCACAGGGAGTGCCGCGATTACGGCAACCACGGAATACTTGGCCAGAGCCTGGAAACTATCCAGCCTCGGAACTGCGTTAAAGGAATAGCTAATCCCCAGCGCGGCGACGAGGATTTCCGCCGTATCACCAAGAACCAACAGGCCAATGGCTTGCAAGGGTAAGCCTGCTTGAAGATCAAAGACGAGATATGCCGCAAAGGCTGCGGCGATCAGGACTGGCCAGATTCGTCGCGGTACAAGCAACAGCACCGATACCAGGATCGCATTGCCCGGCCAGAGTGGCGATACCATCAACGGACGTATCACGAGCCCGCCACTAACTATTGCAGCAAGGTAGGACAAGGTGGCTACAAGGCACACCAACAACAGAACCTGAGAGGCAGAATTCGCTCCCGCCAAGTGCCGCCCAGTACTTGACGTAGGCACATCCATAAACGAATGTCTCGCCCTGATCGTGGCGGACTGTTGGGACAAGCTCCCCCGTGACGTCACAAACACACTCTAGTTTGGCCGGCCATTCGGGGATGTGACGTGCGTCACATATCAGAGTGACGCATCGTTCGGACGTAGACGAGGCGGGCTCGCCGGGAGTCAACGGCCTTGAGTTCGCGGACGCTGCCTCCGCGGGCTCTCTTTTGTTCCAGACTAACTATACTTAGTGGCGCGTCGGTATCCGCAGGTGACGGTCGCAAGCACTCGACTGTAAATTTTGACAGTTGGAAGTGACGCCACTCTCTGTAAGCGTTGATTGGTACTGAGGCCATGATGATGCCCCAGGAGTGCGCTGCGTTGCTGCTTTTTCGGGATCCTTAGCGGGAAATATATAAAAAAGAGGAGTGAAACACAATGAGATCACTGAGTCGAATCTTTTTGGCAGCTCTGGTGGCCCTGCCGATGCTACTTGCCTCCCCCAGTTGGGCACAAGATAAAACGCAGAAGGCCGAACCCAAGGCCGCCGCATCGTCGGAGGCTGCCACCCAGAACAAGAACATCGAAGAGTACATCAATCTCATGCGCGCCGACGTGAGACAGCAGAAGGCTGAGATCATGGGTGCTGTCATGGTGCTGAGCGCCCAGGACGCAGCGAAGTTCTGGCCGATCTACGAAAGCTACGACGCGGAATTGAGCAAACTGAACGACCAAAGGGTTGCCAACATCCAGGAATACGCCCGTGCTTACTCGGACATGACAGACGAAAAGGCGGACGAGTTGATTCAGAACGCATTGGCCTATCAAAAGCAGCGCGCCGAGCTGCTCGCGAAAACCTACGACCGCGTCAAGCAGGCTGTCGGCGCAACCACCGCTGCTCGTTTTGTCCAGGTCGAACACCAGCTGCTGCTGATCATTGATTTGCAGATCGCTTCCTCGTTGCCGATCGTTGGGCAAGGCTCGTAAATTTCAGGAACAGGAGACATTCCGATGCGAAATTCAATCATTTGCGGCCTGGTGGTTCTTGCAGGATTGACACTTACGCCAATGAATTACGGCAGCAGCGCTTCAGGGCCTATTCCAACGGCAATCCCGAAGCCGGCGAGTGCCGCAGCACAAGGCTCAAGAACGGTCACCGTTCCGGCCGGGACACGAATTTTGATCCGCATGATCGATGCTATCGATTCGAGCAGACAAAAGACAGGCTACCGTTTCACAGGAACTCTGGAAACAAACCTCCAAGCCAACAACAAAGTTGTGGCCCCCAGAGGTACCACCGTGTACGGGCGGCTTGCTCAGGCATCCTCGGCCGGCCGAATGGCGGGAAGCTCCCAATTGGTTCTAGAGCTTACCGATATTGTTATCAATGGAACGGCCTATCCACTGCTTACCAGCACGTATGAAATCAAGGGTCAAGGCGAAGGCTCAAAGACGACGAGGAAAATTCTCGGCGGTGCAGGGTTGGGCGCGCTCATAGGCGGAATAGCTGGCGGAGGGACGGGAGCCGCCATCGGCGCGGTCGCTGGCGCAGCGGGCGGGACAGCCATTGCCGCTTCTAAAAAGGGGGAGCAGCTCGTGATCCCGAGCGAGTCGCTTCTCGAGTTTCGTCTTGAACAACCCGCATCGCTCCCTGCAGGAAGATAGAGTCGGGCGAGAAATTCCACAAAGTGTCGGAGTCAGTTTACAGCCCTTCGGGGCAGACTCCGGGAGTCGCAGTACGACCGAGGCCGCAGTTTCCGCGTGGAGCCTCGCGGAATTTCGATTCGCGACTTTCAGCCTTCGCAACTCGAGAGGAAATGCGGGTTTACCACTCTTCCCGAATTTTCTATGTCTGCATTTCGAACTTCTGTCTGCAAAGATTCAGGCGGTCGATTCTACTTACCTGCTCTGTCAATTTTGACAGTTTCGAGCCCTCTATTTTCAGCCTAATTTTACCTCCATAGCGGCAGCAGAAGGGGGACTGTGCGTTGTGCATAGCCAAATGGCCGAAGTCAGAATGGAGGAAATCATGAGCGCCCAGGTAATTTCTCACACTCCGCGAGTCGATCAGTTTTTTACAGTCGCTGAAGCAAGATTCGATCGTTGGCGTGCTCTATTGCAAGCAGCGCGTAATTGGGAAGGAGCAGCCAACCTGCAGCAATCCGGCAAGGAGGAGAAGCGTGCAGCGGTGGCGAATTCCTTCCAGGACCTGCGCCAATGGGAGGACTTTTTTGCTTACCCGGGGCATGTGCTCCTTAAGTCGCTCGAAGAGCGCATTGCTTCCGGGGACGCGACAGGAACGGTGCGCTTGGCCCAGTCCATCAGCTCTGCCCTTCTTACGCACTCGTACCGAACGAACATCTTCGATTGGGAGGACGAGGAACAGTCTTCTATTAATTTCGGCGATCGCGTGCCCGGCGCAAGTGAGGAAGCCGGAGCGCACAGGCCCTATTTTGAGGTTCTGGTCGTGAGTCCCGCCCGCCCGACGATGTGGCCAGAATTAGCGCAGGAATTACGGAAGCTGCGAAGACCTCATGACAAGTTTGTTTACGAGCCGGTGTTTGTGGGAAGTTTTGAGGACGCGGTATTGGGAACGATCCTGAATGGCAGCTTGGAAGCTGTCATCATTTACGAGGGAATTCCGTTTGCGTCCGCACATAGCAGCCCGGTACTTCGCGAGTTTTTGACAAGCCGTCTCGCCGGCAGCGGCATCGGGACAGATTCCATTCCATCCAGTCTGACACTTGCTCAGGGCCTCAAGCAATTGCGCCCAGAATTGGACATTTATTTCTTGAGTGACCGGCAAGTGGAGAAGGTAGCCGGAGATGTCGGCGCCGAATGCATTCGGCGTATTTTCTATCAGGTTGAGGAGCCACTCGAACTTCACTTGAGCATCCTCGATGGCATCGCCGACAGATACGACACCCCTTACTTCGACAACCTGCAGAAGTATGCCCAGCGGCCAATTGGGACTTTTCACGCCTTGCCAGTGGCAAGAGGCAAATCGATTTTCAAGTCGAATTGGATCCGTGACATGGGGAAGTTCTATGGCTTGAACTTGTTCCTGGCGGAATCATCGGCGACCACGGGAGGCCTGGATAGCCTTTTGGAACCGACCGGCAATATCAAAGTCGCACAAGAAAAGGCGGCTCGAGCATTTGGCGCAGACCACGCATTCTTCGTGACCAATGGAACCTCTACCTCGAACAAGATGGTGGAGCAGGCATTGCTGTCTCCCGGGGACATCGTGCTGGTCGACAGGAACTGCCACAAATCGCACCACTACGGCGCGGTGATCGCTGGTGCTTTCCCTCTCTACGTCGAGGCTTATCCCCTCACCCAGTATTCCATGTATGGAGCGGTCCCACTGCGCACGATCAAGAAAGCTCTGCTTGACTTGAAGGCCGAAGGAAAACTGGACCGTGCTCGGCTTCTCGTGCTTACGAACTGCACGTTTGATGGACAAATTTACAACGTCGAGCGAGTGATGGAAGAGTGTCTCGCAATCAAACCAGATTTGATTTTCCTGTGGGACGAGGCATGGTTCGGGTTCGCCAGATGGAGCCCGTTTTACCGCCGGCGTACGGCGATGGGGGCGGCAGCGATTCTGGAACGCAAGTTCAAGGATCCAGCTTACAGGGCGGCCTACAAGGAGCAGGAGAAGAAGCTGGGAGCGGACCTCGATCCTCACGAAAAGAAGCTTCTCGATACACGTTTGTTGGCAAATCCGGACAAAGTACGGCTGCGAGTCTATCAAACTCATTCGACGCACAAATCAATGTCCTGCCTGAGGCAAGGATCCATGGTGCTGGTCAAGGACCCGGACTACCACACTGTTGAGGAACAGTTTCATGAGGCAGTCTTCACGCACGCCTCGACTTCACCAAACCTGCAGATCATCGCGTCCTTGGATGTCGCCAGACGCCAGATGGAGCTGGAAGGCTATGAATTGGTGAACCGGGCCATTCAACTGGCTCTGGATGTTCGGCGCGAAGTCAACTCTCACCCGCTGGTCTCGAAGTACTTCAGAGTTCTTGGCGCAAATGAAATGATACCCGCCGAGTTCCGGAACTCAGGATTTGTGGATTACCTCACGCCTGGAACGAACTGGGCCACGGCTGTTAAGGCGCTTGCAGAGGATGAGTTCGCATTGGATGTAACGCGGCTCACCTTGGTCTGTGGTTCCGCTGGATTCGACGGAACCCAGTTCAAGAACTTGCTTGCCGCTGAGTACGACATTCAACTTAACAAGACCTCACGAAACAGTGTGCTCCTGCAAACCAACATAAACAACACGCGTAGTGATATCGCTCACTTGATCAAGGTGCTCGTTGAAATTTCGCAGGGCATCGAAAAGAAACTTCGCGAGGGTGGCGCAGAGGCGCAGCAGACTTTTGCGGCGCGGGTGAAAACGCTGATGACTGACGTTCCGAACTTGCCGAATTTCAGTCGCTTCTTTGACAGTTTCCGGGAGGACACTTCGAGCACAACCAGTGAGGGCGATATGCGTTCGGCATTCTTCGGGGCGTATCGCGAAAAACAGTGCGAGCATTTGAAGCTGTCCAGCTCGGAGATCGACAAGCGTTTAAAGGACGGGCCTGAACTGGTTTCGGCGAACTTTGTGATTCCGTACCCTCCGGGATTCCCCATCATGGTTCCCGGCCAAGTAATCAACGCCGAAACCATCGAGTTCATGCGCAAATTAGACGTCAAGGAAATTCACGGATTCAACGCTTCGCGGGGCTTGAAACTTTTGAATCCTTCCTTCCTGCACGCGGCAAAGAAGCCTGGCAGTGCTGTGCCGGAGGAAGCGAAAAATTCCAAGCGGAAGTCAGCACGGGCGTTGGCGTAAGCCTGACTCCCTGGGAGCGAGTATCCAGCATTGATTTGGATTAGGGCATTCGAACGGATTGAGGAGGAAAGTCATGGCGACAGGAGCCGTACGCAAACTATCAGTGACACTCGAGCAACAGAAGCAGCTTGAAAAGCTAAGCCCATTCGAGTTGAAGGACAAATTAATCCACCTGGCCAGTGAGTCATCTCGGCAAAGCACTCAAACCATGCTGAATGCCGGCCGAGGAAATCCCAACTGGATTGCAACCACACCCCGCAACGCTTTTTTCACTCTGGGTTCTTTTGCCGTCCAGGAATCGAAGCGGGTGTGGGATGAGCCCGACCTTGCCGGAATGCCTCAAAAAGCCGGGATTGCGAAGCGATTGGACGAATTTTTGAAAACCAATTCCGAGGCTCCCGGCGCAAGCATGCTTCAGACCTCTATCAACTATGCCGTTAAGGAATTCAATTTCAATCCGGATGCGTTCGTCCATGAGTTGGTCGACAGCATTATCGGTGATCAGTACCCGTGGCCGGATCGCATGCTGGTCCACGCAGAACGGGTGGTGCAGGAATACCTTGCGAAAGAAATGTGCGCTGGCGAGGGACCCGCCACTAGATTTGACCTCTTCGCGGTCGAGGGTGGCACGGCTGCAATGTGTTACATCTTTGATTCGTTGATCGTAAATCATCTGCTGCACCGGGGTGACAAGGTGGCTCTTGCGGTGCCCACCTTCACACCTTATATCGAAATTTGCCACCTCGACCGGTTCCATTTCGACGTAGTTGAAATCGACGCCGACGAAGTCTCGCCAACCGATGGCCGCCACACTTGGCAGTATTCGGATGCGCAGATTGACAAACTCAATGATCCGTCAATTAAAGCGCTGTTTTTTGTCAACCCCAGCAATCCACCATCTGTGGCTATGCGCGCGAGTTCGATGAAGCGACTTGCCACCCTCATTCAAACCAAACGCCGCGATCTCATCGTCGTCACCGACGACGTCTATGGGACTTTCGTGCCCGGATTCCGCTCACTCATGGCAGAAGTCCCACACAATACGATTGGCGTGTATTCGTTCTCGAAATACTTCGGTTGCACCGGCTGGCGCCTCGGGGTAATTGCGATTCATCAGGACAACATTTTTGACAAAGCGATCGCGAACCTGCCCGAGGGGATTCGCCGGGAATTGAACACTCGGTATGGTCCACTCACGCTACATCCCGAGAAAATCAAGTTCATCGACCGCATGGTCGCGGATAGCCGCTGCGTAGCCCTCAACCACACCGCCGGTCTCTCCCTGCCACAGCAGGTTCAGATGACTTTGTTCTCGCTGTTTGCTCTCTTGGACAGTGACGACCGCTACAAGAAACTTACTACCGAAATCGTGCAACGCCGATTGAAAGCTCTCTGGGACGGAATGAAACTCCCCCTTCCGCCAGATTCCATGCGGGCTGGTTATTATGCTGCTCTCGACTTAATGGTCTGGGCGGAAAAGACGCACGGCCCCCGTTTTGTCGAATTCCTCAAGAGCAACTACCACCCCTTCGACGTGTTGTTTGCTCTGGCAGAGAAGTTCTCGACCGTACTCCTCAACGGAAGCGGCTTTGCCGGGCCCGACTGGTCGGTACGAGTTTCACTCGCCAATCTGCCTGATGAGGCGTACTCCAAAATCGGCGAACAGCTCGCGACAGTCGTTCAAGTGGCGGTCGATCAATGGAAAGCACAAGGGTCATCGTGACGTAGGACGCTGGACGGGCTGAACCCTGCCTCCCTGGACCCGCAATTGTTGCGGAAGGCCGGAGGGAGAATCGCGCTCGAGTCGCGACGCGTTTTGTGCAATCAAACTGTCAGATTTGACAGGTGACCGAGGATTTTGCTGACCGTATTCTCAGTTTTGTAAAGTCCGTTCATGTTAACGGGCGAGGAATGGATTTTGATTACCAGGAGGTAAATAATGTTCCTTCTTACATGGTTTGCTACGACCCTCCGCCAATACCCGGAGATTGCAATTTTTCTTACGCTCGCCCTCGGATACTACTTCGGAAAATTCACCTTTAAGGGTATTGGCTTGGGCTCTGTCACAGCCACCTTACTGGCGGGCGTGTTGATCGGACAGATCGGGATCACTATTTCGCAGCCTCTGAAAGCGACAGCCTTCCTCATGTTTTTATTCGCTGTCGGCTACGGTGTTGGGCCGCAGTTCGTCCGCGGCGTTGCCAAGGATGGCCTACCGCAAGCATTGTTTTCGGTGGTCCAATGTCTGTTTTGTTTGGCGGCTCCCGTGGTGATTGCAAAGGTAGTCGGATACGACCTTGGGTATGCGGCAGGACTTTACTCAGGTTCACAGACGATTTCCGCCGCCATGGGTCTGTCCACCGACGCCATCAATCGCCTCGGCTTAGCTGCCGACCAAGTCAAACGCCTGCTCGACTCGATGCCGATCGCGTATGCAGTGACCTACATCTTTGGCACCGTTGGTTCGGCTATTGTGATCGCATTGGTTGGCCCGGCTCTCCTCCGTCTGGATCTTGTCGCCGCCTGCAAGGACTACGAAGAGAAGCAGGGCGGAAGCAAGGAGCTGGGAGGTCCTGGCTCGGCCTGGCATCGCTGGGAGGTGCGAGCCTTCCGCGTACAGCCAGGTGGAAAAGTCAATGGCCTGCGGGCCGCCGAAGCCGAGGCGCTGGTGCCAGACGCGCGCGTTTTCGTTCTGCGTCTTTGTCGCAATGGGGTGATCGAGGACGCCACAGCGGACACGGTGTTGCGCGAGGGGGATGTGGTAGCCGTCGCCGGCGCCCGCGAAGTGCTCCTGAAGGTGATCGGGGCAGGCGCACAGGAAGTGGAGGATCCAGAACTGATGAGCGTGCCGGTGGAAGGCGTTGACGTCTATGTGACCAACAAAGATGTCGACGGCAAGACGCTGGTCGAGCTCGGCCGGATGCCAGGGTCGCGCGGAGTTTTTCTGAGGAAGATCACCCGGGGCGCAACTGCTACGACGATTCCTATCCTGCCCAATACACAAATCTACCGCGGCGACATTCTCACTCTCGTCGGCCGTACACAGGACACCAACGTGGCCGCCAAGCTGTTGGGCGTGTTGGATCGGCCAACAGATGTTGCCGACGTCGCGTTCATCGGCGGCGCAATTACGCTAGGCGCGCTGGTCGGAGCGCTGGTCTGGAAGATTGGCGGCGTGCCGCTGACGCTGTCCACAGCCGGGGGCGCACTGATCTCCGGACTTGTGTTCGGGTGGTTGCGGTCAGTACGCCCACTCTTCGGGCGGATCCCTTCCCCTACTGTCTGGTTCATGAACTCGGTGGGCCTCAACATCTTCATCGCGATCATTGGCATCTCGGCTGGCCCGGGCTTCGTCAACGGGCTACGCACGCAAGGCATCAGCCTTTTTTTGTGGGGAGCCATAGCGACCACGGTGCCGCTCATATTGGGCATGTTCGTCGGCAAGTACATCTTCCGATTCCACGATGCAATTCTGCTCGGCATCGTATCAGGGGCGCGCACGACGACAGCCTCGCTCGGCCTGGTCTGCGACATCGCTCACAGCCAGATCCCTGCGCTCGGATACACAGTTACGTACGCCGTTGGGAACACTCTGCTCACGATCTGGGGCATGGTCCTCATCATGCTGCTGTCGTGAGAGCCCATGAAAGGTGAATACGATGGAGCTTGTGAAGCTACGTAACTCCGAAGCGTAGAAGGCCCTCTGAATGCGTACTGAACAGTAGGCTCATGGAAGGACGACCGAATGGAGTGGCTGGCGAAGTTATTCACAAAGTATCCCGAGATGGGCGTCTATCTCGCGGTGGGAATCGGATACCTGATCGGGCGGCTGAAGGTTCGTGGTGTCGGACTGGGCGTAGTGACGGGTTCTTTGCTGGGAGGGATCCTGATCGGAAATTCCTTCCATGTCCCTGTGTCAGACCAGGCAAAAGCCATTGTTTTTCTTCTGTTTCTCTTTGGAATCGGCTACTCCGTCGGCCCCAGCTTTTTTCAGACTTTCAAAGGAGAAGGTTGGCGCTGGGTGGTGCTGGGAGTATTCATTCCCGTTGTTGGTCTAGCGGCCGCATATTCGGTTGCCCGCTTTTTAAAGCTTGACCCCGGCTATTCCGCTGGTCTCCTTTCGGGATCTCTCACTGAATCGCCTGCAATCGGGACTGCCAGCGAGGCCATAAGGGCACTCTCTCTACCCGAGGAGCAAAAAACCCAATTAATTGGACATATTGCTGTCGCCGACGCGATTTGCTACATCTTCGGAACCCTGGGAGTGATCTGGTGCTGCAGCAGCCTGGGACCGATGCTTCTTCGCTTCGATCTGCGGGAGGAATCGAAAAAAGTTGAAGCAAACCTGGGGATACAACGCACAAAGATTGGTGTCTCTTCCGCCTGGCAGCCCATCGGATTTCGCGCTTACAAAATTCGTCAGGACGGCCCCAGCGCGGGCAAGACTGTTGGAGAGGCGGAGAAGTCCGTGCCCGGCGCGCGGCTCTTCGTGGAGCAAATTCGACGCGGAGGCAAGATCTTCTCCCCTACAAGTACGACCGTTCTCGAGGCAGGCGATACAGTAGCCGTGCTGGGTCGTACCGATGTGCTGATTAAGATCCTTGGCCCGACGTCAATTGAGGTTGCCGATCCAGAGCTCCTCGAAATCCCGGTGGCTTCTGTTGACTTGTATGTCACAAGCAAGGCGATTGCCGGTAAGACCCTGAAGGAAATCGTGGATGACGTGGAAGAGGCCCGCGGGGTCCTGCTCCGCGGCATCGTTCGTGGTGAGCAATCATTGCCGATTGGTACGCAAACGGTCGTGGAACGCGGCGACACACTTCGTGTGACTGGCTCTGACAGAGCCGTTGAAAAACTGGCACCGGTGGTTGGAAGGAAGATTCAACCGGTCGAAGACAGCGACTTGGCAGTCCTCGGTATCGCGGTGTTCGTTGGGGTTCTCGTCGGCGGAGTCCTGACCATACCCGTTGGACACTTGCGGATAACTCTGGGCACCAGCGTTGGCACGCTCCTCGCCGGGGTGGTAGTGGGGTGGATGCGTTCAATCCAGCCGTGGTTCGGAATCATGCCAGACGCCGCGATCAAATTCATGAAATCGATGGGTCTCGCAGCATTCGTAGCCATGATTGGCCTCAAGGCAGGACCGATCTTCGTGCATGCATTAAAAGAATATGGCCTAGTGCTCCTCCTGGGCGGGATAATCGTCACACTCGTTCCCCTCCTGTCGGGTCTTTTCTTCGGCCGGTACGCCCTGAGACTCAACCCGGTACTCCTGATGGGAGGACTCGCAGGAGCCCAGACGATGATTGCCGGCGTGGCCGCCGTGCAGGAGAAGTCAGACAGCGCTGTTTCCACGCTTGGTTACTCCTACACGGCGGCATTTGGCCACATCCTGCTGACCACGTGGGGCACAGTGATTGTGGCACTTATGACGTGATTGGCATTTTTGAAAGGAATCGGTCTCGGCAGACAAGATTCTGCGGCTTGAAAGATTAGAAGGAGAACGACAATGATGGGGCATAGATGGATCCTTTTCGCAGCGATGATCTCGATCGCAATTGTGACTCCGGCGCGAGCCTTGGCTCAATCGGATACAGGGAATCAAGAAAGTCAGGATTTGCGGAAGCAGCTCGAGGAAATGCGCGCGCAGATGTCCAAGATGCAGGCGCGGCTGGATCTACTGGAAAGCGCGAAACCAGCGCCGGGAACGACCCCACCGGCCGCCGCGGCCGGCGCTCCACTGGCTTTGCAAGAGGGCACCATTGAGTCTACCCAGCCAATTCCCCAAGCCCAGCCTTCTCCCCAGGTCGGGAAGGAAACGTCCACGTACCGGCAATTCTCAGAAGATAATCTGGCAGCCCCCCGCTACGACAACGTTCCCCTAGATCCCAAATATCATGGATTCTTCTACCTACCGGGCACGCAAACATTGCTAAAAATCGGCGGCTACGCGAAGACGGACTTTATCTACGACCTAAAACCCGCAGGTAACACGGATTCCTTCGTCACTTCTTCGATTCCCGTGCCGCAGGTAACCGGCATAAACAACATGACCGTATCGATTCGTCCAACGCGGCTGAGCCTCGATTTCCGGGTTCCAACCACGAAGTTTGGAGAAGCTCGATTCTATCTTGAGGGAGACTTGTTTGGGACGAATGCGACCACGCCGCGCTTGCGCCATGCATATGCACAGGTGAGAAATCTGTTGCTTGGTCAAACGTTTACAAACTTCATGGACCCAGATGCGTCTCCAGACACCTTGGATTTCCAAGGCCCGAATGGATGGGTGAACCTTCGAAATCCACAGGTGCGTTATGGCTTCACCTTGAATCGGAATACGACCCTCTATATTGCGGCGGAGAAGCCAAGTTCTGACGTTGCATTCAAGACGACTCAAGGAGCGACCCAGCCGAATTCTCCTGCCCCGGACGGAACGGTTCGCGTGCGCAGTGAGTTCGAGCGGGGCCACGTCCAAGTCTCTGCAATTTTCCGTTCGATTGCTGCTTCTATAACTGGGACGAACATTACAGACAAGGTCTTCGGTTGGGGTTTCAACGCAGCCGCGGGTTTCAAGACCTTCGGTAGAGACACAGTGATTCTTGAGGGCACGTATGGTCACGGGGTTTCACGTTACCTCCAGGACAGCTCCGGATTAGGGATCGACGCAGAAGCAGCAGACAACGCGAACCCCCATTTGAAGGCGACACCTGCTGTCGGACTTGAGGCCGCTTACCAGCACTATTGGTTAAAATCCCTGCGGTCTAACCTGGTGTACGGATATGTAGACGTGGACAATACGAACTTTGTGTTTCCTCCGGGTATAGTTTTTAATCCCTTCAGCCACAGCCATTACGCTGCGGGGAACCTGATTTGGAATCCTTACGGATCGCTCAATGTGGGCGCAGAACTCCTGTATGGGGGACAAGTGCTGAGCAACGGAACTTTCGCGTACGCGCCCCGCATCCAAGTCAGCGCGAAGTACAGCTTTGTGCGGATAGACCCGGATCAAAAATAAGTACGAGCGGTATGGGCTGGCGCTGAGGTTTGAATGGCGGCGCTCCGGTATTGTATTTGATAGCACATTTCCCAATGGGCCTCGGAATCAGTTGCGAGTGGCCGACTGCCGCACGAATGGGGATTGAAGTGAAGGCAATTCGTCTGACCCTGATCCTCACCGCTTGCGAGTTCTCGGCAGCACCTTAATTCACGGGTGCCTGCTTTCCCCACCAAAGCGCGGGGACAACCGTTCCTATTGTTGAAACAAGCGTGTAAGCCACGACGGCCGACAGAACGGGAGTTCCAGAAAAGCTCCCCGCAGCAATCACCATGCCGACTCCCGCATTTCGGAACGAGGTCGTCAGCGCGACAGCTTTCCGTGTACCGGAATCCCGACCGCCGCTAACCCAGCCCACTGCGAGACTGGCTAAGGAAAGGACCAGCATCGCAGCGAAGGCGATGAGCCGGGTCTCCAACAAGATTCGATAATAGACGGCCAAAACCAGCAGAAAAGTAATCGACAAAAGAGCATTATTCAGGATTCCGCATGGCTTTTTCAGCTTGTCCGCAAAATTCGGCCCCCAAACTCGCACCGCAAGGCCGGCAGACAAGGGAAGAAGCTGACCCGCGAGCAGTGTTTTCACCATTTTCAGAGCGTCCACATGAAGTGATTCGCCTCCCGACATGAATCGAAGCAGGATGCGGAGAAGAAGAGGCGCCAGAATCGCGGAAGACGCAGCCAGGATCACCATCAATCCAACGGAAACTTCCACATTCCCCTTGGCCAAGGAAGTCAATGGCGGAGCGAACGGTGCTCCGGGACATACCGCGAGGATCAGAAACGCAACGGAAACGATTGGTTTTACATGCAAGGCCAACGACAGCGCAACTGTGAGAGCGGGAACGCAAACATAATTCGCCAACAGACCCCAAGTGACAAGCCGCAAGTTACCAGCAGTAGAGATAACTTCAGCTATGGCAACGTCTATAGCGATTCGCAGCATCATGACGACGAGCGTCAAGGGAATCAGCACGTTGACCAATTGAGCTAGCACTGGAGCATCCTCATTCCCACCAATTAGATATCGCGGCCGGCTAGAAAGCTAGCGAAGCGCGTTTCGGGGCGATACTGGCAGTTCATCCAGGGGCGCCTTTTGGCCGGTTGTTACCATAGAACCCATTCAAAATCTGTCAGTTTTGTCAGTGGGAGTTGAAGACACCTTGTGTTGCCATGCTCAAGCCGGAGGTAACGCTCGAAACGTTCAAGCTGCTCCGTGAGGATCTGACAATCGGAAGATGAACGTGGATGCAAATTCAAGCAAGACCAGTCGACCGGGGTATCTGGAAAGAATTGCGCCGGGGTTGGCGAAACTGCTTTGCTACCGCGAAGACTTTTCACACGATTTGATCGCGGGATTATCTGCAGCGACAATCGCGTTGCCCGTCGGTGTGGCCTATGCCGAATTGGCAGGATTCAATCCTGCCGTGGGGCTATATTCCAGCATTCTTCCGCTTGTCGCCTACGCCATCTTTGGAACTTCGCGGCAATTAATCATCGGACCGGATGCGGCGACGTGCGCGCTCGTCACCGCGGCAGTCACCCCGCTCGGTGCCGGAAACCAAAACCTCTAGTGGCCATGGTTGTTGCGGCGATTGCGGTGCGCATATTGGGTCTGGAATCATATGGAGTCAAAACGGTAGGCGCCGTTCCCGCTGGCTTTCCTCCGGTGAAAATTCCGCGTTTCCCTCTTGCCGTTATCCCTAGCCTCATCGGAGATGCTGCCGGGCTGGCATTGGTCACTTTTTCGAGCATGATGCTGACCTCGCGAAGTTTTGCCTCGAAGAACCGGTACGATGTTGACGCAGACAGAGAATTCGCGGCATTGGGTACGGCGAACATTGCATCCGCTCTCTCTGAAGGTTTCGCAGTGAGTGGTGCGCATTCTCGGACGGCTATGAGCGACGCGACCGGCGGGCGCACACAGGTCACGGGTCTCGTCGCAGCCGCAACAATTGCAGCCGTGCTTTTATTTTTCACCGGCCCGCTTCAGTATGTACCAGTCGCCGCTCTTGGGGCCGTGCTTGTGAAAGCAGCACTCTCGCTGGTGGATATTCCGTCGCTAAGGACAATTTACGAAATTGACCGGCGGGAATTCGGCCTGTCAATTCTAGCTGCTTTGGAAGTGGTCGCAGTGGGAGCGATGCACGCGATCCTGTTTGCGGTGGTCCTAGCGATCCTTCGATTCGTGAGACTCACCTCTCGCCCTCGAATTGAGGTCCTGAACGAGGTAAAGAGATTCCCTGGCTTTCATTCCATTGACCGCCATCCCGAAGCGGTCACGACGCCGGGCTTGATGCTGTTGCGCTTCAACGCACCGATTGTGTTTTTTTTAATGCCCCCTATTCTAAACGTGAGGTTATGGCAGCTGTTGAGAAGGCCGGATCGTCTTTGAAATGGCTCGTGCTCGCCATGATTCCTGTAACCATGATTGACGCCACTGGACTATATACGGCGAAAGAGCTTGCCGATACATTGAACCAGAATGGGGTCGTGCTTGCCGGGGCTGGGAGACAGAGTGAGTGGCGGCTTTGGGCAGAATCCCGCCGCGTTATTCAGCACCGCCAGATTCCCTTCTACCCCACCATCGGCGAGGCCATCAGAGCGTTTCAGCTCGGACAAGAAAACTGGACAGAGCCCCAGCAAAATGGTAGCGCGCCTTGAATCGAAGAAGTCTCACCAGCTGGTTGCTGTGAAGTCTGTCCTGTTGTTAGGCCACATCCTTCAACGCACCAACAAACGCGCCTCTCGAGTTGCTAGCTCGCACAGAAACCCGGGACTTTATCGGAATTCCCCTGCGATTTCGGTGCCGACAGTCAAGCCGCAGGTTTTGCCATTCGAAGTGCTGGTGCAGAAGTGTCAGTATTTCTCGGGGACGAAGTGACGACCCTTCAAAGAAGTTTGGTCGTCGTATCGACGCTTTCCGGAACGACTCGGTAATTTCACTTTCTCACGCGGAACCTTGCCGTAAGGGATCATGCTCAACAGGTGCGAAATACAGTTGAGTCGGGCCTTTCTCTTGTCGTCTGACCGGACGATGTACCAAGGGGCATGCTTGGAGTCGGTGGCTTCGAGCATTCGATCTCGGGCACGCGAGTAGTCGTACCAGCGGCGAAACGATTCCAAGTCCATTGGGCTGAGCTTCCATTGCCTGAGAGGATCGTTGATGCGTGCCTCGAAACGGCGCTGCTGCTCTTTCTTTCCCACCTCTAGCCAGTACTTGATCAGAATGATCCCGGCGTCCACCACGTATTTTTCAGCCGTGGGGCAAAGTTCCAAAAACCTCTTGTATTGTGCCTTGGTGCAAAACCCCATTACATGTTCCACTCCCGCGCGATTGTACCAACTGCGATCCCAGATAACGACCTCGCCGGCAGCGGGGAAATGCGCCATGTACCGCTGCAAGTACATTTGCGTCTTTTCGCGGTCGGAAGGAGCAGGCATTGCAACCGTCCGGAAAATGCGAGGGCTCAAGCGCTCTGTAATCGCACGGATTGTTCCTCCTTTGCCAGCGGCGTCGCGTCCTTCAAATACCACCATGATTCGCAAGCCCTTATATTTGACCCAGTCCTGAAGTTTGCAGAGCTCTGCCTGAAGCCGGCGCATCTCCTTTTCGTACTTCTTGCGCTTTAACTGCTTGGTGCCTCCGTTGTTTTCATCCTTCGCCATAGTAGAGCACTCCTGATACCCGTGCGCTTAAGTTCGAGCGCCTATTCCTAGGTTGTGACCGACGTTTCTTAAACGGCTTAGTATCACACGTGTGACAAATCAGTGTTACGGCTGAGACGAGCGTTTTAAAACTGTCAGAATTAACAGGCTGTTTCAGAGCCTTCCGATGGGCAAGTTTAATCAGCAGCTCTTCACAGCGGTTAAAGGCTGTGTATCGACTCCTGTCAGTTTTGACAGTTCACCGGGCCCAACCAACTCTCTATTGTGATGCTTGCAGTCGCAGGGTGTGGACCAATGTGACCGGCTGAGCGACAGACGGTCTGTGGAGTGTGCGCAATGGGGAATGAGCGAGGGAAACCTGCGGCAGTCCTTGTCGCCACGATGATTGTGCCAACCACATGTGAAATGAAACAACAAGCGGCACCGGCGCCCAATCGTCGAGCACAATTCCCAATGGGAGACTGAATTCCATGTTGCTCATGACTTTTCGATGTGCCAGGGCAGCTGCAATACGGAGGTGAAACGAATGAGAAATGACCTTGAATTCCAAGTCTCCATTCGGCCGCACGGTACATCAAAAGAATATCGCGACGATAAATTCTCCCTTGTCCCTGCGATCCCTCGATCCACTTCTGGGCCATCGGTCATGGTCGTCACCTTGATGGCGGTTCTGACACTCTGTGCAGGATGCTCCAAGCCCGAGGCCCCTACTCCTCCCCCGCCTGGTGTTACGGTGACACCGGTAATTCAGAAGGATGTCCCTATCCAACAGGAGTGGGTGGGCTCGATGGCCGGCAACGCGGACGCCGACATCCGGCCGAAGGTTGAGGGGTATTTGCTAACTCGACTGTACTCCGAAGGGGGATATATACAGCAGGGTCAGGCAATGTATCAGCTCGACAAACGGCAGGCGGAAGCCGCTGTGGAAAACGCAGCAGGAGATTTGGAGCGCGCTCATGCCGCATTATCTCAGGCTGACATTGACGTCCGGCGATATACCCCGTTGGTGGCCCAAAGAGCTGTGAGTCAGGCCGAACTCGACAAGGCACTAAGTGCCGAGAGAGCCGCGAAGGCCTCGGTGGATGCCAAACAAGCTGTACTGGACAATGCAAAATTGAATCTAGGTTGGACGACTGTGACTGCCCCGATTTCCGGAATCGCTGGGGTCTCCAAGGTGGGTATCGGAGACTTAATAACGCCCAGCACCGTTATGACCACCATCTCGAATGTGAACCCAATCTACGTTGATATCAGCATCGCTGAGCAGGACTACCTGCGCTTCCGGCGCGACAGGTCAGGTCAGAGGGCCGGCCGAAATCTCGAACTAATTCTTGGGGATGGCACGCTTTACCTCTACAAGGGCGATGTGCTTTTCCTTGGACGTGAAGTGGACTCGCGAACGGGAACCATCGGGGTCCGCGGACAATTTCCGAATCCCGGCAATGTATTGCGGCCTGGCCAGTACGCGCGGATTCGCGCCGTCACTGAGTTGCGTAAAAGCGCACTCCTGATTCCTCAGGCTTCCGTCTCGGAACTACAAGGCATCTACCAAGTAGGTGTCGTTTCGCAAGACAACAAGGTCAGTATTAAGACTGTGAAACTCGGGCCGCAGATTGGCCATATGTGGGTGGTTGAGTCTGGCCTACAGGTAGGCGACAACGTAGTGGTCGATGGTTTGCAGCGTGTCAAGACCGGCATGACAGTTGCCCCCACGCCTTTCAAGGACACTCAAGCGAACGCACTGACTGGTGGGGAGTAGCCATGTCAAAATTCTTTATCGGTCGCCCCATCGTAGCGATTGTCATTTCTATTATCACGGTGATTGGCGGTGTCGTAGCGATGTCGAAGCTGCCTGTCGCCATGCTTCCCGACATCGTTCCTCCGCAGATCAATGTATCTACGACATACACCGGCGCGGATTCCTCGACGATTGAACAGTCTGTAGCGACGCCGATTGAGCAGCAAATGAACGGCGTGGACAACATGCTCTACATGATGTCCACAAACGCGAACGACGGCACCATGAACCTCAAAGTTACATATGCTGTCGGAACAAATGTAGACATCGACCAGGTAAACACGCAGAACAGGGTTTCTCAAGCCACTCCAAATCTCCCAACTTCCGTCAGTCAATATGGCGTAACAGTGAAAAAATTAATGGGGCTGCCCCTTCTTGTTCTTTCGGTCTATTCACCCAACCACACCTACAGCGGGCAATTCCTGGGCAATTACGCCACCATCAATATTAATGATGCCCTTCTGCGCATCCCCGGTGTTGGGCAAGTCACGAACTTCGGTGCCGCTGATTATGCCATGCGCGTCTGGGTGAAGCCGGATCAATTGACGAAACTCGGCATGACTGTCTCTGACCTGACAAACGCGGTTCAGCAACAAAGTGCCGTCAATCCCGCAGGCCAGATTGGCGCTGAGCCTGCTCCCAAAGGCCAGCAGTTCACTTATTCTGTTCGCGCGCCAGGAAGACTCATCAAGGAAGAGGAGTTCGCCAACGTCATCGTTCGTCAAAATCCCGACGGGTCAATCGTGAGGTTGAAAGACGTCTCCCGAATCGAACTCGGATCCTTGGTCTACCAACAAATTTCCCGCTACAACAAGCAGCCGGCCGTCATCATCGCCGTTTATCAAGCCCCTGGTTCAAACGCTCTGGCGGTAGCCAACCAAATAAAAGCTCAAATGGAGGAACTGAAGAGCCGTTTTCCCCAAGATCTAGAATATAAGGTTGCCATGGACACCACCCTTCCAATCACGGAAGGGATGAAAGAGATCGTCAAGACGCTGCTGGAAGCGACCGCCCTTGTCATTATTGTGGTGTTCTTGTTCCTCCAGAATTGGCGCGCAACACTTATCCCACTTCTCGCAGTCCCAGTCTCGCTCATCGGCACGTTTGCCATCTTCCCCATGCTGGGTTTTTCGATCAACACGCTTTCTCTCTTTGGACTCATTCTTGCCATTGGTCTTGTGGTTGACGATGCAATCGTGGTCGTCGAGGCCGTCGAAGTTCACATTGAACATGGGTTGTCACCCAAAGAAGCAAGCCTGAAGGCCATGGAGGAAGTGGCCGTCCCAGTGGTCGGCATCGCCTTGGTACTTTCTTCTGTTTTCATACCCATGGCGGCCCTGGGCGGAATTAAGGGGCTGCTGAACCAGCAATTCGCAATTACCATCGCGATTTCGGTCCTAATTTCGGCATTCAATGCCTTGACGCTCTCGCCTGCACTTTCCGCGATGTTGCTGCGCCATCGGGAGAAGGCTAAAGGCCCTCTCGGAAAATTTTTCGACAAGTTTAATTACTGGTTCGGAAAGATGACCGGAGGCTACGTGAGCTGGAGCCACATCCTCATCCGCCGCTGGGTGCTCGCATTGCTTCTGCTTGCGGGAACCGCAGTTGTTGGCGTGCTTATGGGAAAAAGGCTACCCACCAGCTTCATCCCGGAAGAGGATCAAGGATACTGCTTCGTTCAGATTCAACTGCCTGACGCCGCCTCGCTTCAGCGTACAGACGCTGTGATGCGCAAACTTGATGACATACTTTCCCACACGCATGGTGTTCAAAGTTTTAGCGGGATTTCCGGTTTCAGCCTACTGTCCAACACCTCTGCCTCATACACGGGTTTCTACTTCCTGCAGCTCGATCCCTGGGAGGAGCGCCACACGCCAGAACTTTCTGCCAGCGGGCTTATGCTAACCCTCAACCAGACAATGCGTAAGGAAATCCCGGAAGCCATTGGCTTCGCTTTTGGCCCGCCCGCCATCCCTGGGCTTGGCACGGCCGGCGGATTCACGTTTATGTTGCAGGACCGGAGCAGCGGGACAGTCCAACAGCTCATGGATGCATTTGATAAGTTCACTGTGGCTGCGCGTCAACGCCCGGAAATTGCATCGCTCGTAACCACTTTCCGCCCTTCCGTCCCCCAGCTTTTCGTGGACGTCGACCAAGAGCGCGTACTGAAGCAAGGTCTGCAGTTC
>Ga0187776_10000395_pt1 | contig 21150 bp, 27 predicted proteins | sample 0216_BV02_MP12_2_FD_132426 | JGI IMG/M metagenome (GOLD analysis project Ga0187776, IMG submission 132426) | Tropical peat soil microbial communities from peatlands in Department of Meta, Colombia - 0216_BV02_MP12_20_MG | ecosystem: Environmental > Terrestrial > Soil > Wetlands > Peat | place...
GCATCGACGCGTCGAGCAGGCTCGCCGCGCTCGGTCTGCGCCGTGTCTACCGGGTACCGGCGTTCCACGCGAGGATGACGCTCGAGCCGGTGCACGACTGGTACGACGCCGAGTGCGTGAGGATCGGCGAGCCGGGCCGGGTCTTCTCCGCCCGCTACCGGGCGACAGGCAAGAGCTTCCATGCGAAGCTCGGCTCGCTCGAGTCGTTCCTGACCGAGCGCTACCGCCTCTTCACCGTGGACGGGAGGGCCGAGATGCACCACGACCGCTGGCTCCTCTGCCCGGCGGAGGCGGAGATCGAGCTCGCCACGATCGCGCCGTTCGCGCTGACCGGCACGCCGCGCTGCCACTTCGCGTTCCGGCAGGACGCGCTCATCTGGCCGCCCGAGGCCGTTCGCTCCTGACCCCTGCGTAACCTTCCCGCGTGCAAGCCCAGCGGAGAACCGCGCTCTGGTCCGTCGGCGCCGCGGTCGCCCTGATCGGTCTCAAGCTCGGCACCGGGCTCGTGACGCACAGTCTCGGCCTCATCTCGGCGGCGGCCGACTCGGGCACGGACCTCATCGCCGCGCTCCTCACGTTCTTCGCCGTCGGCGTCGCAGTCCGGCCCGCCGACATCGGTCACCAGTACGGCCACGGGAAGGCCGAGCATCTTGCGGCGCTCGCGGAGGGAGCGATCCTCGTCGCCGCCAGCATCGCGATCGTCTGGCGCGCGATCGACCACCTCGTGCACGGGAGCAGTGGCGTGAACGCCACCTGGTACGCGCTGCTCGTCATGGGCGTCGTCATCTGCATCGACGTGTCTCGGACGGTCGTCTCACGCCGTGCCGCGCGCGAGTTCTCGAGCCCGGCGCTCTCGTCGAACGCACTCCACTTCGGCAGCGACCTCGCCGGGTCGCTCGCTGTCCTCGCCGGACTGCTCTTCGTTCGCGCCGGCCATCCGGGCGCGGACGCGGTCGCGGCTCTCTTCGTCGCCGCGCTCGTCCTGGTCGCGGCCGCACGGCTCATGCGCAGGAACGTCGACGTGCTGATGGACCGGGCCCCTGCGGATGCCGAGGAGGCCGCGCGCCGTGCGATCGTCGACGTGGATCCACCCGTGCAGCTGCGCCGGCTGCGGATGCGCCAGGCGGCAGGCCGTGTGTTCGCGGACGTCGTGATCGGCGTCGATTACGAGGCCGCAGTCGGCCAGGGCCATGCGGCGGCCGACGCGGTCGAGCGCGCCGTACAGTCGGCGCTGCCGGAAGCGGACGTCGTCGTCCACGTCGAGCCGAGGCGAGCCGACGACGCCGACGTGCGCGAACGGGCACACGCCGCGGCGCTCGACGTTCCCCGCGTCCGCGAGGTGCACAACGTCTCGGTCGTCTCCGTGGACAGCGGCACCGAGCTCTCGCTCCATCTGAAGCTGCCGGGCGACCTGTCGCTCGAGGATGCGCATGCGATCGCCGAGCAGGTGGAGCGCGCGATCGAGCGTGCGGTACCCGAGGTATCGTCGGTGCAGACGCACCTCGAACCGTTGGGGGAGGAGGCTGCAGGTACCGAGGTCGCCGGAGATGCGGCGACGGTGCGCCGCATCGTCCGCGCGGAGCTCGGAGTCGACCCGGTGGAGCTGCGCTTCGTCGACACCGACGAAGGCCTCGTCGCCTACCTGACGCTGCAGCTCGGCTCCGACACGCTCGCCGACGCGCACGCCGACGCGAGCCGGGTCGAGGAGCTGATCCGGCGCGAGCACCCGGAAATCACCGACGTCGTCGTGCATACGGAACCGCGGTGAAGCTCTGCATGTTCTCGCCGCCGGAGCCGTGCCTCGAGCGAGGGTGGCCCGGGCGGATCGACGGCGACACGGTGATCCAGCTCGCGGCGCAGACCCTGCAGTCCTTCTTCACCGGGGGCGGGCAGGCACGCGAGCACGCGAAGTACCCGCTCGCCGACGTCGTCTTCCGCCCTCCGGTGCTTCATCCACCGTCGGTGCGGATCTTCGACGAGTCCGGCGACTTCGTCTTCGCCAACCCCGCAGCCATCAAGGCGGTCGGGGAGGATCCCGGCGTGGCGGGCGCCGAGCAGCTGGAGCATGTCGCGGCGATCATCGGCGCCGGCGGCGCGATCGGCGGCTTCACGCCGCTCGTCGAGTGGGTCGCCACCCGGCTGAGCGGGGCAAAGCAGCGCGACTTCGCGCTCACGCTCGGCCCGGTCGTCACGACACCCGATGAGGGCGTGCCCCCGGGTATCGACTGGGATCGCCTCGTCGCGTACGCGGCCGAGAACACGAGGCTCTATCCCGGAGACGTGATCGCCGCGTGAGGGTCGCCGTGGTGGGGGCCGGGGTGATGGGCTGCGCGACGGCTTGGGCGCTGCGCGAGCGCGGCGCCGAAGTGACCGTGCACGAGCAGTTCGAGCTCGACCACGACCGCGGCTCGAGCCACGGGCGGACGCGGATCTTCCGCGTGGCGTATCCCGACCCGGCGTGGATCCGCTTCGCGCAGGAGGCGCGGGACGGCTGGCTCGACCTCGATCCGGACCTGCTCGGGCTCTACGGCCTCGTCGAGCTCGTCCCCGACCGGGCGCTGGCGTCGGCGGGCGCCCTCGACGAGTGCGGAGTCCGGTACCGGCTGCTCGGGACGGACGAGGTGCGTGCGCTCGGCGCGAGCCTTCCCGACGGGTGGACGGCGCTGCATGTCGACGAAGCCGGTGTGGTCTTCGCCGACCGGGCACGGCACACGTTTCTCGCTGCGGCCGGCGTCGAGGTCGAGACGAACCGGAGGATCGATTCCGTCGACGAGCTCGATGCGGACGCCGTGGTCGTCACCGCCGGACCGTGGGCCCGCGAGCTCGTGCCCGATCTGCCGGTCACCGTCACGCGCGAGACGCTCGCGTACTTCCGCCGCGACGGGCCGCCTCCGCCCTCGATCGTCGACCTCAACGCCGAGACCGGCGGCCACGGCATGTACTCGCTGTACGACCCGGTGCACGGGCTCAAGGCAGGCGCGCACCACGCCGGGGCGGAGGCGGATCCCGACGAGTCAGGTGAGCCGGACCGGGCGATCGTCGAACGCATCGCGAACTGGGTGCTCGAGCGGTTTCCCGACGTCGACCCCGAGCCTGTCGAGGCCCAGGCGTGCCTCTACACGACGACCGCAGACGAGAGCTTCGTGCTCGAGCGGCGAGGCCGCGTCGTGATTGGCTCGGCCTGCTCGGGCCACGGCTTCAAGTTCGCGCCCGCGGTCGGGCGGCGGCTCGCAGCGCTGGCCCTGGGTACGTAGCACTGATGGGCGGGCGCCGGGCCGCAGCAGGCGCCCGTCCACGCCGTTCGGATTCGAAACCGGACCCACGATCTAAGCTACGGCCGATGCCGTTCTACCAGCGCCTCGGCGACGTCCCGCGCAAGCGCCATGTCCAGTTCCGCGAGAACGGGACGCTCCTCACCGAGGAGGTGATGGGGCTCGAGGGCTTCGTCGGCAACGAGTCGATCCTCTACCACCTCCACTCGCCCTGCCGCGTGATGGAGCTCGCCGGCTTCGAGGCGGTCGAGCGCGAGGAGTGGGTGCCCGACCAGCACGCCCACCGGCACTTCAAGACCTTCGACACGCCGCCCGCAGGCGACGAGATCACGGGCCGGCGGGTCCTCATGTGGAACGACGACGTCGAGATCTCGCTCTGCCGTCCCTCGAGCTCGATGGACTACTTCTTCCGCAACGGCGAGGGCGACGAGGTCATCTTCGTCCACGAGGGCACGGGGACGCTCGACACGATCTTCGGGGAGCTGCCGTACAGGGACGGTGACTACGTCGTGATCCCGCGTGGGACGACGTACCGGTTCAGGCCGGAAGGAGAGCAGCGCCACCTCGTGTTCGAGACGCCGGGGCTGATCGAGATCCCGCGCCGCTACCGCAACCAGTATGGGCAGCTGCTCGAGGGCGCGCCGTACTACAACCGCGACATCCACCCACCGGCCGAGCTGCACACGGTGCGCGAGCGGGGGGAGTACCCGGTCAAGGTGCGCGTCCGCGACGGGTATCAGACGTACGTCGTCGACTACCACCCGTTCGACGTCGTCGGCTGGGACGGCTACCTCTACCCGTGGACGTTCTCGGTCCACGACTTCGAGCCGATCACCGGCCGCATCCACCAGCCGCCGCCCTCGCACCAGACCTTCCAGGGGCAGAATTTCGTGATCTGCTCCTTCTGCCCACGCAAGCTCGACTTCGACCCGCTCGCCGTGCCGATCCCGTACCACCATTCGAACCTACAGTCCGAGGAGATGATCTATTACGTCTCCGGCCAGTTCGGCTCGCGCAAGGGCGTCGAGGTCGGCTCGATCACGCTCCACCCGTCCGGGCTGCCACACGGTCCGCAGCCGGGCCTCGCCGAGAAGGCGATCGGGATGCACGAGACGCACGAGCTCGCGGTGATGTGCGACACGTTCCACCCGCTGCGGCTGTCGACGTTCGCGCGCGACCTCGACGACGGGACGTACTGGCGCTCCTGGTACGCGAACGCCGAGGACGGCGACGCGGTCGAGGGCGCCGACGCCTCCGGCGCCGGCCTCACCTCGCACCTTTAGGTAGATCCACCGATGCTCTTGGCTGCACGCGCGGCGATGCTGGTTGCGGCAACAGGAGGTGTGAGATGAGGAAGGCACCCGTCATCGGCGGAGGTGTTGCCGCGCTTCTCGTGCTCGCGCGCAAGGAGTTCCGGAACCTCGGTGCAACCCCTGCGGAGCGCCGGCGACCACTGCCCGGCGACGACGTGGTTCCCGAGGCGAAGGGCGCCTCGACGATGGCGATCACCATCGACGTGCCGCCGTCCGCGGTCTGGCCCTGGCTCGTGCAGATGGGCTGCGACCGCGCCGGCTTCTACAGCTGGGACCGGCTCGACAACGGTGGCCGGCCGAGCGCGACGGAGCTCCATCCGGCGTGGCAGGAGCTCGCGGTCGGCGATCACGTCGCGTCGACGCCGACAGGCGACTGGTGGTTCGAGGTCGTGCAGGTGGAGCCCGAGCGGGCGCTCGTTTTGCGGGCGCCGGTCGACGTTCGGGCGAAGAAGCCGTTCGATCCGGCCGGTCCGCGACCGCGGTTCTTCAGCGACGGCGTGTGGGCGTTCGTGCTCGAGGCGCTGCCCGAAGGGCGGACGCGGCTGATCGTGCGCGTGCAGGGAACCGCCCGGCCGCGGTTGTTGCTGGGCGCGGCGAACCTGCTCTTCTGGGATCCGGCACACGTCGTGATGCAGTCCAGGCAGTTACGCAACCTGAAGCGGCGCGCGGAGAGCCTGCACAGGGAACCGGTGCTCGTCGTCGCTGCGTGAGCGGCACATAGCCTGAGCGCGGTGGCGCTCGTCGAGATCCCGGAGCCGTTCGACTTCGAGCTCTCGACGGCACGCTTCCGCGCGTTCGGGCTCGACCGGGCCAACGTCTCGGAGGAGGGGGCTCTGTACCGCGCGGTCGCCGGGCGGGAGGTGCGGATCGCAGCCGCGGACGGCGGCGTCGATGTCGAGCCGCTCGACGCGGAGACGGAGCCCGTGGTACGCAGGCTGCTCGGCTTCGAGTTCGACCTCGTCGCGTTCTCCGCGTGGGCGGCCGCCGACGAGCTGCTCGCGCCGCTCGTCGTACGCTTCGCGGGCTTCCGGCCGTCGCTCGCGCCGGACCCGTTCGAGGCGCTCGTCACCTCGATCACCGCCCAACAGGTCTCGCTCTTCGCAGCAGTCGCGATTCGCAACCGGCTCGTCGAACGATTCGGAGAGCGAGTCGGCCGTGCCTGGGCATTCCCGTCCCGTGCGCGGCTGGCCGCCGCCTCGGAAGAGGAGCTCGTCGCAGTCGGCTTCTCGCGTCGCAAGGCGGAGTACACCACCGGCCTCGCGCGCTCAGGGCTCGACCTCGCAGCCCTCGCGTGTCTTCCTGACGCGGAGGTCAAGGAGCGAATCGTCGCCGTGCGCGGTCTCGGCGAGTGGACGGCGGACTGGTTCCTCGCCCGCCACCTCGGCCGCCCGCGCGCCTGGCCCGCAGGCGACCTCGCGCTGCGCAAGGCGGTCGTCTCCCTCTATGGTGACGTCGACGTCCGGGCCGCAGGCGCACGATTCGACCCGTTCCAGAACCTGACGGCGCACTACCTGCTCGCACAGTTCCTGACCCCGTGATCCGAGCCGCCACCGCAGACGACCTACCGCTCGTCCGGGAGTTGTGGCAGGCCTTCAACGCGGAGATCCCCGACGAGCCGTGGCGCGAGGACGACCTCGAGGAGGATCTCGCCTGGCTCGAGCGGGCGATCCGCGAGGAGATCGTCCTGCTTGCCGACGACCAGGGCCTCGCGGTCGCCGTCCGAAAGGGCGAACGACTCGGCTTCCTCGACATCGTGTACGTGCGGCCCGAGGCCCGTCGCGGCGGCATCGGGGCCGAGCTCGTTCGCGAAGCGGCGACGCGGCTGCGCGAGGCGGGCGCCGAGGTGCTCGAGCTCGAGGTCCTCGCCTCGAACGTCGAGGCGCGCGCGATCTACGAGCGCTGGGGGCTCAAGCCCGTCGAGCTGACGCTCGGTGCGCCGCTTGCGGAGCTCGAGCAGCGCCTCGCCCCGAGCGAGGGGCCGACGTTCGGCTTCGTCCATGTGCAGACGGACGATGTCGAGAAGGTGCGCCGCGACGCCGTCAAGGTGCTGCGTGTCGAGCCGGACGTGGAGGTCGCGAGCGGCTGGGTGCGCGTGCGCTCGGATGCCACGGACGCCGACCCGACGAAGCTGAAGTTCCTCGCCAAGGAGCTCTCCTATACGACGGGCGGCGTCGTCCTCTCGCTCGGGATCGAGCGCGGCGTCGTCGTCCGCTACGACCTCTTCGACCGCGGCGCCGACGTCGACGAGTATCTCTCCGTCCCCGAGTACTTCGGACCGCTGCCTCCCGGCGATGCCTACGCCTTGGGCGCGAACGCGACCGTGGTCGCGCGGCTCACAGGCGCCGATCCGCAGCGTGTGCGCGAGGTGGCCCGGACTTCGAGCTCGCCCGGAGAGCTGCCGCCCGCGCAGGAGCTGTACGAGCAGCTTGCGGCCGCCATGGGAGTGCAGCCGTGATCACGCTCTACGACGCTGCACGCTGCCCCTACTGCGCGCGGGTGCGGATCGTCCTCGCCGAGAAGGAGGTCGAGTACGAGACGGTCGAGATCGACCTCTCCGACCGGCCGGCGTGGCTGTACGGAAAGAACGTGACCGGCCGGGTGCCCGTGGTCGAGGAGGAGGACGGGCGGCCGCTGCCGGAGTCGGCGGTGATCATGGAGTTCCTCGAGGAGCGCTATCCGGAGCCGGCGCTGCTGCCGGCGGATCCTGCCGACCGTGCCTTCGTCCGGCTCCTCATCTTCCGCGACGAGGACTTTACGGACCCGTACTACGCCTTCCGGCGGGGCGAGGACGGTGCGGATGAGGAGTTCGCCGCAGCGCTCATGCAGCTCAACGTCGCACTCGCCGAGCGGCCATTCCTCGGCGGGACCGAATACGGGCTCGGCGACATCGCCTACGTTCCCTGGCTGCTGCGCGCCCGCGACATGCTCGGCATCGACCTCGGCCGCTTTTCGTTCCTCTCGGCGTGGCTGGCGCGCCTCGAGGGGCGGCCCGCGATCGCGGCCGAAGCCGGTATCGTCGCCGCGCTATGAACGCCGTCGTCGACGCAGGCTGGCTCGCGGACCATCTCGGCGAGGACGACCTCGTGGTCGGCGACGTGCGTGGGCCGAACGCGCACATGCGCGGACACATCCCGGGCTCCCGGCCGCTCGTGCTCGGCTCTCCGCCGCCGGCGGCGGACGAGGATTCGGCACGCGCGCTCGCACAGGAGATCGCGCTGCGGCTGCGGCGGCACGGCATCACGGGCCGCGAGCGGCTCGTGCTCGTCGACCGCGGCGACGGCGTCGGCGCGATGCCGGCGGCCCAGATGGCCGAGCTGGCGGGCCACCCCAGCGTGGCCATCCTCCTCGGCGGGATTGCCGCCTGGGGAGGCGACCTCGAGGAGGGAGCGGTCGAGCTGGAGCCGGTGCGGGAAGCTGCGCTCGAGCCGAGGCCTCGGGCGCTGCCGACCCGGCATGAGCTCGCCGGCCGGCTCGAGGATCGAGCGCTGACGATCCTCGACGTGCGGATGCCGGACGAGTTCTCCGGCCGGCATGGCAACCGGTGTGACCCGCGGCAGGGACACATTCCGGGCGCACGGAACATCGAAGTCGGCGAGCTGTTCGAGGCGCCCGGCCGGCCCGCCTCGCCGGAGCGCATTCGCGAGCTCGTCGGTCTGCCGGACGGCGCCGAGATCGTTGCGTACTGCCACTCGGGCTCGCGCTCGGCGCTCGCGACGCTCGCGCTCCGCTCGGCCGGCTACGAAGCGCGCAACTACGCGGGCTCCTGGCACGAGTGGAGCCGCCACGACGAGCTCCCGCTCGAGCGCTAGGCCTAAGGTACGGAGATGGACCGGCCCGCGCCTCTGACCGTCCGCGACGTTTCGGCCGAGCTCCGGTGTTCCGAGGACGAGGTTCGCGCGCTGATCCGCGACGGCGAGCTGCGGACGGTCGCCTGCGGGATTCGGCCGGGCCGCGTTCCACGTCACGAGCTCGACGACTACCTTCGCCGACATGGTCACCGGCTCAGCGACTCGCGCCGATCTTCGACGCCTCCCTAGGCTCCGAAGGGTTCGGCATGGTTGACTACTCACCCAACCACTACCACTACACCGCGAACACGAGCTAGGAGGGCGTATTGATTCTCGCCAACTACAACTTTGCCAGCTTCCTGTGGGACGTGCTGGTCATCTTCGCGTTCGTCATCTGGTTCTGGCTGCTCATCGTGGTGTTCGGCGATCTGTTCAGCCGGCACGACATCGGGGGCTGGGGAAAGGCGGGCTGGATCATCCTGGTCATCGTCCTGCCGTACCTCGGCGTCTTCATCTACCTCATCGCCAACGGTCACAGCATGGGCGAGAGGGCCGCGGCGAGGGCGCAGGCCCAGCAGGCGCAGGCGGACGACTACATCCGCTCGGTCGCCTCATCGGACTCCGGTGCGGATCAGATCGCCAAGGCCAAGCAACTCCTCGACTCGGGCGCGATCTCGCAGGCCGAGTTCGACCAACTCAAGGCCAAGGCTCTCGCGACGTGACCTAACTCCGGCGGACGTCGATAACCGACTTAGTCGGCAACGCGGTTGCCGCCGTGTGTGCCGACCTGCTGCTTGCGCCAGGGCAAGACGCCGTCGATCTCGACGTCGAGCGAGAAGCTCAGGATGGTTCGTACGACGACGATGAGTCCGAGGACGCCGATGTTCTCGAGCGTTGGTTCGACCGCGACGGTTCGGATGAGGTCGGCCGCAATGAGGATCTCCAGGGCGAGGAGGATTCCGCGACCGAACACCTCCCGGCCACGCCGGTAAGCAGCTCCGGGATCCCGGCCGACCTCGACAGCCGCGGCAACCACACCGAGCGCGAAGGCGGCAATGAGCACCGCGACCGCAATCCACTCGAACGCTTTCGAGATGTGCTCCATCTACCGAGGAGGACTCTATGCAACTCCTTCGGTTTGCCCTCAGCCGTCGAACCGCATCTCATACCGGCTCACCTTTCCGCCGTCGATCGTGAGCTCGAAGCTCCGATCGCGACTGAAGGAGAGCTCCCCCGTCTCCTTCCGGCGCACGAGCGCACGTATCTCTCGCGAATACCGCCCGTCGCCGCGGCGCTTCCAGTCGCCGCTTTCGAACTCGACTTCGAACCTGTCGGTAGGACGCGCGCGGCTCAACTCCTCGACCATCGCCTCGACGCCGTAGACGGAGTGCTGCGGCGTGACGCATTCCACATCCGGCGCAAGAAGCGGAACGACCTGCCCGAAGTCGCCCGTGTTCAACGCAGCTTCGACAGCCGACTGGAACTGCTGGGCGGTCTCGAGGTCTGTGGCGGGCATTTCCTGAGCTTGCCACGAGCGTACGCCGCCGTTTCCTCGGCAGCGTCATCCTGCCGGGATGAGGTCCAGCCTTTCCGTGGACGCTCGTTCTGTCCCTGACGGCCCCTTGGCAGCGCGCCCGACAGGGCTTAAGGTCGGCTGGTGACGGTGGGCGGAATTCTCGGCGAGTCCTGGCGCCTCTACACGAAGTTCTTCACCCGCTTCTTTCTCGTCGCGCTGATCGTCTTCGGAGTCGTCAACCTCCTGAACGCGGTGCTCGGCGCCGTCCTCGGCTCGGGCACGGGCATCGCCTTCCTCCTCGCGCTGATCACGACCGTCGTCTCGATCGTCGGCACGTTCTGGTTGCAGGGAACGCTGGTCTATGCCGTCGACGACGTGCGCGACGGGCGGATCGACTCGTCCATCCAGGAGCTCTTCGAGCGGGTCCGGCCCTACCTCGGGACCCTGATCGGAGCCGGGCTCCTCGCCGGGCTCGGCATCGCGATCGGCTTCGTGCTCTTGATCGTGCCCGGTCTGATCCTGCTCACCTGGTGGTGCCTGATCGTCCCGGTGATCGTGCTCGAGGGCAAGCCGATCGGCGAGTCGTTCTCGCGCTCACGCGAGCTCGTGCGGGGCCACGGGTGGACCGTGTTTGGGATCGTCATCATCTCGGCGATCCTGATCGGGATCGCGTCGGGCCTCATCCAGGGGATCTTCTCCTTCCTGCCGCCGTTCTGGCGCTACTGGATCGGCGGCTCGATCGCCAACTCGATCGTCGACCCCTTCCTGGCCGTCGCGCTGACGCTGACGTACTTCGAGCTGCGCGGGAGCCCGGCCGCGGAGACACCTGCGCCGGCAGACCCGACCGCGACGGACCCTACGGCCGAAGCGTGATCAGGCGGCGCGCAGCCGCTCGGCCGTAGCGAGGAACGAGCGGCAGAGCCGGCGGCCGAGCTCGTTCCAGCGGCCGATCCGCACGCGCGTCTCGGTCCGCAACCGCTCGCGGTCGGGCGGCGGGTCGCTCTCGTCGGCGATCCAGCGCCCGAGCTGCGGCTCGGTCACCTCGGGATGGAACTGGATGCCCCAGCACGTCTCGCCCAGGCGGAACGCCTGCAGCGACGCCTCGCTGTGCGCGAGCGCGACCCCTCCCTCGGGCAACTCGTGCGCGTAGTGGTGCCACAGGAGCCCCTCGAATCGTTCAGGCAGCGCCGACAGGACGGGATCGGCCACGCCTGACTCCGTGAGCTCGACCTCGCCCCAGCAGATCTCGGGCGCGGCGAGCCGGCCGACCCACGCGCCTGCCGCCCGCGCCAGCAGCTCAGAGCCGAGGCAGATGCCGAGCGTCGGCGGCGGCTGCTCGAGTAGCTCTCGCAGCCAATCCGTCTCGTCGCGCAGCCAGGGGTAGAGGTCGTCCTGGTCCGGATGCATGAAGCCGCCGAAGACGATCACGGCGTCGTAGCCGTCAAGCGGCGGAGGGGCTCCCGAGGCGAAGCTCCATTCGTCGAGCCGGTGCCCTGCCTCGGCTACGAGGGGACCGAACAGCTCAGGCCCCGCGTCCCCCCCGTGCACGATCGAGAGGACGTCCACGCGACCAGCCTACGTTCCGCCGCTCGCCGCGATCCGGTTCACGTCGAGCAGCCTGCGAAGCTGCCGTGCGTTCGTCGCCGCCTGCGCGACCCGGCCGAGCGGGTTGTCCGGGTCCTCCGACGACGCGTTGTTGTTGAAGAAGGCGTAGGCCTGCTCCGCCTGCCGGGCCAGCTCGCGCAGCAGCCCGACCCACTCTTCGAGCTCGTCGTCGGAGTACAGGTAGTCGAAGCGCTCGGCCGCCGAGCCGCCGCGCTTGTTCCAGGTCGCGAGGTTGCGGCCGTGGAAGCGGACGTACGCGATCGGCGACGTCGTCGCGACGACGGTCGGGACGAGGTTCTTCGCCGTCTCCGAGCGCGGCGCATCGACGACGACGTAGCCGGCGCCGATCCGCTCGAGGAAGGCGAGACTGTCGGCGCGGTGCTCGTCGTCGAGCCACGAGCGGTGGCGAAACTCGACGAGCATCTCGTAGCCGTCGAGCTGCTCCCGTGCCCACGTGAGGTACTCGAGAGAGCCGTCCTTGTAGACGATGTACGGTGGCAGCTGGAAGAGGATCCCGCCGAGCTTGCCGGCGGCGCGCAGCGGCTCGAGCGCCGCGAGAAAGCGGCGAAACACCTCGGCGCGCACCTCCCGCGGCGGCCGGTCGATTCGGCCTCGCTCGTCCACGGGCATCTCGGCCCGCAGGTCCTCCGGCACGACCTCCGCCTTGACGGGATGGCGCGTCATGAGGCCGAAGGCCTTCACGTGCATCGTGAATCCCTCCGGCGTCCGCCGCGCCCAGCCCTCGACGGCCGACTCGGCCGGCAGGCGGTAGAAGGTCGAGTCGACCTCGACGGTGTCGAAGTGCTCCGAATACCAGGCCAGGCGCTCCTTCGCCGGCAGCTTCGGCGGATAGAACCACTTGGAGAGCGCCTCGTCGGCCCAGGAGCAGGTACCGATCCGGACTGTCGCCGCCACGCGGCGGACGCTAGCGGGAGACGGTCTTCGCGAGCAGCGAGAGGTCGAGCGTGACGCGGCCGATGGTGATCGCCGGAGCGCCTCCGCCTTGGAACGGGAGATAGACGCCGTCGGCCGTGGTCCCGCCGACCGTGACCACAAGCCGCTTGCCGCGCGCAAGCAGAAGGGCCTCGTCGAGGAGCGGGATCTTCACCACGCCCGAGCCGCCGCCGATCCTGGCGGCGCCGACAGTGACCACCGCGCCCCCCTTGACGGAGACCATCGCCCGGATCTCCGTCAGGACCGAGTTGCGCGAGTAGCGGATGCTGACGGAGCCGTCACCGAACGTCTCGAGCGGACCCCCCGTGAGCCGCGCCGATCTCGTGACCGACTCGTTGCCGGCGATTCGCTTCGATCCCGGCATGGTCACGCTCGTGTGCCGGGTCGGCGGCACGCCCGCGTAGGATGTCGTAGTTCCGTTCCACGGGTCGTGCGCGAGCTCGACGCCACCATGCACGGCTCCGATCCCGGCGAGGTAGTGCTCGAACCAGGCGACGGCGTCACCCAGATAGGTCGGCAGCTCGGCCGTCGGGTTCGTCGCCGGGCGATGACCGAGGTCGCCGATGTACAGCTCCTTCGGGCCGGCGAGCAGCTTGTACGCGGCGAGCGCCTGGTCAATGTCGAACAGGAAGTCGTGTCGCCCTTGCAGGAGGAGCGTCGGCACGTGGAGCGAGTTGAGCTTCGAGCGCGATGAGCGGACCGCCTCGGCGCTCTTGACGGCTGGGGTCACGACGCCGCCGGCGAGGCTGATCACTGCCGAGGTGATCGAGGGATCCCAGCGAGCCGGTGGGGTGAGCTGGGTCAGCGCTTCGATCTCGCCGCCCTTCGGCACGCCGTTCGGGTTGAGCGCCGCGCCGAGGCTCGTCCACGTGATCGCGGGCACGATCGCCTTGAACGGAACGCCCGCGACGGCGGCGTTCCAGACCGCCCCGCCGCCCAACGAGAGGCCGAAAGCCCCGATCTGCGTGTCCGAGACGTCGCTGCGGGCGGCGAGCCAGTTGAACAGGTCGCGCACGTCCTGTACCTCCGTTGGGCCCTCGAGCCCGGACGTTCCGCCGGAAGCGCCGGTGCCGCGTGCGTCGCAGGCAAGCGAGGCGAACCCCAGGGGAGCGAGCGCGGCGCTCGCGATCGTCTCCATGGACTGGTGGTCCTGGCCGAGCCCGTGGAAGAGCAACACCCCGGGCCAGCCTCCCGCCGGCGGGCTGCCGGCCGGTAGGACGAGGCCGCACGCCAGCTTCGTGCCGTCGGAGACCTGGATCGTGAGCTCCTGCGTCGTTGCGCTGGCCGAGCTGGTGGCGGCGACACCGGCCGAGGCGGCTCCGCCGCAGACGAGCGCGGCGACGGTGACGGCGAGGACGGCCCGGAGCCGAGGCACGGTTGAGCACGCTAGCGCCCCTTTACGATGACCGCCATGGACTCGCGGCCAGTGGGCGTCTTCGACTCCGGGGTGGGAGGACTGACCGTTCTCCACGAGTGCCTCGTGACGATGCCGAACGAGGACTTCGTCTATCTCGGCGACCACGCCCGCCTGCCGTACGGTCCGCGCCCGCTCGAGGAGATCCGCCGCTTCGCCCGCGAGATCGGCGGCTATCTCGAGCAGCAGGACGTAAAGCTGATCCTCGTCGCCTGCAACGCCGCCACCTCGGCCGCGCTGCCTCGGCTGCAGGAGGAGCTGGCGGTGCCGGTGGTCGGCGTGATCACGCCCGAGGCCCACGCCGCGGTGCAGGCGACGCGGAACCGCCGCATCGGGCTACTCGCGACCGAGGCGACGGTCGACGCCGGCCGCTACGCCGAGCTCGTGCATGCGCTCGACGCCGGCGTCGCATTGCATCAGCTCGCGTGCCCGCGGCTCGTGCCGCTGATCGAGGGTGACGACCCGTACGGCGAGGAGACGGAGCAGGCCGTGCGCCGGTACGCGGCGCCGCTGCAAGACGCGGGAGTGGACACCGTGATCCTCGGCTGCACCCACTACCCGCTCATCCGGAAGATCTTCGAGCGCGTCTTCGGCCGCGACGTGACCCTCGTCTTCTCCGCGGAGGAGACCGCCCGTGAGGTGGCCGAGACGCTCGCGCGCAAGGGCGTCGAGAACGAGCGCGGGCGGGAGGGTGCCTACCGCTTCCTCACGACCGGCGACCCCGAGGAGTTCCGCGAGCTCGGGCGGCGCTTCCTGCAGCTCCCGGTCCGCGACGTCGAGCACGTCACCGTGGCGACCCTCGAGGCGACCGGCGTAGGCTCGACGGAGCCGGCAAGGAGCGGAGCCGCCGGCTTTGCCGGCGGGGGAGCGGACAGATGAGGGAAGGTGGGCGCAAGCCGGACCAGCTCCGACCGATCGCATTCGAGCCGGACTTCCTGGAGAACCCGCACGGCTCGGTCGTCGTTACGCAGGGGCGGACGAAGGTGCTGTGCACGGCAATGGTCGACGAGGAGGTTCCTCGCTGGCTCCGCAACCAGGGGCGCGGGTGGATCACCGCCGAGTACTCGCTGCTGCCCGCGTCGACGGGCGAGCGCGTCCAGCGCGAGGCGGCGCGCGGCAAGCAGCAAGGACGAACGGTCGAGATCCAGCGGTTGATCGGCCGCGCGGTCCGCGCGGTCGCGGACTTCGAGGCGCTCGGCGAGCGGACGCTGTGGCTCGACTGCGACGTCCTTCAGGCCGACGGCGGCACGCGCTGCGCGGCGATCTGCGGCGCCTACGTCGCCGCGATGCGGGCGCTCGAGCGCTTCGGCCTCTCGCGTACGTTTCGCGACTCGGTCGCGGCGGTCTCGGTCGGCGTGCTGGAAGGGGCCCCGCTCCTCGACCTCGACTACGCGGAGGACTCGAGCGCCGACACCGACATGAACGTCGTGATGACCGGCGACGGCCGGCTCGTCGAGGTGCAGGCGACGGCCGAGCGCGATCCCTTCGCGCGCGAGACGCTCGACGAGCTGCTCGCGCTGGCGGCCGAGGGCATCGGCGAGATCGCGGCGCTCCAGGCCGAGGCGGTCGCGCTTGAGCTCCCCTGAGCACGCGGTGCTCGCTTCGGGGAACCGGCACAAGGCGCGCGAGCTCGAGCGGCTCCTCCCCGGCTGGACGATCGAGCCGCTCGTCCGGGAGGACTACCCGCGCGAGACCGGCTCGACGTACTACGAGAACGCGGCACTGAAGGCTCGCTTCGGCCGGGAACATGCGGAGGGCTGGGTCCTGGCCGAGGACTCCGGTCTCAGCGTGGACGCGCTCGACGGCCGGCCGGGCACTCTCTCGGCCCGCTACGCACCGGAAGGTGCACCGGCGATCGCGAAGCTGCTCGCCGAGCTGGAGGGCGTGGAGGACCGCCGCGCCCACTACGTCTCGGAGCTGGTTCTCCTCGCGCCGGACGGACGGGAGCTCCGCGGCACGGGTGCCCTGCTGGGCCGGATCTCGACCGAGCCGCGGGGCGGCGAGGGCTTCGGCTACGACCCGATCTTCGTCCCGAACGGCGAGGAGCGGACGGTCGCCGAGCTGGGCGACGACTGGAAGGCGAGCCACTCGCACCGCGCCCAGGCTGCCCGCGCGCTGCTCAGGGATCTCGAGCTCGCCTGACCTCCTGCAATGCCGGCCGGGGCTTCTTCGGGCCCGCCGCCGGTGCCGCCTTCTCGCGGTGCCTCTCCCGCCACCACCAGTTGAGCTCGCCGCCGAAGATGATCACGTTCGCCATCACGTAGAGCCAGAGCAGCAGGATCGCGGGGCCGCCGAGCGTCCGCAGCGTCACGTTGACGTCGGCGAAGCGGACGAAGACCGGTAGCGCCTGGAAGGAGACCTCGAGCACGAGCGCGCCGAGCACCGCTCCGGGCAGCGCCTCCCGGAACGAGACATGCGTGTTGGGCAGCCAGCGGTACACGACGAGCAGGAAGACGAAGACACCAGCGAGCGAGGCGCCGACCGAGACGATGTAGGCGACGGCGGTGCTGTCCGCGTAGGACCCGAGGTGGTGCTTCAACACGTTGACGCCGAATGCGCCGACGACGAGGCTCGCGAACAGAGTGACCAGGACGCTCGCGGCAAGGGTGGCGGCCAGGAGCTTGCCGTGGACGAAGCGCCGGTTCGGCAGTCCGTACACGATGTTGAGCGCCGACTCGAGGGCGCTGAAGAAGGAGAGAGAGGTCCAGGCGAGCCCGATGCCGCCGATGATCCCGAGCGCAGCCGCGTTGTCCTGCACGCGGCGGACGAGCTTGATGATGCTGTCGAGCGACGTTCCCGGAAAGGCGTGCTTCAGCTCGCGGATGAAGAAGTCCGATGCCTCGGCGCGGTGTGCGAGGCCGAAGAGCGACAGCGCGATGAAGACGAGCGGCACGAACGAGAGGAGCGCGAAGTACGCGACCATCGCAGCGAGGTGGGTCCCGCGGTCGGCGAAGAACTTGTTCACGAGCGTACGCCGTCGCATCGTCACGCCGGAATCCTCGCTGATAGCCTCGACGGCGTATGGACGCGGCGCGTGCTCTCGCCGATCTCGTCGAGATCTCGCCGCAGATCGAGGCGGCGGCCGTCGTGTCGGGGGAGGGGGAGACGATCGGCTCCTTCGGCGTCCCAGAGGAGCGCGCGGGCCTGCTGGGGCGGGCCGTGCTCGATCTCCTCGACGGCGCTGCGGCATACCGCAGCGACGGCCGCGTGACGCAGCTCCATGCGGTGCTCGAGGAGGGTGACGTATTCGCCGTGACGGGTTGGGACGAGCAGACGATCGTCGCCGTCGCGGGCGAGCAGGCTACGCCCGGGCTCGTGTTCTACGACCTGAAGCAATGCCTCAGGAGGCTTGCCGATGAGGCGTAGGCTCCTTCGGCTCGCGGGCGTCGCAAGCGGCCTGCTCGCCGGCACACTCGCCTACCGGTACCTGTTCGGCGGCCGAGGGGAGGGGGTCGACATCTACTACGACGACGGTTCCTTCGTGACCTTCGCTGCCTCCTCGCCGGAGGCGGAGCGGCTGCTTCCGCTCGCCCGCGTGGTACTCGCGGTGTCGCGGGTCTCGTGAACGACCGCGAGCTTCGCGAGTCGCTCGTCGCGGCCGCCTATCTCGAGGGCGACTTCGTGCTGCGCTCGGGCAAGCGGTCGCGCTACTACCTCGACAAGTACCGCTTCGAGACGCGGCCCGACCTTCTCGCAGCCCTCGGCGAACGGATCGCCTTAGCCGTCCGCGAGCACGAGCCGGAGGCCGTGCGTCTCGCCGCGCCCGTGCTGGGGGGCGTCGTCCTCGCCGCGTCCGCCTCACTCGTCTCGGGGCTGCCGTTCCTCATGATCCGCGACGCAGCGAAGGAGTACGGGACGGCGAACCGCATCGAAGGGCCGTTCACGGAGGGCGAGCGCGTCTGCCTGGTCGAAGACATCGTGACCTCCGGAGGGGCGCTGCTCGCGGCGATCGAAGCCGCCCGGGACGCGGGCCTGGTCGTGCGCACGGCCGTCTGCGTGGTCGATCGCGAGGAGGGCGGAGCGGATGCGCTCGCGCGTCACGCCGTGCGTTTGCGGCCTCTCTTTCGGGCAGGAGACCTCCTCGAGGCCGAGAAAACCCCCGCAAAACCGCATGGTTGAGCGACAAACGCGGAGTTGGTAGGGTCGTTCCGGCCCTGCAAGCGATTTACGACTGGAGGAGCAGAGTGACGAAGCAGGAGTTCGTAGCCGAGGTCGCGCGTCGCGCCCAGCTGTCCAACCGCGACGCGGGCAAGGCGGTCGACGCTTTTCTCGACGCTGTGACCGACACGCTGAAGGGGCGGGGCGAGGTCACGTTCACCGGATTCGGCAAGTTCTCGACAGCGAACCGCGCTGCGCGGACGGGGGTCAACCCGCGCAACCCGAGCGAGAAGGTGCACATCCCGGCGGCCACCGTGCCGAAGTTCTCGGCCGGCAGCGGTCTCAAGTCGGCCGTCAAGAGTGGGGGATCGTCCTACTAACCGCAACGGGCAGAGTCTCCTCCGAGGATCGAGAGGCCGCCTTCGGGCGGCCTCTTTGTGTATCGACCTGGCGGTCTCCTATCCTGGAGTCGTGAGCGCGGCGGGCCACTTCGCGGATCGGCTCGCCGCCGCCGTGGAACGAAAGCAGGCCGCGCTCTGCGTCGGCCTCGACCCCGATCCCGAGCTGATGCCCGGGGGGATCGGCGTCGTCGAGTTCTGCCGCGGAATCGTCGACGCCGTCGCCCCCGTCGCGGTCGCCGTCAAGCCGCAGACGGCCTTCTTCGAGGCGCAGGGCCCGCCTGGCTGGGCCGCCCTGACGGAGGTGAGCGACTACGCGCGCGAGGCCGGATTGCTGGTCATCGCCGACGCCAAGCGCGGTGACGTTCCGTCGACCGCGCGCGCCTACGCCGCCGCCTTCGCGCCGCTCGCGGACGCGGTGACCGTGAATCCCTATCTGGGCTTCGACTCGCTCGAGCCGTTCTTCGCGCGCGACGGGCTCGGAGTGCTCGTCGTCGTGAAGACCTCCAACCCCGGCAGCGTCGACATCCAGGATCTGCCGCTGGCGGATGGCCGGCCGCTGTGGCGGCACGTGGCCGGGCTCGTCGACCGCTGGGGCGAGGACCAGGTGGGTGCGAGCGGGCTCTCCTCGGTCGGCGCTGTCGTCGGGGCAACCTTCCCGCAGGAGGTCGCCGAAGCGCGGCGGCTGATGCCTCGCGCGGTCCTGCTGCTCCCGGGGGTCGGCGCCCAGGGCGGACGCCCCGAGGATCTCGCCGAGGCGTTCACCGTCGGTCACGCCGGCGCGCTCGTCTCCGCGTCCCGCTCCGTGATCTACGCGGACGGCGGCCCGGAGTGGCAGGAGGCCGCCGCGGCCGAGGCCGCCCGCCTGGCAGACGAGCTCCGCGCGCTCGCAGTTCCGGGGTGAACCGTGAGCCACGCCCGCTTCGCGCGCTACGCCGCTCCCGTCGCGTTCCTCGCAGCGATCACGATCGGCGTCCTCGTCGTCCGTGCCGGTTTCGAGCACGGCCGGAACACCGCCACGCCGCCGACCACTAACGTCATTTCGAAGAAGACACACAAGCCTGCGCATCGCAGGCGGGCCCGCACGTACACCGTCCAGTCCGGCGACACCTTCGGGTCGATCGCGAGCAAGCTGGGCACGACGGTCGCCGTGCTCGAGCACCTCAATCCCGGGCTCGACCCGACTGCGCTCAGCGTCGGCGAGAAGATCCGCGTGAAGTAACCTCCGCCCCGTTCCTGGCGTGATCGTCACAGTCACCCTCAACGCAGCAGTCGACCGGACGCTGACCGTGCCGAACTTCCAGCTCGGCCACCGGCACCGGGCAAGCAACAGCCTCACCAGCGCAGGCGGCAAGGGCATCAACGTCGCGCGCGCGCTGAAGCGGCTCGAGACCCCGGTCGTAGCGACCGGGCTCGCGGGCGGTCGCGCCGGCGATCGGATCGTGGAGGAGCTCGGCCTCGAGGGGATCCTCAGCGACTTCGTCAGGATCTCCGACGAGTCACGCACCTCGATCGCGGTGGTCGACCCGACCGCGGGCGCGCTCACCGAGATCTACGAGTGGGGGCCAGCGGTGCGGCCGGAGGAGCTGCAGACCGTGGAGGACAAGCTCCACTACCTCTCCCGTGTCGCGAGCTACGTCGTCTTCTGCGGCTCCCTGCCGCGCGATGTCGAGGACGACTTCTACGCGGGCGCGATCCGCGACCTCAACCGCCGCGGCATCCGCTGCGTCCTCGACTGCGAGGGAGATCCGCTCCGCCTGGGTGTCGAGGCCGAGCCGCACCTCGTCACCCCGAACCAGCAAGAGGCGGAGGACCTGGTCGGCCAGGAGTTCGTGGACGAGGAGGACTTCGTGATGGCGCTCGACGCGATCGCCGACCTCGGCGCCCGCAACGTCCTCATCACGCAGGAGACCGCCTGCTTCGCCCTTCTCCGGGAGGAACGGCAAGTGCAGCGGTTACGCGCCTCGATCCCGCGGGTGGAGCCCGTCGCGCCCGTCGGCGCCGGCGACGTGCTGCTCGCGGGTTACCTCTCCGAACGGTTCAACGGCCGCTCGGCGGAGGAGGCGTTGCGGACCGCGGTCGGCTGTGCGGCTGCCTCGGTGGTCGAGCTCGGCGCCGGGCGCTTCGATCCGCGCGAGGCGGCCCGGCTTGCCGGCAGCGTCGAGATCGTCGAGCTCGATCCCGTCCAGGCCTAGCCCGTCGAAAGCCCGCGGAGCTCGCCGGTGGCCCCGTGGTTCTCTGCCCACACGAGCAGGCCTTTCCTGAGCGAGAGGCCGAGGTAGTTCACGCCCGTGTTCGTGAGCGCCCGGATGTGGCCGGTGGCGGTCGAGACGCCGTACAGCGTGCGGCCGACGCGGTAGACGATGAGCTGGTCGCTCGCCGCGAGCTGGACGGCCGCGCGCTGGGAGACGAGGGCGCTCCCCAGCTGAGTCCCGTCGGTCGTCGAGAACCACGAGATCCGGTCGTGGGGGCCGCGTTGCGTGAGCACGGCGAGGACGTGCGGGGAGAGCGCTATCGCCGCCGGGATTCCGTGCACGAGCGGGTGGCCGATCAGATCTCCGCTGGCGGCGTCCACGAGGTCGATGACGTTGTTGGCGCTCGGGGACGGGCGGCCCGCCTTGACCGTCGTCGCTGGGATGTATGCGATGCGCCCCGCCGAAGCGGCGAGCTGGAGCGCGGGGTCCGCGTGGGGCAGCGGAGTGACGGCAGTGCGGGAGACGAGCTTGATGCCACCGTCGGCGACCTTCATCTTGCAGGAGCCGCCCGAGAGGCACGCGAGCTTGTCGACGTAC
>Ga0187776_10000396_pt1 | contig 21144 bp, 22 predicted proteins | sample 0216_BV02_MP12_2_FD_132426 | JGI IMG/M metagenome (GOLD analysis project Ga0187776, IMG submission 132426) | Tropical peat soil microbial communities from peatlands in Department of Meta, Colombia - 0216_BV02_MP12_20_MG | ecosystem: Environmental > Terrestrial > Soil > Wetlands > Peat | place...
GGTGCTGTTCGCGATCAGCATCGTCGGGATATTCCTCAACCGCAAGAACGTCATCATCCTGCTCATGGCGATCGAGCTGATGCTGCTCGCCGTGAACATGAACTTCATCGCCTTCTCGCACTATCTCGGCGACATCGCCGGCCAGGTGTTCGTTTTCTTCATCCTCACCGTGGCCGCAGCCGAGTCGGCGATCGGCCTGGCGATCCTGGTTGTGCTGTTCCGCAACCTGCAGACCATCAATGTCGACGACCTCGACAACCTGAAAGGCTGAAGAGGAAACTGAAATGACCGACCTTCAGCTCTATCTCGTCGTGCCCCTTGCCCCGCTCGCGGGCGCGATCGTCGCCGGGCTCGGGGGCAGGGCGGTCGGCCGCGCCGGGGCGCACTGGGTAACGATACTGGGCGTCGCGGTCTCGTTCGCCGCCTCGTGCGCGATCTTCTCGCGCGCGCTCGACGGGCAGGTGTTCAACGGAACGGTGTACACCTGGCTGACCTCGGGCGGGACGCGCTTCGAGATCGGCTTCCTCATCGACCGCCTGTCGGCGCTGATGATGGTCGTGGTGAGCTTCGTGTCGCTCATGGTGCACGTCTACACCATCGGCTACATGGCCGACGACCCGGGCTACCAGAGGTTCTTCGCGTACATCGCGCTGTTCACCTTCTCGATGCTGATGCTGGTGATGGCGAACAACTTCCTGCAGCTGTTCTTCGGCTGGGAGGCGGTGGGCCTGGTGTCCTACCTGCTCATCGGCTTCTGGTATACGCGGCCGACTGCGATCTATGCGAACCTCAAGGCGTTCCTGGTGAACCGCGTCGGCGATTTCGGCTTCCTGCTCGCGGTGGCGCTGGTGCTGGCGCATTTCGGGACCCTGGACTACGCGTCGGTGTTCTCGCGGGCGCCCGCGATGGCGCGGACGACGGTCGAATTGATTCCGGGGGCGCACTGGCTGCTGCTGTCTGTGATCTGCATCGGCCTCTTCGTCGGCGCGATGGGCAAGAGCGCGCAGTTTCCGCTGCACGTGTGGCTGCCCGATTCGATGGAGGGCCCGACCCCGATCTCCGCGCTGATCCACGCGGCGACCATGGTGACCGCCGGGATCTTCATGGTGGCGCGCATGTCGCCGCTGTTCGAGCTGTCGGACAGCGCCCGTTCGATGGTCCTCATCATCGGCGGGATCACCGCTTTCTTCATGGCGCTCATCGCCATGGTCCAGTACGACATCAAGCGCGTGGTCGCCTACTCGACGCTCTCCCAGCTCGGCTACATGACGGTCGCGCTCGGCGCGTCGGCGTATTCGGTCGCGATCTTCCATCTCATGACCCACGCCTTCTTCAAGGCGGTGCTCTTCCTCGGGGCGGGCTCGGTGATCATCGCGCTTCACCACGAGCAGGACATGCGCAAGATGGGCGGCCTGGCGAAATACATGCCGGTCACCTACCTCACGGTGCTGATCGGCGCGCTCGCCAACGCCGGAATCCCGCCGTTCGCCGGGTTCTTCTCCAAGGACTCCATCATCGAGGCGGCGAAGCTGTCGCATACCTTCGGCTCGGGCTTCGCCTGGCTCGCGGTGCTCGCGGGCGTCTTCGTCGGCGGCTTCTACTCCTTCCGCCTGGTGTTCTACGTCTTCCACGGCAAGGCGCGGTTCGACCCCCACCACCCGCCGCACGAGTCGCCGCTCGTGGTGACCGTGCCGCTCGTGCTCCTCGCGATCCCGTCGGTGATCTCGGGCTGGGCCATCGGCAACGTCGTCTTCGGCGGCTATTTCGGAAGCTCGATCGTGATCGCGAACACGCACCCCGGGGTGAAGGAGATGGCCGAGGAGTTCCACGGCATCGTGCCGATGGTGGTCCACGGGCTCGCGTCGCCGCCCTTCTGGCTCGCGCTCGCGGGGGCCGCGACCGCCTGGTACCTGTACATCGCGCGGCCCGAGATGGCCGCCGTGGTTCGCCAGAAGGCCGGTTTCCTCGTCAGGATCCTCGAGGACAAGTACGGCTTCGACCGCTTCAACGACTGGTTCTTCGCGGGCGGTGCGAGGAAGGTCGGCACCGGCCTGTGGCGCTGGGGCGACGTCACGGTGATCGACGGGCTGATGGTGAACGGCTCGGCGAAGCTGGTCCGATGGCTAGCCGGCGTGGTGCGCTGGGTGCAGTCCGGCTTCATCTACCACTACGCATTCGCGATGATCATCGGGGTCTCGGTGCTGCTCACCTGGTTTCTCTTCTTCGCGCGCCAGGGATGAACTCGTACTGGCTCAGCTTCTCCATCTGGGTTCCGATCGTCGCGGGGCTGATCGTGCTCGTCGCCGGCGACAGGAACCTGCGCGAGGCCAAGGCCATAGCCCTGCTCGGCGCGATCATCGGCTTTGCGGTCACGGTGCCGCTCGTCACCGGCTTCCAGACCGGCACGAGCGCGATGCAGTTCGTCGAGAAGGCACCGTGGATCCCGCGCTTCAACGTGAACTACCACCTTGGCGTGGACGGGATCTCGGTGCTGTTCATCCTGCTGAACAGCTTCATCACCGTCCTGGTGGTGATCGCAGGCTGGGAGGTGATCAAGGAGCGCGTCGCGCAGTACATGGCGGCCTTCCTGGTGATGTCGGGCCTGCTGAACGGCACCTTCGCCGCGCTCGACGCGGTGCTGTTCTACGTGTTCTTCGAGGCGACCCTGATCCCGATGTACCTTGTGATCGGCGTGTGGGGCGGGCCGAACCGGGTCTACGCGGCGGTGAAGTTCTTCCTGTATACGCTGCTCGGGTCGCTGCTGATGCTGCTCGCGTTTCTCTACCTCTACAACAAGTCGGGCGGCAGCTTCGCGGTCCTCGACTACCACAAGCTGCCGCTGCCGCTGAACGCGCAGATCGCGCTGTTCGTCGCCTTCCTCATGGCGTTCGCGGTGAAGGTGCCGATGTGGCCGGTGCACACCTGGCTGCCGGACGCCCACGTCGAGGCGCCCACAGGCGGCTCGGCGGTGCTCGCCGCGATCCTCTTGAAGCTCGGGGCCTACGGCTTCATCCGCTTCTCGCTGCCGATCCTTCCTGACGCCAGCCACTACCTCGCGGGCTTGATGATCACGCTGTCGCTCGTCGCGATCGCGTACATCAGCCTGGTGGCGCTCGCGCAGACCGACATGAAGAAATTGATCGCCTACTCGTCGATCTCGCACATGGGCTTCGTCACCCTGGGCTTCTTCATTTTCAACGCCTACGGCATGGAAGGGGGCCTGGTTCAGATGATCTCGCACGGCTTCGTGTCGGCGGCGCTGTTCCTGTGCGTGGGCGTGATGTACGACCGCATGCACTCGCGCGCCATCGCCGACTACGGGGGCGTGGTGAACACCATGCCGAAGTTCGCCGCGCTGATGATGCTCTTCGCCATGGCCAACTGCGGGCTGCCCGCGACCTCGGGCTTCGTCGGCGAGTTCATGGTGATTCTCGGGGCGATGAAGTTCAATTTCTGGATCGCGCTCCTCGCGGCCACGACGCTCGTCTTCGGCGCCGCGTACACGCTGTGGATGTACAAGCGCGTGATCTTCGGCGAGGTGGGCAACCCGCACGTGGCCGGGCTGAAGGACGCCAACCCGCGCGAGTTGCTGATTCTCGGGCTGCTCGCGGTCGCCGTGCTGTGGATGGGCGTCTACCCTGCGCCGTTCACCGAGATCATGCACGCCTCTGTCGATGACCTGCTGCGGCACCTCGCGGTGAGCAAGCTATGATCAGCGATCTCCCCATCATGCTGGTGGCGTATCCGGAGATCTTCCTGCTCGCGGCGGGCTGCGCGGTCTTGGTGATCGACCTGTTCCTCAGTGAGGACGCGCGTTGGGTGAGCTACGCGCTCTCGCTCGCGTCGCTCGTCATGTGCGCGGTGCTCACCGCCGGAGTCACGTTCAAGACCGGCGGGCAGCATGCCACGACGTTCAACGGCATGTTCGTCCTCGACCCGATGGCGACCGCGCTGAAGATGTTCACCTATCTCGCTGTGACGGCCTGCTTGGTGTACTCGCGCACCTACCTCGCCGACCGCGGGCTGTACCGCGGCGAGTACTTCGTGCTCGTCCTGTTCGCGACCCTGGGGATGATGGTGATGATCTCCGCCAATCATTTCCTCACGCTGTACCTGGGCCTGGAGCTGATGTCGCTGTGCCTGTACGCGCTCGTCGCTCTGAACCGCGACTCGGCTGTGTCGACCGAGGCGGCGATGAAGTATTTCGTGCTGGGCGCGCTCGCCTCGGGGCTGCTGCTGTACGGCATGTCGATGATCTACGGGGCCACCGGCACGCTGCAGATCGACGAAGTGGCTTCCCGCGTCGTGCGCCTGCTGCAGGCCGACCCGCCGGCGAAGTCGGCCGTGCTCGCCTTCGGGCTGGTGTTCATCGTTTCCGGGCTCGCGTTCAAGGTGGGGGTGGTGCCTTTCCACATGTGGATCCCCGACGTCTACCACGGCGCTCCCTCGTCCGTGACGCTCTTCGTCAGCACGGGCCCGAAGCTCGCGGCTTTCGCGATGGCGATCCGGCTGCTCGTGAATGCGCTGCAGCCGCTGGCCGGGGAGACCCTCCAGTTCCCGAGCGGCTGGCAGGACATGCTGGTCATCCTGTCGGTGCTGTCGATGGCGATCGGCAATCTCGCGGCGATCGCGCAGAGCAACATCAAGCGCATGCTCGCCTACTCGACCATCTCGCATATGGGCTTCATGCTCCTCGGCCTGCTCTCCGGGATCGTGGGGGGCAACGCGCTCTCGGCGGCCGAAGCCTGGAGCTCCGCGATGTTCTACGCCGTTGTCTACGTGCTAATGAGCCTGGGCGCCTTCGGCATGGTGCTGCTCCTTTCGCGCGCCGGGTTCGAGGCCGAGCGCATCGACGACTTCAGGGGCCTGAACGCGCGCAGCCCTTGGTTCGCCTTCGTCATGCTGCTGCTGATGTTCTCGCTTGCCGGCATCCCGCCGACGGTGGGCTTCTATGCGAAGCTCGCGGTGCTCCAGGCGGTGCTTGGCGCGGGGAAGGTATGGCTCGCCGTCGTCGCCGTGCTGTTCGCGCTCGTCGGCGCCTTCTACTACATACGGATCGTGAAGCTGATGTACTTCGACGAGCCGGCGGAGACCGCTCCCGTGCGCGCGCGCCCCGACATCGGCATCCTCCTCTCGGCCAACGGCCTGGCGGTGCTCGCGCTCGGCATCCTGCCGCAGCCCCTGATGCAGGTGTGCCTGCAGGCGATCAAGGGTTTCCAGTGAAGGACCTGAGCGAGCGCCGTCTTTCTGGGCGCCTCGTCTTCGACGGCAAGCTGCTCAAGGTGCACAGCGACACCGTGCGCCTTCCGGACGGATCCGCCGCCGAGCGCGAGTGGATCGAGCACCCTGGAGCGGTCGCGATCATCGCGGTCACCGACGCGGGCGAGCTGGTCATGGAGCGGCAGTACCGCTACCCGCTCGGCCGCGACATGATCGAGATTCCGGCGGGCAAGATCGATCCGGGCGAGGACCCGCTCGAGACCGGCAGGCGCGAGCTGCTGGAGGAGACCGGCTACGCCGCCGCCGAGTGGACGCACGTCGCGACGATCCACCTCGCCATCGGCTATTCGAACGAGCGCATCGAGATCTACCTTGCGAAGGGACTCAGCCACGAGGGGGCGGCGCTCGACGACGAGGAGTTTCTCGAGGTCTTCACGCTGCCGCTCGCCACGGTGCTCGCCTGGGTGCGCGAAGGCAGGATCACCGACGCGAAGACCCTCTCAACGCTCTTCTGGGCGGAGAAGGTCTTGAGCGGGGAGTGGAGCCCCGCTCAGAAGCGGTAGCGCAGCTCCAGGCCGTATTCGTGCGTGAAGTTCTCGGGCTCCAGGCCCAATCGGCCTCCGCCGATCGGCTGCACGTCCGAGTCCTGGATGTGCCAGTAGTGCAGGTAGGGCCCGACCGCCAGCCGGTCCTTCTCGAACATCAGATAGAAGCGGTAGCCGCTGCCGTGATTCTGCGTGTTCGTCGGGTTCGCGGCCGCGGGGTTGGCGTCGCTCAGCATCGATTTCTGCTTTCCCTGGATGAAGACGTCCCACTCGGCGGTGGGCGCCAGGACCCACTCGGGGGACAGATCGAAGCGGAGCGTCACGCCGATCGGAGCGTACAGGTAGTTAGAGTAGCGCCGGTACCCCGCCGCGCCGGTCGAGGAGTAGCCGGTCAGGTCGTCGTACAGGTAGCGGTAGCCCAGGCCGGCGTAGGGGGAGAGCGTCGCGCTGTTCAGGGCCCAGTCGAAGCCGACGACGGCCCGCGCCTCGAGGATGAGATCGGGGACCCCGCTCGAGGAGCCCGATCCTTGGTAGTCGAGCGACCCGTAGGACGCCCGGCCGTCGATCCGGAAGAAGACGCTGCGGTCGCTGACCGCGGTCCATGCGCCGACGAATCCCAGCCGCGGCCCCTTGATCTCGGCGAAATTGGGCTCTTTGTAGTCGTAGTACGCGGCTTGGCCGCCGATCTCCAGCCCGGGCCGCGTGGCCAGGCGGCTCGCGCCCTCCTGGGCGATCGCGGAGGAAGCCGCGAGCAACAGCGCGGCGAGGGCCAGCCTCATCCGCGCGGCCTCACCAGCTTGCGGTACTGCGCCATGTGCTTGAGCGCCTGCTTGGGCCGTCCGAGCGACTTGCACAGGAGCGCGAGGTTGTAGTGGCAGTCGGCGAAGCGCGGGTCCTCGCCCAGCGCGCGCTCGTAGGCGTCCATCGCCGCGCTCTTGCGGCCCATGTCCTCGAGGAGCACGCCGAGGTTGTACAGCAGCAGCGGCTCGCTGCCGCAGGCGAGCATCGCGCGGCGATAGACGCGCTCGCCCTCGGCGAGCCTGCCCGCCTCGTGCATCAGCCGGCCCAGGTTGAGGTGCGCGCCCGCGTGCGCCGGGTCGGCGGCCAGCGCCCGCTCGTACGCCTCGCGCGCGGCCTCGGGGTCCCTGCGCTCCAGGTCGCAGCCGCGCTCGAACCAGTCCTCGGCGGCCGTGTGCGCCGCTTCCGCACCGCGCTCGATGACGCTGAGCGATCCCTGCGCCGGGTCGCCGTCGAAGTCGAGAACGTATTGCCCCGAGTCGGCCTGCCAGCGGCGCCGGCCGTCCTTCACGACAACGCGGTTTCCCAGCGCCTCGATCGACAGCCCCGAGAGCGGCATGGATTCGGGCAGGCGCCGGCGCAGCGCCTTGAGCGAGCGCGTGATACGCGCCGGCGGCAGCTTCGCTGCCGCGAGCGCCTGCGCGGTGCGCAGCACGATCAGGTCGCGAAAGGAGAAAAGCCACGACTTGCGCGGGCCGCGCTCGGGCGTGACGAAGCCGGCGTCGACGAAGCTCTGGATGGTGCTTCGCGGAAGGTGAAGCAGCCGCTCGACGTCGCGGACGCCGTACGGGTGCGCTGCGGAGGGATCGGCGGCGGGGACTATTTCCTCGCTGCCTTTCTTGGCGCTGCGACCTCGGCCTGCTGGGCGCGCTTGGGCGCCTTGCGCTCGGCGTCGGCCGCCTTTGCGGGGGCGGGCGCCTTTTTCTTGTCCAGGCTCGCCCGCAGCGCTTCCATGAGGTCGATGACCTCGGCGCCGCCCTCGGGCTCCTCGGCCATGGTGATCTCATGGCCCTCGACCTTCTTCTGCACCGCGGCCTCGACGCGCGCGCGCACCTCGTCGGTGTACGTGGAGGGATCGAACTTGTCGGAGGCCTGCTGCTCGATCAGCTGCTGGGCGAGCTTGAGCTCGGCGTCCTTCACCTCGGTGTCCGGTATCTCGAGCTCCTTGATCGAGCGCACCTCGCCCGCGTAGAGGAGCTGTTGCATCACCAGACCATCCTTCCCGTCGTCAGACGAGGGACGGATCATCACGATGTATTGCTTGCCGCGCGCGGCCCAGCGGCCGAGCGCGCAGCGCTTGGATTCGCTCAGCGCCTTGGAAAGCAGCGCGTAGGGCTTCGCGCCGCCCTTGTCCGGAGCGAGGTAGTAGGCCTTGTCGAAGTACACCGGGTCGATCGACTCGATCGGCACGAACTCGGCGATGTCGGCGGTGTGCGTTCCCGCCTCCTCGAGCAGCTTCAGCTCCTCGGGCGTGAACATCACGTACTGGTCCTTCTCGAACTCGTAGCCCTTGACCATGTCTTCGCGGGGCACGATCACGTCCTCCTTGACGCAGACGTATTGCTGCTTGAGGCGCGAGCCGCACGCCTTGTGCAGCAGGTTGAACGAGATCGCGCGGCTCGCCTCGGTGGCCGAGTAGAGCTTCACCGGAATGGACACCAGTCCGAACGAGACGGTCAGTGTGGCAATCGGTCGTGCAGCCATGCCTGTCTCCCGCTAAGTCCTTCTTGGGCCGGGGATTCTACGCCTTCGCGCGCCCGAGCGCACGCTCCAGGCTCTGCTTCTTGTCGAGGGCGTCCTTCCAGCGGTCGCCGGTGCCGGCGAGCCGCTCGGGGGCGTTGGTGATCCGGAAGTCGAGCGGATGGGCTCGCGCGAGCTCGTCCCAGGTGAGCGGCATCGATACCGGCGCCCCGGGTGCGCCCCGCGGCGAGTAGGCGGAGTTCAGCGTCTTGCCGCGCACGTTCATGTTGTAGTCCATGAAGATCTTTCCGGTCCGCTTGGGAACGCTCCATTCGACCGTGACGTCCTTGGGGCGCAGCCGCACCAGGTGCCGCCCCACCATCTCGCTCACCTTGCGCGCGTCGTCGAAGTCGAGCGTTCGCTCGACCGGCACGAAGACGTGGAGACCTGTCTTGCCCGAGGTCTTCACCACGGCCTCCAGGCTCATGCTCGCGAGCAGTTCGCGCAGGGCGAACGCGATTTCCTTGCCCTTCTCGAAGGCGACCGTGTTCAGCTCGGGCTCGTCGCCCGGCGCCTCCTTGCCCGAGTAGATGTAAGGGTCGATGTCGAACACGACGTAATCGGGATAGTTGAGGATCGAGGCCTCGAGGCCGGCTAGCGAGGACGAGAAGTCGGTGCTTTGCGTCGCCGCGTCGGGGCCGGGCCTCGCGCGCGAGTGCCAGACGTGGAACTCGAGCGTGCCCGATTGCGCGAGCCACAGCAGAGTCGCCAGGTTGTCGCACACCAGGTAGTCGTGGCGCTCGTCCTTGTGCTCCGAGAAGACCGTGATCTTCCTCGCGAACGGCGGCAGCTCGGGGTCCCAGTGTTTCTGGTAGAAGCGCTCGCCGGCAATGCCCTCGGGCATGCGGATCATGGTGAGCGGGCGGTCGGCGAGGTGGGGGAGCATGTAGGGCGAGACCAGCGCGAAGTAGCGCAGCAGGTCGCGCTTGGTGACCGCCGGCTGCTTCAGGGCTTCGTCGGCCGGCCAGTAGACCCGGTCGAGGTGGGTGAGCTTCAGGGTGTGCTTTCCCAACGCGATGGTGAGCGCGGCCTTCTTGCTCTCGAGCTGGCGAATCACGGCGTCGATCTCGCTGTCGCCCGAAGTTGGGCTCGCCTCGGCAACGACGCGGGGATCAGCGCGCCGCACCGATTTCGCATCCACGTCGTCGCGCAGCCTGAGGAACACCGGGGCGCGCAGCATCCCGTCCGGCGTCCACTGCTGGAACTCGACCTCGGCGACCAGCTCCGGCTTCACCCAGGTCGTCGGGTTGTGCAGCTCGGGCTCCTCGGCGAAAGGGCGCGCGTCGACCTTTAGCTTCTCCACGCGCGCCTTCACCTGGGCGAGCGAGCGCTCGTCGAAGCCCGAGCCCACGTGCCCGCAGTAGCGCAGCTTGCCTTCGTCCCAGTAGCCGAGCAGCAGCGCCCCGAGCGGCGCGCGCGATCCCTTCCCGCGCGTATAACCTCCGACCACGAACTCGGCGCTCTTCACGGGCTTGATCTTGAGCCAGGCCTGCGAGCGCTTGCCGGCCTCGTAGCGGCTGTCCTTGCGCTTGGCGATGACCCCCTCGAAGCCGCTCGCGAGCGCCGCCTTGTAGAGCTCCTCGCCGTCCTCCTCGGCGTGCACCAGCTGCACGTGGGGGGAGGGCAGCAGGCATTGCTCGAGCCAGCGCCTGCGGTCCGAGTAGGGCGATCCGCGCAGGTCCAGCCCCGCGAAGTGCAGCAGGTCGAAGCAGAAGAACACGGTGGGCGTGGCGCGGTCGGCCTGGGCGATCTCGCGCTCGGTCTTGAGCTGGAAGCGGTCTTGCATCGCGGCGAAGGAAGGACGGCCGTCCGAGCCGAACGCGACGATCTCGCCGTCCAGCACCATGCCCTTCACCTGCTGCTGCACCAGCTCCTCGACCAGCTTCGGAAACGACGCGGTCAGATCCAATCCGCGGCGCGAGCGCAGCTTCACTTCCCTGTCGTCGACGAACGCGAGCACGCGGTAGCCGTCGAGCTTGGGCTCCCACATCCATCCGGCGCCCGGGAACACCGAGTCGCGCGACTCGGCGAGCATGGGCAGCAGCTTGACCGGCAGCGCCTCGTGTTTTCCCGACGGGGCGAGCTGCGAAGCCGGCATGCGCTTCACCGGCAGCGACTTGAGGTTCTCGACCGCAAGGCCGGAGAGCACCGAATGGTTCCTCTCCGTGACGTCCGTCTCGCCCGCATAGCGGTCCCTGTGCTTGATCAGCAGCCAGTTCTTGGGCTCCTTCGCGGTGCGCACCAGCGCGAACGAGCCTTTGATCTTCGCGCCCCGCAGCGTGATCGAGAGCTTGCCCTTGGCGATGCCGTCCAGCACCTGGCGCTCGGCCTCGGCGCGGTCGTGGTACCAGTGCCCCTTGCGGTCCTCGTCGGGCGTATACGGGCCGCAGTCCCACACGATCACCTCGCCCGCCCCGTACTGCTTGGGCGGGATGACGCCCTCGAAGGATGCGTAGTCGTAGGGGTGGTCCTCGGTCATGACCGCGAGCCGCTTGTCGGCGGGATTGAGCGAGGGGCCGCGCGGCACCGCCCAGGACTTGAGCACGCCGTCGCACTCGAGACGGAAGTCGTAGTGCAGCGCCCGCGCCGAGTGCATCTGCACGACGAAGAGCAGGGGGCCGGTGCCCGGGGCCGGCGCTGGCGCCGGCTCGGGCGTCGCGTCGAAGGCGCGCTTCTTCGAGTATTCGTCCAGCAGCGCCGGCGCGGCCGACGGGTCGGCCAGCACGGCGCGCTTGGGCTTGGGCATGCGACGGATTCTATGGGCAAAAGTCGCGCCGGTCCAAGGCGCGCGCCCTTGACGCAGATCAAAGGGAGGCGCGACGCCGGGCCTAGGATGGCCCAATACGACGAGCGAACGAGGAGCGCAGCCATGCTGACCAACACGAGACTGACCCGGGGCAGGGAGATTCTGAGCGTGCACGACGTGCTCGAGCTGCTGAATTTCGAGCTCTCCGCCTACGACGAGTGCGCGGACTGCCATTTCACCTCGGTCAAGGCGTCCCTCCGGGACGAGACCGGCAGCAACTGGCACGGCGCCAGCCTGCACAGCGACGGACCGATGAGCGAGGCCGTGCGCAGGATCGGCCGCGAGGTGCTCGACGAGGTGCACGAGGCGTACAACATCGAGTAGGCGTTCCGGCAGGGAGGTTGCGGGCGACGGCTTGCGGGCCGTCGCCCGTGTTTTTGGTATAAAGGCTGCATGCAGCTATCGGCCGGAACCAGCGGCTTCTCGTACAAGGAGTGGCTCGGCAAGTTCTACCCGGAGAAGCATCCGGCGGACCAGATGCTGCGCTACTACGCGTCGCGCTTCGCCACTGTCGAGATCAACAATACCTTCTACCGCATGCCGGCCGAGGCCATGCTCGCGAACTGGGCCGGGCAGGTCCCGGACGCCTTTTCCTTCACGCTCAAGGCGCCGCGGCGCATCACCCACGAGCTGCGCCTGAAGGAGTGCGAGACGCACGTCGCAGAGTTCCTGCGGCGCGCGCAGGCCCTCGGCGCGAAGCTGGGCCCGGTGCTGTTCCAGCTGCCCCCTTTCCTCAAGAAGGACCTGCCGCGGCTGCGCGACTTCCTCGCGCTCCTGCCCGAGGCGCGGCCCGCCGCCTTCGAGTTCCGCAACGCGTCCTGGCAGGACGAGCAGGTCTATGCGGCGCTGCGCGAGAAGGGCGCGATGCTCTGCTACACCGACACCGACGAGGGAGACTCGCCGCCCGTGGTCGCGACCGCCCGCTCCGCCTACCTCCGGCTGCGGCGCACGCACTACGACAATGCCGAGCTCGGCGAGTGGGCGCGACGGATCGCGGCTCTGAAGCTCGATCGCGCCTACGTCTACTTCATGCACGAGGACGACGCGCTCGGCGCGGCGTTCGCTGAAAGGCTGATGGATTCGTGGAAGCAGGAAAAATGAGCGACGCTGTCCCTGCGCACGGCGCGATCGAGCGCCTGCGGCTGTACTACGCGAGGAACGAGCAGAAGATCGCGGTGCTGTCGTTCATCTGCGGCTTCCTGTTCGACATCCTCATGGTCGACCGGGCCGACTCCTGGCATGCGATCGCCCAGCAGCTCGTCTACCTCGCGGTGATCCTCGCCGCGCTGACGCAGATGTTCCTCGAGGAGGCCGCGCCGCCGGCCGACCCCGCGGGGCGGAAGCGCCTCGTGCGCTGGTACTACCAGTACCGCACGGCGCTCGTGCACTTCTTCCTGGGGACGCTGCTCAACGTCTACACGATCTTCTTCTTCAAGAGCTCCTCGCTCCTGGTGTCCTTCTTCTTCCTCGCGTTCCTCGTTTTCCTCCTGTGGGCGAACGAGTCCGAGCGCATGAAGGCGATGGGGCTGCCGTTCAAGTTCACCCTGCTCGCGCTGTGCTCGCTGTGCTTCGCGGCGAACGTCGTGCCGATCTTCGTCGGCTCGATCGGCGTGACGGTGTTCCTCGTCTCGATGCTGGCAGGCTGCCTGCCGGTGATCGGGGTCGCGTGGTGGATACGGAAGAGGAAGCCCGATCTCTTCCCGCGCGCGCGCAGGCAGATGCTCGTTCCCCTGGGCGCCGTGCTCGCCGGGTTCCTCGTGTTCTACTGGGCGAGGCTCATCCCTCCCGTGCCGCTGTCGATCCCCTTCATCGGCGTGTACCACGCGGTCGAGAAGACGCAGGACGGCTACCGTCTCAGTCACGAGCGGCCGATCTGGCGCGTGTGGCAGCACGGCGACCAGGAATTCCTCGCCCAGCCCGGGGACCGCGTCTACGTGTTCTTCCGCATCTTCTCGCCGACGCGGTTCTCCGACCAGGTGCAGATGCGCTGGTACTGGCAGGACGCCGATCGCGGCTGGGTGCTGCAGGACACCATCCCCATCAAAATCGTCGGCGGCCGCGCCGAGGGCTTCCGCGGCTACGGCTTCAAGTCGAACTACCAGCCCGGGGAATGGAAGGTCCAGGTCGAGACCAACGACGGCCGCGAGATCGGCCGGGTGTACTTCACGCTCGAGACGCGTCCCGAGTGGCCGCGCACCTTCGAGATCGAGATCGAATAGTCACTCCGCCGCGGCGAGCGCGGCGAAACGGCGCTTGAGCTCGTCCACCTGGAGGAGGTAGCCACGCAGCTCCTGGGCGCCGCAGCGCTCGCCGTCGGCAGGGCGGAAGCCGCGGCGGGCGAAGGCCTCGCCGCGCGCCGCTCCGCACAGGTGGATCACGGCGGCGAGGTCCTGTTTCTGGGCGAGGACGACCTCGGCGTGCGCGCTGCGGGCGAGGACGGCCGCGACCCTGCGGTCGAGGAGCGCCGAGGTCATCTCGATCGCGTCGCTCGGAAGCACCCGCGTATACAGCCCGTTGAACCAGCACGAACCGAGGTCGTACCACGGCCCGTCCTCGGTCACCGCGTGGCCGTGGATGCAGTAGCGCTTCGCGTCGCGGTACGCGGCGTCGGTGATCTGGAACATGCCCACCGCGCTGGAGGATGGGCGGTACCACTCGAAGGGATTGCGGCTCCAGTGCCAGGCCCACTGCGGCCGCGCCACGGGATTGCCCGCCCCCTCGACCTGCGCGAGAGCGGCGAGCAGCTCGGGGGAGATCACCGGCGTCGAGTGCTCGCGGAAGAGCGCCCCATACTCGCGCCAGGTCGCTTCCGGCGTCTTGGCGAGCGCCTGGCCGACCGGAAAGAGCATCTCGGTCGGCTTGCGCCACACCTGCACCATCGCGTTCGCCGCGGCCCAGACGATCGCGAGTGCCGCAGCGAGCGCAGCCACGCGCGCAGCCGGAGGAGCCGCCCGGAGCGCGCGCAGCGCCCTGCGCATCCTGGGTCCGAATCGTTTCATGTTCTTGCGATATGCTATCCGGGTAGAATCGTGCCCGAGAGGTCGTCATGCAAGAGAACGAAGTCACTACCGAGAAGCTCGCCGCGGATCTCAGGCTGGTCATCTCCGATGCCGAGGCGCTGCTGCGCGCGACGGTCGGCGAGGCGTCGGCGGCGGGGCGTGCCAGGGTCCAGGAAGGGCTGGAGGCGGCCAGGCTGAGGCTCGGGCCGCTCGCGGAGGAGGCGACGCAGCGGGCGCGGGCGGCCGACGGCTACGTGCGCGGGCATCCCTGGGAAGCGGTCGGCGTCGCCGTGCTCGCCGGGATCGCGCTCGGGCTGCTGATCGGCCGCCGCTAGGCCATGACCGAAGAAGCCGGGCATTCCGAGGGGCTGCTCGAATCGCTGCGCGATCTGGCGGCGACCTTCGTTGCGCTCGTCCAGACCCGCATCGAGATCTTCGCGAGCGAGGTCGACGAGGAAAGGACGCGCCTCGCGCGCATCGTGGTGCTCGCGCTGACCGCGCTCTTCTGCCTGGGACTGGCGATCGTGCTCCTGGTGCTGCTCGTCGCCGTGATCTTCTGGGACGAGCACCGGCTGCTCGCGGTTGGCCTGCTTGCGGCGCTCTTCGCCCTATGCGGCCTGGGCGCGCTGCTCGCCCTGCGCTCGGCTGTCAGGAAGCGGCCGAGGTTCCTCTCGGCCACGCTCGCCGAGCTGCGCAAGGACGAGCAGGAGCTCGGGCGGCAATGAGCGCGCTCCAGGACATCGTGCAGCGGCGCGCGCGCCTGGTCGCGGAGGCGCAGGCGCAGCGCGATGCGCTCGCCGCGGACCTGCGGGCCTGTCACAGCGTCGTCGTGGTCGTCGATCGCGGCATCACGCTGGCGCGGTGGATGCGGGCGCGGCCCTACCTCGTCGTTGCCCTGGTGACCGCGATCGCGGTGCTCAAGCCCAGGTTCGCGCTGGTGTGGAGCGCGCGCGTGCTTACGCTGTGGCGCGCCGGGCGCTTCCTGTACGAGGCGGTCAAGCCGGCGCTGGAAAGCCGGAAATCCGGCACCCCGCTTCCTAGATCTGGCCGCTGAGCACGAGCCAGTCGATCGCGTCCTCGAAATCGTCGAAGGCCATCATCTGGGCGCCACGGCTGTTGGCGACCAGCGCCATGAAGCGCGCGTTGTCGATGCGCTCGTGGCGGGTGAGTATGGCGACCCGCGTGTTCCGGAAAGCCGGGTCCTCGGTGAACACGACGGCGACCTCGTACAGGGTGGCGGGGCTCCACTGCGCGACAGCCTGCCGGCTGTCGAGCAGGATGCGGCGTATGGGGGTCGACTTCATCTCCTCCGCGGTCCGGCGCATCAGCTCCTTGCTGACGTTCAGGTCGAGCTCCCCGTTCGCGGTGGTCCTGATGAAGTCTTTCGGCTCGATCAGTCTCACGTCGATGGTCATGGTATGTGCGATTATCCGCTGATCTGCCGGATCACTTCACCAGGCGCGCCGACATCGCCACGCGGCTGTAGACGAGGAGCACGATCAGCCAACCCGCGAGGATGGGCACCGCCCACGGCTGGAAGGGAAACCCGAGCGTCAGCGTCCGCACGATCGAGACCACCGAGGTGAGCGGCAGCGCCCACGCGGCCCACTGCAGCCACGCCGGCAGGCTCTCGATGGGGTAGAACACGCCGCAGAACAGGAACATCGGAAAGATCACCAGGTACTGCGGGTAGGAGATCTCCTCGATTGTCCGCGCGCGGGCGGCGACGGCAAGGCCGAAGGCGGCGAAGAGAAGCGACGAGAGGAACGCGACCGGCGGGACGGTGAGCAGCGCGATCGGCGTGAAGTCGCCCATCGCGACCCCGATCAGGGTCACGGCCTCCGCGGCGACCGCGGCCTTGCTCGCGTCCCACAGCAGCTCGCCCCACAGCACCTCGGACAGCGTGATCGGCGTCACCGCCATGGCGCTGAAGATCTTCTGGTAGTACATGCGCACGAAGGCGCCGAAGGCGGCCTCGTAGAAGCCCTGGAACAGCACCGTCTGCCCGATGATCCCGGCGAACACGAAGCTGCGGTAGCTGACCGGCATGCCGTGCACGTCCAGCGTGCCGACCAGCGCGCCCACGCCCATGCCGAAGGAAAGCAGGTAGAGGAAGGGCTCGGTGAAGCTCGTGACGAGGTAGTAGCGGACGCTCTTCCTGAAGACGTCGAAGTAGCGCAGCCACACGCAGCGCACGCCCCAGAGGGAGTCGGCGAGCCTCATTGCCCCTCTCCCGCGTGGTCGAGCCGGCTGCCGGTGAGCCTGAGATACACGTCCTCGAGATTGGGCGGGCGGCGCCAGATGGCGCCGGGGCGGACCTCTTCCTCGACCTCGGCGGTCCCCATGTGGCGGAGGATCAGCTCGCGAGGCGAATCCACGTCGAGGATGCGGCCCTTCGCGATGATCCCGACGCGGTCGCACAGGCGCTCGGCCTCCTCCATGTAGTGCGTGCACAGCAGGATCGCCGCGCCCTTGCCGCGTTCCTCCATCAGGATCTGCCACAGGACGCGGCGCACCTCGGGGTCGAGCCCGGTGGTCGGCTCGTCGAGCACCAGGACCTCGGGTCCGGAGACGAGCGCGCGCGCCACCTGCAGCCTGCGCCTCATGCCGCCGGAAAGCGCCTCGACCAGCTCGAGCGACTTCTCCGCGAGCCCGAAGCGCCCGAGCAGCGCGCGCGCCCGCTGCCGTCCCTCCTCGACGGGAATGCGGAAGAAGGTCGCGTGCCGCACCAGCTGGTCGTACGCGCGGAAGTCGGTATCGAGCGTCTCCTCCTGGTCGCACACGCCCAGGATGCGGCGCGCGCGCTTGGGGTCGCGGTGCACGTCCACGCCGCCGAGGAACACCTCGCCCGAGGTCGGCGGATAGAAGCCGGTGATGCAGTGGATGGCGGTGCTCTTGCCGGCGCCGTTGGGACCGAGCAGCCCGAAGCATTCGCCCGCTCCCACTTCGAACGACACGTCGCTGACCGCCTCCAGGGAGCCTCCGTCCCGGGTGCGGTAGCGCTTGGTGAGGCGGGAGACGCGCAATGGGACGGGGGCGGACATGCGTTCCAAGATTACCCCAAGGCCGGGTAACATGGCGCGCATGAGCACCCGCAGGCGCACGCAGACCAAGGCCTACGAGAACGCCGGCTTCCTCAACAGCAGGGACGGCCGGGCGCTGCGCATCCTCTCGGAGTATCTCGAGCCCAAGAGCCGCTTCGATCTCCACAAGGTCGACGACACCATCGTGTTCATGGGCTCGGCGCGGATCAAGTCGCGCGAGCACGCCGAGGAGCTGGTCCGGAGCGCGAAGAGCACGCAGGACCGCGACCGGGCCCAGACCGCCCTCAGGATGTCCGCCTACTACGAGGCGGCGCGCTCGCTCGCCGCGCGCCTCACACACTGGTCGAAGGGGCTGGACGACGAGGAGCGCCGCTTCGTGGTCTGCACGGGCGGCGGTCCCGGGATCATGGAGGCGGCGAACCGCGGCGCGGCGGAAGCGAAGGGGCTGAACGTCGGCCTGACCATCTCCATCCCGGTGGAGGAGTTCGACAATCCCTACGTCACCCGCGAGCTCGCCTTCCACTTCCACTACTTCTTCATGCGCAAGTTCTGGTTCGCCTATCTCGCGAAGGCGGTGATCGTCTTCCCGGGCGGCTACGGGACGCTCGACGAACTGTTCGAGCTGCTCACGCTCGTGCAGACGCGCAAGATGAGCAAGCCCATGCCCATCGTGCTCTTCGGCACGGAGTACTGGCGCGACGTGATCGACTTCGACGCGCTGGCGCGCCATGGCATGATCAGCCCCGAGGACACCGGGCTCGTCCACCGCACCGACTCGGTGGACGACGCCTACCAGTGGATCGTCGCCCAGCTCATGGCGAACGCGCTCGCGAAGCCGGGCGCGACGCTCTAGAGAGACGTGCAAAACCCGGGCCTCCGGGTCGTGGCAGCGGTCGAGGCGACCAAGGGGCTGCTCGTTCTCGCCGTCGGCGCCGGGTTGCTGAGCTTGGTCCACCGCGACGTGCAGGCGATCGCCGAGCACGTCGTCAGGGCCTTCCACCTGAATCCGGCGAGCCGTACGCCGCGCGTCTTCCTCGAGCTCGCCGGAGACCTCACCAGCTCGCGGCTGCAGCTGCTCGCGCTCGGCGCCACGGCCTATGCCTCGCTCCACCTCGTCGAGGCCTGGGGGCTGTGGCGCGGCATGCGCTGGGCGGAATGGCTCGGCGTCGTCGCGGGAGGCCTCTACATTCCCTTCGAGCTGTACGAGCTGACGAAGAGCGTCACCTGGATTAGGCTCGGCGTCCTCGTGGTCAACGTCGCGATCGTCGTCTACCTCGCGAGCGTGCTGTGGCGCGCGCGGCGCAAGTCGCGCGCCGCGCAGCTCAGCGCCTAGCCAGGCGCGCCTGGATCGCGGCGTGGCGCGCGAGCAGGCGCTCGGCGCGCACCACCACCGGCACGTCGACCATCTTGCCGTCGACGGCGAAGGAGGCGCGGCCCTCCGCCTTTGCCTTCTCGTTCCCCTCGATGATGCGTTTCGCGAGCGCCACCTCGTCCGCCGACGGCGAATACAGCTCGTTGACGATGGGCACCTGTCCGGGATGGATGCAGCTCGCCCCCATGAACCCGAACTGGCGCGAGCGCTGCACCATGCGGCGGAACGCCTCGAGGTCGCCGAAGCTCGCGACGCTGGCGATGTAGCCGAGCGGCATGATGCCCGCCGAGCACGCGGCGTAGATCATCTGCTGCTTGGGCATGAGCAGCGTCTCCTCGGTGGGCTCCATGCCGTTCTCGAGGGCGAAGTCCTCGCCGCCGATGTCCATCGCCGCGTTGCGCTCGACCGCGGCCGCGATCTCGGGCATCCTGAAGAACGCCGCCGGCGTCTCGACCATGGCGATGAACTTCGTGTGACCGGCCGGGAGGCCGCGCTTTGCCTCGAGCCTCGCCACGATCTCGTCGAGGCGCTTCAGGTGCGCCGCGTCGTCGACTTTCGTCACCGCGATCGCGTCCACGTCCGGGCCCACGGCGGCGTCAAGGTCCTTCGGCGTCATCGAGTCGGGGCGGTTGACGCGCACCGCGACGTCCGCGCCGCCGCGGCGCACGCGCTTTGCGTTCTGCGTCACCAGCCTGCGCGCGTTGTCCTTCTCGTGCGCCGGAACGCTGTCCTCGAGGTCGAGCAGGATGCAGTCGGCGCTGCGGGTGTGCGCCTTGTCGACGTATTTCTCCACGTTCACCGGGACGTAGAGCAGCGAGCGCCAAACGGGCAGTCCGGGCTTCATTCCTCTTCTCCTTTGGGAATCGAGCCGCCCTCGCTCGCGACGCCGGCGGCGAGCAGCCTGGCGTACGCCGCGTCGTCCACGCCGGCCTCGGCGAGCAGGGCGCGGTTGTCCTGCCCCAGCCGCGGCGCGGGAGCGCGAATCGCGCCGGGTGTTCGCGACAGGCGCGGGATCACGTGGTGCATGGGAAAGGCACCCATCTCCGCGTCGGGGTAGTCGGCGACCAGCTCGCGCTCGATCACGTGCGGGTCCTCGACGATCTGCGCGATGTCGTAGACGGGACCGATGGTGACCTCGTGCTTCTCGAAGTAGGCGACGTTCTCGGCCTGGGTGCGCTGCCCGATGAAATCGCCGATGATCCTGTCGAGGTCCTCCGCGTGCGCTAGGCGCGCGGAGTTGGTCGCATAGCGCGGATCGGCGATCAGCTCGGGCCGGCCGATGGCGCGGAACAGGCGCTCGGTCATCTTCTGGATCGACGCCGACAGGCACACCCAGTGGCCGTCCCTGGTGCGGTAGGCGTTGCGCGGAGCGGTCGTGGTCGAGCGGTTGCCGGTGCGCTGCTTCACCTTGCCGGTGAGCCGCAGGTTCGCCGCCTGGGGCCCGAGGATGTTGAACAGCGGCTCGAGGAGCGGCAGGTCGATGACCTGTCCCGCGCCGCCTGCGCGCTCGGCCTCGCGCAGCGCGATCATCGTCGCCGCGGCTCCGTGCAGGCCGGCGACGCTGTCGGCGAGGTACATCGGCGGCAGCACCGGCTCGCGGTCGGCGAAGCCGTTCATCGACGCGAAGCCCGACATGCCCTCGATCAGCGTGCCGAACCCCGGGCGCTGGCTGTAGGGCCCGTCCTGTCCCCAGCCGGAGATGCGCACCACGACGAGTCTGGGGTTGCGCTCGAGCAGCTTCGCCGGAGCCAGCCCCATCTTCTCGAGTATGCCGGGCCGGAAGCTCTCGATCAGGACCGCGGCCGTCGGGACGAGCTTCAGGAGCAGCTCGATCGCCTCGGGGCGGCGCAATTCCAGGCACAGGCTCTTCTTGCCGCGCGAATACAGCTTCCAGGTCACCGGCACGCCCGCCGTCTGCCAGGCGCGCAGCGTGTCGCCCGCCGGCGGCTCCACCTTGATCACCTCGGCGCCGAAATCGGCGAGCATCTGGGTGAGGGTGTTGCCGGCCACCAGGCGAGACAGGTCGAGCACGCGCACGCCCTCGAGCGCACCGCGCGCGCCGGAATCGTAGTCGCGCCGCTTCAGCTTGCCCGCCATCAGACGAAGAGGGCGAGCACGAACGCCGCGGAAGCAGCTTGCATTGCCATACCGCGCATAGTCTACTATGCCGCTCCGCGGCGATCGCCTGCCGCTGGCCCTCGGGTGCGCGATATGCGCACTCGCATGCGCGATATGCGGCCGCGCCGCAGACGGCTATCCGGCGCGCCCGGTTCTTCATGCGCACGGTGAGCTTTTCTCGCAGCATTCTGGACCATCACCCGTTTGGGTGATGCGCCCGCGGCGCCTGCACCCGAGAATCTGGATGCACTCTTAGCCCAGGAGGCGTCATGAGATCAAACTTCAGGAAGCTGCTTGTTCCCGCTCTGCTCGCGGGGCTCGCTCTCGCATCCGGCCAGGCTTTCGCCGGGTCGTCGCACCGCTTCGTCGTCTTCGGCGACAGCCTGTCGGATCCCGGAAACGATTTCGTCGCGACGCGGGACCTCTCGATCCCGCCGTTCACCAGCCTGATCCCCGACGCGCCCTACGCGCGCGGCGCGTTCCACTTCAGCAACGGCCCGAC
>Ga0187776_10000398_pt1 | contig 21032 bp, 12 predicted proteins | sample 0216_BV02_MP12_2_FD_132426 | JGI IMG/M metagenome (GOLD analysis project Ga0187776, IMG submission 132426) | Tropical peat soil microbial communities from peatlands in Department of Meta, Colombia - 0216_BV02_MP12_20_MG | ecosystem: Environmental > Terrestrial > Soil > Wetlands > Peat | place...
CTCGATTCTTGAAAGATCCAGCAGATTCGTGATCATCCGGGTGAGGCGGTCGGCATTGGCCCGCACTCGATCCAGGTACTCCCGCTGTTTGGCTTGGAGCTCCCCGGTCAGTCCGTCCATCATGTTGTCCACGAACCCCTTGATCGAGGTGAGAGGCGTCTTCAGCTCGTGCGACACATGAGAGAGGAACATGGACTTGAGCCGGTCCATCTCCTTGAGCTGCTCATGGGCGGCCTCGAGTTTTCTTGCGTCACGATATTTCCACAACACCGCCACAACAAACGCGAGGGGCGCCTGAAAACCGACGGGAATCACGACGGGATACCAAACGGCCGAAAGCTTAAATTGATAAAAGGCGAAACCGACGTAAACCAGGACCAGTCCCACGCTGCAGACCACGGCCGGCATGGGACGAAGCCGAAAGCAGATAAATCCCGCCGCAAGGCCGAACGCCGAAAGGGCCACTAAATGCATTTGGAATCCGATCAATCGAATGGGCCGGTCTTCTATAAAGTTTGCAACAGCCGTCGCACAAATCTCTACGCCGCTGAGATCCCGGCCGTTGGGTTGTGAAAAGACGGTCGGATAGGCATCCATCTGCGAATAGGGAGAGAATTCGGACGACCCAATCAGGACGATCTTGCCCTTGAAATCAATCGGCGTGCCGTTGACCGTGACGGGGTTCGGTTGTTGGAGCGCCCGATCGTAGGGCACCGTCGTAATCGTGCGAGCGGGTCCGTAAAAATTCAGGTAGCGGCTGTTGCCGGTTCGGTACAGATTGAGTAGCCCTTTGAGGAGGTCGGACCTTCGGACGTCCGGATACGTCCTTCGTTGATCCTCCAGCTCGCTCATCATGATCCTGGAGATCAAGGTCTCGTGTCCAAGGACCTCCCTCAGACTCCGGATCAGTTGATGGACTCCATGATCGTCGAAGACCCCTTCCTCCGTTAGGTTGATCAACCTCCGAGCTTCGCCAATTGAAGACCCGTTTCTCCCATTGGGAATGGCTTTCGTTATCCTTGGATCCACGAGGGCCTTCTTCAGCAGATCGATCAGTTCACCGTAGGCCGGCATGGCGAACATCTGGAATACCGTGACCGGCATCGTCGGGAAATCTCCGGAATCATCCTTGAACGTCCAGATCTGGCTTACCGTCAACGGAACCTTGGGTAAAGGAAAAGCCGCGATGGAGGCCGCTTTTTGGGCAAAAACCGAAGCCGGCGGCATCATCCGTTCAACCGTGATTTCCCCGTTGGCGCGACCCGACGGGTCTTCCAGGGGAATGGCCTCCTTCTTGAAGTATCCAAGCAGCAGCACATTGCTGGCTTCTCCAATCGCCTCGGCGAAGACCTGATCGTCTTCGGCCGAAGGCCCCTCATCAAAATAGAGGTCAAAGGCGATCACGCTCGCGCCGGCATGGGCCAATTTTTCAATCAATCGCGCGTGGGTGGAGCGCGGCCATTTTTGGGGGTCACGCGGCAGCTTCAGGTGATCGGCGGACTCCTTATCGATGGCGATGACGACCACCTCCGGAGGGGCTTGCCTTTGGCCCCTCAAATTGAATAGAACGTCGAGACCGATGTTCTCTTCGAGATCGTTTCCGAACGGAAGATAGCCGACCGCAAGCCCCAATACGGCGGTCAGCAGACCGACGATCACCGCCTTGCTCGCCGGCTTCCCGATCCACCTGGCCGCAGCCTCAGGAATTAATCGGGAGCGTGAAAGAAAACTCGCTGCCATTTCCAACCTCGCTGGTGACCCAGATCCGCCCCCCATGCATCTCAATGATATTCTTCGCGATGTACAAACCCAGACCGGTCCCGTTGACTTTTGAAGATGCATCCGGCTCGACCCGATAAAAACGATCAAAGATCCTTGACTGTTTTTCCGGCGGAATTCCGATCCCCGTATCCCGGATCGAGGTCTTGACGAACTTCTCCTCCTGCTGCAGGGAAATCGTGATCCGACCTCCCGGAGGCGTAAACTTAATCGCATTGACGAGGAGATTGGCAATGACCTGCTCCAGTTTGTCATGATCCCCTTGTATGCGGCTCACTCTTATGAACTCCTCCAATACGACCTCGAGGCGCTTCTCATCGGCGATCGGTCGGAGGTTTTTAATAACCTCCTCAATCAGACCTTGTAGGGATAGGGCCGTCAACCGTACGGTCATTTTCCCCGATTCGATCCGTGAGACGTCCAGGAGATCGCTGATCAGTACGGCCAGGTGGTCCGCGTTCCTGGACATCCGGTTCAGGTAGTCTATTTGTTTTTTACTCAATCCTCCGGCAATGCCGTCCTTCAAGTTATCGATATAACCTTTGATGGAGGTGAGGGGTGTTCGCAGCTCATGGGAAACCTGGGAGACAAATTCCGATTTCAAGCGATCCACTTCTTTGAAGCTCGTGATATCATGGAGGACGGCCACCTTGCCCACGAGATCGCCCCGCTCGTCCTTCAGCGGCACGGCGGCGGCCTTGAGCACCCGGGGAGAGGCGAGATTTGGGTCATCGACCTCGATCTCTAACGTCTCCGACTCGGCTGAGTTCGCGAAGACTTCGGACAGTTTCGGAATGTGAGACAACTCGGATAAATCGGTAGAAGGAGCGTTGCCCTCACTTCCCAGCAGCATCCGGGCAGCGGGGTTGATCAAAAGAATTTTTCCAACCCGATCGATCACGATCACCCCATCGGTGATTTCGTGGATGATCCGATCCGTCTTTTCCTTTTCACGGTTGACCTGATGAAGGACATCTTCAAGTTCAAGCGTTCGTTCCTTGATTCGCTCCTCCAGGGTCAGGTTGAGACCGGCCAGTTCCGTGTAGGCCTGCTGGATCGCCGATTCCGCCCGTTTGCGGTCCGTGATGTCCGCGGCGACCCCAACAATACGGTAGACCTCCCCGAGTTCGCTCCGAACGGGAAACGCGCGATCCCGTATCCAACGGATCGACCCGTCATAACGCACGATCCGGTATTCCTCGTCATACTCGCCCCGGCTCTGCTTCTCAAGAGCGGCCCGCCTTACACGCTCCCGATCCTCCGGATGAATGGCCTCCATCCAGGAGGTCGGCTGCTCATGAAGACTCTCGCATGTCCGTCCCCAGATGGTCTCGTACGCGGGACTGATGTAAACCATCCGGTTTTTATCGACCGAGGTCATCCAGAAAACCTCCGCGATATTCTCCGTCACCTGGCGGAACCGCTCCTCGTTCTCCCGCAAGGCCTCTTCCGCCTTCAGCCGATCGCTTTCGTCCCGTAACGTCACGACGGCGCCGACGTTCACGCCGCGTTCGCGGATCGGATTGCAGACCGAGTCGACGAAAAGGGTCGTGCCATCCCGGCGCAGAAGCATCTTATCGTCGCAACGGCATTCCTTCTCCCCTCGAATCCCATGGATTAAATCCCGGTTGCAATCGGGAAACGTTCCGTCGGAATTCCTCAATACCCGGTCGATGGGTTTCCCAACAAGGGCCTCAACGGGATATCCCGTCATTTTCGCCACGGCCGGATTGGCGAAGGTGATTTTCCCGTCGAGGTCCAACCCGAGGATGCCCTCTCCGGCGGAATTGAGCACAAGGTCGGCACGGGCCCGGGCCAGTTCGCTCACCCGCCAAACGACCAGAAGCGCCACGCTCTCGCCCAAAATAAAGGCGGCGTGGATGATCGCCCATTTCCACGGGTGAACAATCGCATCGGGATGGTTGTAAACGGCGGTTGGGATGAACTGGCCCGTGAGCCCGTGCTCGATAACCACGAAGAGTATGGCCATAAGGTACGGAATCCAATCTTCGTAAATGGCGATGAGGGTCAGCATAATGAAGAAATGGAAATGGGCCTCGATATAACCGCCCGAGAATTGCACCAGGATGGCGGAGGACGTCACGAGGCCGACGCTGGCGATCGCCGACCGGTAGCAGCGGCTGATCGTGGTCCGGGTTGCGGAAAACGCAATGGCGGCGATCACCGATCCCTCGCCCAGGCTTTGAACCACCCCGTATCCTTTATAGATTCCGAAGGCAGTAAGTCCAAGCGCATGGAGCCAGAGCAGGAGAAGGATCCCGCGGTGTCGAACTTTCCATTCGGTCTCGGGAAGGGCTCGACCTTCCGGGATCATCTTCGCGAAAATCGTCGGGAACGGGCGGACCGCCGACAGCGTCCTTTGAACGATGGTCTGATTCGATCGGGACCGGTTCATCATGATTCGCGTCGCTCACTTGACATTTAACTTTTTGATCAACCGGGCCAGATAGGTTCGTTGAAGCCCTAAGAGCTCCGCCGTCTTGGCCTGATTTCCACCGCTCTTCTGCAAGGCGTCCCGGATGACTTGTTTCTGATAAGACCGAACCGCGTCATGATAGGGTTTCCCAAAATGATTTTCATCGGATGGGCCGGTAGCGGGAAGGAGGGAAAGGTTTTCCGGTAAAATCTCATTCCCTTCCGCCAATACGACCGCGCGTTCGATCAGGTTCCCCAACTCCCTCACATTGCCGGGCCAGTGATAGTGCATAAGCCGATCCATCGCCTCGGGGGAAATTTTCATCACCGGCTTCTTCACAATTTGGCAGGATCGTGAAAGAAAAAACCGGGTCAGGAGGGGAATGTCCTCGATCCTCTCCCGTAGTGGCGGGAGAGAAATGGGGACCACATTCAGACGGAAAAAGAGATCTTCTCGAAACCCGCCTTCTTGAACCTTCCGGTGAAGATCCTGGTTGGTTGCCGCGATGATTCGGATATCAACATGAATCGGCTTGTTCCCCCCCACCCGTTCAAACTCGCGTTCCTGGAGCACCCGGAGAAGTTTGGCTTGAAGATCCGGCTTGAAATCGCCGATCTCATCTAAAAAGACGGTTCCCCCATTGGCGATCTCCAGTTTTCCCCGCTTCATCTGGTGAGCCCCCGTAAAGGACCCCTTTTCATGGCCGAACAGTTCAGTCTCGATAAGCTCGTCCCGCAAGGCCACGCAATTGACCACGGTGAAAGGGTTGTTGGATCTCGGGCTCCAACGGTGGATGGATCGCGCAAACATTTCCTTACCCGTACCACTTTCGCCCAGGAGCAGGACGGTGGAAGAGGTGGCGGCAACCTTTCGTGCCGTCTCCATCACCCCCTTCATTTTAGGGCTCTCCCCCAAAATCTCAAGGAAAGGAGCATTCAATTCTCCGCGAAGATAAAGGTTCTCTTGCCTCAGGGACCTACATTCAAGGGCCTTCTTTATGACGAGATCGAGATGATCCGGCGAGAAGGGTTTTGTAATGAAGTCAAAGGCCCCCTCCTTCATCGCCTCCACGGCCTTTTCGATCGTACCAAAAGCAGTAATGATGATGACCGCAAGCTCCGGATACTCCTTGAGTCTCCTCAACACCTGCAAACCATTCATTTGGGGCAGCTGAAGATCAAGAAACATCAGGTCGGGTTCTTCCTGGGCCACTTTGTCCAGAGCCTCCTGTCCATTCTCAGCGGTAACAACGTTATATCCGAGGGAATCTAAGCGATCGTAAAGGATTTTACGAATGTCCGGATCATCGTCCACGATGAGGATTTTTTCTCTCAAGGATCCCATTTTTTAACTCCCTTCCCCGAGGCCAAGGCACCTTACGCTTCTGCAACTTGGAAAATCCAAGAGAAGGTGCAAATAACCTTGAGACGCCTCAAATGAAATACAAACTCCATGTCAATATAACAGCAACTATTGTGCCGCAAAAATTCTCGAAAGTTGAAATACAATTATTTGATTAATCATGAAAAAAATTTGGCAGATAAAAAGAGGCTGTTTGTGATATCCAAAAAGATACAGCATGTTATCTATTTGGATACGCGAAGAGGGAACTTGGAAGAGATTTGGAAGAAGGCCGGTGAAGTTACCGATTACGGATGGAACATTCGAATTAACTTTTCGGCCCGGTTGTGAACAGCGATCCAGACCTCTCTGAAGTTGTTAATTACCCAACGGGCCAGGCAAGTTAACGCGAATGGATTTTAACTCTGCCGTACCGTGACCTCGCTAAGCCCACCCATCAAGAAGTTCGCTCCCTCTCATGGAAAATAGGAGGTGATTATCCATCTTTATAGTCGGCGGGCGACCATGGCGCTTTGGCTTAAGGCTGACAAGAGTGATGTGACTATATCCAACTCGCGAAAATAAGTCAAGGACCCAAGATGAGTGGTACGGAAGTCGGGACCCGCGAAGGGATAGACCCGGACCCTCCCTTTACTACGGCGCATCACCGGCCCATTTGGATAAGGGTCAGCCGGTTTCCGTCGGGATCCAAGAACGACGAGAACATCGCCCCGCCGGGGGCCTTCCGGATCGGCCGGCACCGAATCCCCTTCCGCTTCAACCCGCCCACAAGCTTTTCGATTCCTTTCACCCGGAGCATGATCCCCCAGCCCCCGTCGCGACTCTGGCCCCGCTTTTTGTCGACCTTGTCCCCCATCGAGTGCAGGCTCAGCACCGTCCCGACCGGAACCTTAAACTCCACATAGAACGGCATCCGCATCGAAGGCTTAAAACCCAGCTTCGAATAAAACGAACCCGATCGCTTGATGTTCTTCGATTCCGCCATCACCCACGAATCCGAGATTATTTTGGCCATCTTATCCTCCTTCCCCACTAAGGCGTGTTGTCTGTCCCCGTTTCCCTCAGAAAGTCAAAATTTAAAAATCAATCCGGCGGTCAGTTCGCCTTGAAGGACGCCGCCTCCTTGAATTTGGATGGCGCAGCCGCCGTTGGCGCAAAAGACCGTGCTGTTGGTGTTTGCGGCCGTAAAGATGCCGCGTGCATCAAACCGAAGTCCGAGACGTTCCGTCAGAGGGATCTTGGCGCCTCCGCCGAGGGCAAGCGAAAAATAATATTCCGCAGTCCGATCTGCCCCTTGCGGGTCCATGCGGGTGAGCCCGAATGTTCCCGAAATAAACGGTCGAACGCGATCCCCTTCGAGCATAAGGAGGCCGCCGATGTGGTAGTAGTCGACGGTGAGGTCAAACTTCGGGTTGCCGGTGACTGTCCCCCCGGCCGAGAGTCTTGTGCTCTGGCGACTCAGGTAGACCTCGATTTGCTTGGCCGGCTCGAGGTCGAAATCAAGCATCAGACCGTAGCTCCCGGATTCATCGATCGCGATCGTATCGCCGGTATTGGCGTCCTGGAACGAACCGCCGAACCGAAACCCGCCGAACGGAGTGATTTCGATACCCGATGCCGCCGCGGCCGCGCCGGGGAGAGACCCGATAAGGATTATGATGAGGATGAATACCTTTTTACTTACGTTCATCAGTCTTCCCTTGCTTCATTGATCCTTCGCGCGTACGAGGCCCGAGCCGAATTTTCTCCGGACCACGCAAGACCGCCCCTACGAATCCCGTCCCCTGGCCCTATATATACTATATATACATAGATACAGATCGAATATATTCGTTCTTTCGGCGTCCGGAGTTAAGCTTTGAGATCGTTTGTTTTTCGGACAAGGGATGACCTCGTAACCGCAAATAGATGCAATGACTAGAACGATCAGAAAGGACAGTAGGGCAGTATACAAAAAAAGCGATAAAAGCTCAAGTAGGCCGGGGGGGGGCGTTCCGTGCCGTTCAGGATTCGGCGGGTTTGGAGTTCGTGAGGATCAGCTTCTTGACGAGATCGATCACTTCGTCGGTCGTCACCTTCATGATCTTTCCGGTCCGGCGCTCCTTGAGTTCCACCCGGCCGTCGGCCAGGTTTTTTTCGCCGACGATGATCTGGTACGGAATCCCGATCAGATCGGCGTCGTTGAACTTTACGCCGGGCCGTTCGGACCGGTCGTCGATCAGGACTTCTATTCCGAGGTTGGACAGCGTCCCGTAGATCAACTCCGACGTGATCATCACACGCTCCGACTGCTCGTTGACCGGGATGAGATGCACTTGATAGGGGGCCAGCGGCAGGGGCCAGATGATCCCCTTGGTGTCGTGGTTCTGTTCGATCGCGGCCGCGGCCGTCCGGCCGATCCCGATCCCGTAGCAGCCCATGACGCTCAAGGCCTCCTTGCCGTTATGATCCAGAAACCTCGCCTTCATCGCCTCGCTGTATTTCGTCCCGAGCATGAAGACATGGCCCACCTCGATCCCGCGTTGCGTGATCAGCCGTCCGCGACAGCGCGGGCAGGTCTTCCCCTTCGTTTTTTCGACGTTGGCCGCGAAACCGCAGGATTCGCACGCGACGAGGCTGTCCTCGCCCGTCTCGGCCAGGACCATGAATTCCTGGGAATAGGTCCCGCCGATCACGCCGCTCTCGGCCTCGACCGGCTGGAACTTCAGAGCGCACCGCTCGAAGATCCGGTGATAGGCCTTCGACATTTTATCGTAACTGGCCTTGGCGCTCTGCTCGTCGCGGTCGAAGCTGTAGGCGTCCTTCATCAAGAATTCGCGCCCGCGCATCAGGCCGAAGCGTGGACGGATCTCGTCCCGGAACTTGGTCTGGATCTGATACAGAATCTGGGGGAGGTTGCGGTACGACTTGACCTCGCTCCGGACTACGTCCGTGATCACTTCCTCGTGCGTCGGCCCGAGGCAGAACTCCCGCTCGCCGCGGTCCTTGAGGCGCAGCAGCTCTTTTCCGTACTCGTTCCATCGGCCGGTCTCAAGCCATAGCTCGGCCGGTTGGACCATCGGCATCAGAAGCTCCTGCGCGCCGGCGCGGTTCATCTCCTCGCGGACGATCTGCTCGACCTTGCGGATTACCCGGAGGCCCAGCGGCAGATAGGTGTAGATGCCGGCCGCCACCTTCCGGATCATCCCGGCGCGGATCATCAGCCGATGGCTGACGACCTCGGCCTCAACCGGCTCCTCGCGCAATGTGGGAATCAATAATTTCGAATAGCGCATAATCGTTAAATGTTGGGTTAGGACTCGGCCTGCCCAATTAGGGGGCGGCAAGCGGCGCCCCTATCTTTTCCTCCTCACCCCTTACTCCTCACACCTTACGCCTTTCTCCCTCTCCTTTGCCATCGCCTCGACCTCGGCCACGAGGATGTCCGCCATCTCGGACTCTTTCACCTTGCCGACGATTTTACCGCGTTTGAACAGCAGGCCGCCCTCTTTGCCGCCCGCGATGCCGATATCGGCTTCCATGCCCTCGCCGATCCCGTTCACGGCGCAACCGAGGATTGAGACATTCAGCGGCGCCTTGATATGGGACAGACGCCGCTCCAGCTCGCCAACCAGCTTGAACATATCGAATTCGAGCCGCCCGCAGGTCGGACAGGCGATGAAATTGATCCCGTGGTGGCGCAGTTCGAGCGATTTGAGGATCTCGAAACCGGCCTTAACTTCCTCGACCGGATCGGCCGCAAGCGAGACCCGGATCGTGTCGCCGATCCCCTCGCCCAACAGCAGCCCCATCCCGACGGCCGTTTTGATGCTTCCCGAGAAGGCCGTCCCGGCCTCCGTGATCCCGAGGTGAAGCGGATAATCCGTTTTTTTTGAGATCAACCGGTAGGCCTCTACGCAGAGGCCGACATGCGAGGCCTTGAGCGACAGCTTCATCTCATAGAAGCCCATCTCCTCCAGCATCCCGATCGCCCGCAGGGCGGATTCGACCATCGCCTCGGCTGTGGGATAGCCGTATTTTTGAAGCAGATCTTCCTCCAGCGAGCCGGCGTTGACGCCGATACGGATCGGGATCCCCCGGTCCTTGCAGGCCGCCACGACCTGCGACACGCGGTCCTTTCCGCCGATATTGCCCGGATTGATCCGAATGCAATCGACGAAGGGCGCCGCTTGAAGCGCGAGGCGATAATTATAATGGATGTCGGCGATGAGGGGAATGGCGATCCGGGACTTGATCGATTTTAGGGCCTCGGCGGCGGCCTCATCCACCACCGCCACGCGGACGACTTCGCAGCCGGCCTGTTCCAACCGCTTGATCTGGTCCACGGTCGCGTTGACGTCCCGCGTATCGGTCGTCGTCATCGACTGGACCGTGATCGGGGCGTCGCCGCCGATCGCCACCCCGCCTACTCTGATCGACCTTGTCTTTCGTCTTTCAATCTTCATCGAAAAGTCAGCGCCCTTTGCGGGTCAGCCCGGTTTGACAAACAGGCGAATGATATCGTTGTAAAACGCCAGGGCCATCAGCAAAAGCAGCAAACCCAGACCGATCTGCTGCGCGATCTCCCGTTTCCGAATGCTGAGCGGCCGGCCCAGTACGGCCTCGATCACGAAAAACAGTAGATGGCCTCCGTCTAATACCGGGATCGGAAGGATGTTCATCACGCCCAACGTGATGCTCAAAATCGCGATCAGAAAGACCAGACCGCCGAACCCCTGCGAGGCGGCTTGGCCCGACATCTGGCCGATCAGGATCGGCCCGCCGATATTATCCATTGAGAGTTTTCCCTGAACGAGCCGGACCAACCCTTCCACCGTGAGATAGGTCCATTGCCAGGTGGCCTGAAACCCCTTGACCGCGGCCTCCAGGGGATTCGCGGCAACGATCTGTGCGCCATGCGGGCTCTTCCCGATTCCGATCTGACCGACCGTCTTCTTCCCCTCCTCGGTCTCGACCGTCTTTTCAGCCGGCGTCACGGTCAGGGTCAGTTTCTGATGGTCCCGTTCCACCACGATCGCCAGGGGCTTCCCGGCGCTGCCGTAAATCATCTCGGTCATCTGGACCCAGGTCGAAATTTTCCTGTCATTGATCGAGACGATCCGGTCTCCCGGTTTGAATCCGGCCGCTTCGGCGGGCGATTTCTCGACGACGGTCTCGATCACCGGCATCAAGCTGTCAAAATCCGGAACGTACATCGGAACGCCGATTGAGAGGGAGCCGGAGAAGATCAGATAGGCCAGGAGCATATTGAAGACCGGACCGGCCGCCACGATCATAATCCGCTTCCATACGGGCTGGTGAGCGAAGGACCGCGCTCGGTCCTCGGGCGATGGAGGGGCCGCCGCTTTCCCGGCCTCCTCTTCCTTATCGGGTTCTTCGCCGAAAAGCTTTACGTATCCGCCTAGCGGGAGCGCGGAGATCAGGTATTCGGTCTCTCCGACCGTCCGGCCGATCACCCGGGGCCCGAACCCCAACGAGAATTTCAGGACCTTGACCCCCAGACGACGGGCCGCCAGGAAATGCCCCAGCTCATGAAAAAAGATCAGCACACTCAGAACGACTAGAAAATAAAACAGGTTGTACAAAAAATGAATAACGGAATCCATCGTGAAGTGATCACTCCTTTTCTTTAACGGCCTTCTTCTTTTTTAACGGACGTTTTCGTTTACGGCTTTCGCGGCTCTCTCCCGACCCCACCGGTCGGCTTCCAGGACGTCATCCAGGCTTTTCACCGCCTGGGGAACGTGCGCGTCCATCGTTTTTCGAATCAGTCGGGCAATCTCCAGAAAGCCGATCCGCTCTTCCAGATAGGCCCGGACACCGACTTCGTTGGCGGCATTTAATACGGCCGGAAGCGAGCCGCCGATTTCGATCGCTTCGTACGCGTATCCGAGGCAGGGAAATTTTTTAAGATCCGGTGGCTCGAATGTCAGGGTCTTGACCTTCGTCAGCTCCAGGGACGGCAGACCCATCGGCAGCCGTTCCGGATAATTGAGCGCGTAGGCCAGCGGCCCGCGCATGTCCGGGACGCCCATCTGGGCGATCACGGACCCGTCAAGATATTCCACCATGGAATGGATGATGCTCTGACGATGAATGACAACGTCGATCCGATCCGGTGGAATATCGAAAAGCCAGCGGGCCTCGATCACTTCCAGGCCCTTGTTCATGAGCGTGGCCGAATCGATCGAGATTTTCGATCCCATGCGCCAGGTGGGATGCTTGAGCGCCTGGGCCGGTTTGATCGTCCGTCGTTTCTCGATCGGGAGATCGAGAAGCGGTCCGCCGGAGGCCGTCAAGATGAGCCGACGGACATCCCTCCGGCGCTGTCCGGACATCGACTGAAAAATGGCGCTGTGCTCGCTGTCGACCGGCAGAAGGGCGATCCCCTGTCTGTGGGCTTCCTGCTGAAGAATCGACCCGGCCATCACCAGCGGTTCTTTGTTGGCCAGCGCGATCGTCTTTTTTGCGCCGATCGCCGCAAAGGTCGGAACGAGTCCGGCCGAGCCCACGATGGCCGAGACGACCAGATCGGCCTCCTCCATCGTCGCCACTCGGACCAGGCCTTCCGGTCCGGACAGGATTTCGATCTCCCGGTTCCGAAGACCCGGCTGGTGCCCGCATTGTTGGCGCAGACGCACCGCGGCCCCCGGATCGGCCAGTGCGACGCATCGGGGGCGGAAGCGCCGAATTTGAGTCAGAAGTTTATCACTGTTGCTCCCGGCTGTCAAACCTACTACCCGGAAGCGATCCGGAAAATCCGCCGCCAGCCGGAGGGTGTTTGTCCCGATGGAGCCGGTGGAGCCTAAGAGAACCAATTTTTTCATTCGCGCACCCAATCGGACGATCAACCCGCACAACCCTTAAATGATGATCACACGACCGTACTGTTTCACCCAAAGCAGATAATAATAGAACGACGGGGTCGTGAAGATCAGGCTGTCCATCTTGTCCAGGATCCCTCCATGGCCCGGAAGAAAATGGCCGGAATCCTTGACCCCGGCGGCTCGCTTGAACATCGATTCGGTCAGATCGCCGAACTGACCCAAAACTGACAGCAACACTCCCAGAAAGACGCTGTCCGCGATGGAGAGAAACGGGAGAAACCATTGCTGGGCCAGGACCGCGGCGAGAATACTGGCGACCAGCCCGCCGACGGCTCCCTCGATGGTTTTATTGGGGCTGACCCGCGGAGCCAACTTCCGCCGTCCGAACCCTTTCCCGAAATAATAGGCCCCCGTATCGCAGGCCCAGGTCACCAAAAACAAAAAGAAAACGAGATACTCCCCCTGCTCGAGACCCCGGAGCAGTATCAGATGCCCCAGAAGCCAGCCGACATAGAAGATTCCCAACGCCACCACGGCCGCATCGTTCAGGGTCGTCGTCACGTCCTGGTACGTCGCCAGAGTATAGACTAGAACCGCCAACACCAACGCGGTCAGTACCTCTCGATCCGAAAAAAGTCCCTGGACGTGGAAATGCGCGACGACCAGACCCCCGCAGAGCAGGCCGAACAGAATCAGCCCACGCCTTCCGACCGGATAATAAAAACGGTAGAACTCCAGTTGACCGAGCAGGACCGCGAACAACACGACGATAAAAAAGGCCGTCGGCGACAGGTATCGGACCAGAATATAGAAGAGCGGCAGGAAGAGGACGGCCGAGATGACGCGCTTGAGGTGCATTAACCTTGTCTCACCCCGCGGCGCGGTTGGATCTGTTCTTTCACCAGGCCGAATCGGCGCTCCCGCTGCTGATAATTGATCAGGGCCTCCAGAAAATCACGCCGGCGGAAGTCCGGCCACAGGGTCGGCGTGAAGTAGAGTTCGGTATAGGCCATCTGCCAGAGAAGGAAATTACTGATGCGGTTTTCTCCGCTGGTCCGGATCATGAGATCGGGATCCGGAAGGTCGGCGGTGTTCAGGTATTGGCCGACCAGGGCTTCATTCACCGCTTCCCGTTTGAACAAGCCCTTCTGAAGATCGTCATACAGTTGAAGAATCGCCTCGACGATTTCGGCCCGACCTCCATAGCTCAGCGCGATCGTCAAGACCATCTTGTCGTTGGCCAGCGTGGCCGACTCGGCCTCGCGAATCCAGTGAACGACGGAGGCCGGCAGGCGATGGACCTGGCCGATCGTCTTGAATCGGATCCGATGCTCCATGAGCGTGGCCATCTCTTTTTGGAGATAGCCTTCCAGCAACATCATCAGCTCGTTCACCTCGTCCGGCGGACGCTGCCAGTTCTCCATCGAGAAGGCGTAGATCGTCAGGGCATAGATTCCCAATTCCCTGCAGGCCGTGACGGCGTCCCGAACGGAACCGATCCCCTCGCGATGACCGGCGATCCGGGGCAGCCCCCGCATCTCCGCCCACCGGCCGTTGCCGTCCATAATGATCGCCACATGTCGGGGAAGGCGGGCCTGATTCACCAACGCCTGAAGCTGGTCGTCGCTCAACGCGTCGTTTCCCGATCCGATCTTCCTCATCTCGTTTCACACCTTATTTTTATAAGCATATAACAATAACACAGTCCCGTCAAAATTCAAAGGGCGGAATCGGAATTAACAATAAAAAAGGGCGACATGTTGGGTCGCCCCCGGGAAAATCAATTGCTCGAACCGTTCGGAGACACTTATCGGACAACCGCGCCGGCGGGCTTTCGGGTGCGCAGGTATTGATCGATCCCTTTCGCGGCGTCGCGGCCTTCACGAATTGCCCAGACGATCAGGGAGGCGCCCCGTTTCATGTCGCCGGCGGCGAAGACCCCGTCGACGCTCGTCATCTGATTCTCATCCACCGCGACGTTGCCGCGCGCATCGAGCTTGACGCCGAGATCCGCGAGCAGGCCTTCCCGAACGGGACCGGTGAACCCCATCGCCAGCAAAACCAGATCCACGTCCAGCTCGAACTCCGTTCCGGGCATTTCGACAAACTGGGTCCGTCCGGTCGGATCCGTCTTCATCTCGACCCGGACCGCATGGAGTTTCGTCACCCGTCCGTTTTGTCCCGAAAACCGATTTGTCGAGACGCTCCATTCGCGTTTGCAGCCTTCCTCGTGCGCGTGAGAACTCCGGAGCATCATCGGCCAGAGCGGCCACGGCGTCGATAACGCGCGGGTCTCCGGAGGCTGGGGAAGCAACTCGAACTGGTAGACATCCTTCGCACCCTGGCGGTGAGCCGTACCAAGACAATCCGAGCCCGTGTCTCCCCCGCCGATGATCACCACGCGTTTATCCTTGGCCGTAATCCGAACCCCGGGATCGATCGCGTCGCCGGCATTGATCTTGTTCTGTTGTGTGAGGTAATCCATGGCCCGATGGATACCGTCCAGGTCGCGGCCGGGCACCGGGAGCTCGCGGGCCACCATCGCGCCGCCGGCCAGGCAGACGGCATCGAAATTTTCAAGAAGCCGCCCCGCCGGGTAATCGCGCCCGACGTCCACGCCGGTCTTGAACTCGACCCCTTCCTCGCGAATCTGCTTCAACCGGCGATCCAGGACCATTTTCTCCATTTTAAAGTCCGGGATTCCGTACCGAAGCAGCCCGCCGATCCGGTCGGCCTTTTCGAACACCGTCACCGCGTGCCCCGCGCGGGCCACCTGCTGCGCGGCCGCCAGTCCGGCCGGGCCGGAACCGATCACGGCCACGGTGTATCCGGTCGGCTTCTCCGGAAGAACCGGCGTGACCCAGCCCTCGTCGAACCCGCGGTCGATGATGTTCCATTCGATCACCCGGATGGAGACCGGATCCTCGATGATTCCCAACACGCAGGCCGACTCGCACGGCGCCGGGCAGAGCCTCCCCGTAAATTCGGGAAAATTGTTGGTGGAATGGAGCATCTTCAACGCGTCTTTCCACCGCCCCTGAAAAACCAGATCATTCCAGTCCGGAATCATGTTCTGGACCGGACAGCCGTTGTTGCTCTGGCAGAACGGCACGCCGCAGTCCATGCAGCGGGCGCCCTGGGCCTTGAGCGTTTCCTCGGAGATCGGCTGGTAGAATTCCCGCCAGTCCTGGATGCGCTCCTCGACCGGCCGGCGCTTGGGGCCCTCCCTCCGGACCTTTAAAAATCCCTTCGGATCACCCATGAACGGCCGCCTCCTTCGATGCGGCTTTTTGGGCTTTGCGCTGCTCCATCACCTTTTTATATTCCACCGGCATGACGCGCACGAATTTCGGAAGCATGACCTTCCACTGCTCCAGCACCTTTTTGGCCTTGGCACTGCCGGCGTACTGGGCGTGCCGCTCGATCATCCCTCTCAGAAGGGCCTGATCCGCTTGATCCCGGACGGGCTCCAGTTCCACCATGCTCAGATTGCACCGACGTTCAAAACCGCCGTCCATGTTCAGGACGAACGCGACGCCGCCGCTCATCCCGGCCGCAAAATTCCTCCCCGTCTGGCCCAGGACGACCACCATGCCGCCGGTCATGTACTCGCAGCCGTGATCGCCCACCCCTTCGACGACGGCCTTCACCCCGCTGTTTCGGACGGCAAACCGCTCGCCGGCCCGGCCGTAGATGTAGGCTTCGCCGCCCGTCGCGCCGTACAGGGCCACGTTGCCTATGAGGATCGTCTCCTCCGGAACGAAGGTGGATTTCCGGAAGGGAACCACCACAAGTCGTCCGCCCGCCATGCCTTTACCCAGGTAGTCATTCGATTCCCCCTCCAGCGTCAGCGACAGTCCGTTGACGCACCAGGCCCCGAAACTCTGTCCGGCCGATCCGGTGAATCGGAATTGGATGGTATCGGGCGGGAGGCCCCCGGCCCCGTATCGCCGCACGATCTCCCCGGAAAGCATCGCCCCGACCGTCCGGTGAATGTTCCGGATCGGCCGATCGGCTTCGACGCGGCGTTTCGATTCGAGCCCCGGTCGGGCCAACTCAATCAATTGATGATCCAGTGCGTTGGCCAGCCCGTGGTCCTGCGACTGGACACAATGCGTGGCGACCTCCGCCGAAATCTCCGGCCGGTACAGAATCGCACTCAGATCGATCCCCCGGGCCTTCCAATGGTCGATCTCCTTCTGGGGCTTGATCTTGTCGGTGCGGCCGATCATCTCCTCAAACTTCCGGAAACCCATTTGGGCCATGATCTCCCGAACCTCTTCCGCGACAAAGAAGAAGAAATTGACGACGTGCTCCGGCTGGCCGGCAAATTTTTTCCGAAGGACGGGGTCATGCGTGGCGATCCCCACCGGGCATGTGTTCAGGTGGCATTTCCGCATCATGATGCAGCCTTCCACGATCAGCGGCGCCGTCGAGAAGCCGAATTCCTCGGCCCCGAGGAGCGCAGCGATCACGACGTCCCGACCGGTCTTGAGCTGTCCGTCCGTCTCGATCCGGACGCGGCCGCGGAGATTGTTCAGCACCAACGTCTGCTGGGTCTCGGCCAGGCCCAGTTCCCATGGAATCCCGGCGTGCTTGATGGAACTCCACGGCGAGGCGCCGGTTCCGCCGGAATCTCCGCTGATCAGGATCTTGTCGGCATGGGCCTTCGCCACGCCCGCGGCGACCGTGCCCACCCCGACCTCGGCCACCAGTTTCACTGAAATGGCGGCCTTCGGGTTCACATTTTTCAGATCGTAAATCAACTGGGCCAGGTCTTCGATCGAATAGATGTCGTGATGGGGCGGCGGAGAGATCAACTGAACCCCCGGCGTCGAGAACCGAAGCCGCGCGATCGTCTCATCGACCTTGTGGCCAGGCAGCTGTCCGCCTTCGCCCGGCTTCGCCCCCTGGGCCATCTTGATCTGCAGCTCCCTCGCGTTCACGAGATAGTTCGTCGTAACCCCGAATCGCGCCGAGGCTACCTGCTTGATCGCGCTGTTCTTCGAATCCCCGTTCGGCAGCGGGATGAATCGTTCGGGATCTTCGCCGCCTTCGCCCGTGTTGCTTTTGCCGCCGATCCGGTTCATCGCAATTGCGAGGGTCTCGTGGGCCTCTTTGCCCAGAGCGCCGAACGACATCGCCCCGGTCGTGAAGCGCTTCACAATCTCCTTCGCCGGTTCCACCTCCTCCAACGGGATCGGCGCGCCGGTCCGCAACTCGAACAGCCCCCGGAGATTCGACCGCCGTTTCACCTCGTCATTGACCAGCCGGCTGAATTCCTTGAAGGTCTCGTAGCTGTTGTTCCGGGCGGCCCACTGGAGTTTTGAAATCGTCTCGGGATTCCAGTTGTGACGTTCCCCCTGAATTCTGTAATGGTACTCGCCGCCGTACTCCAACTGCCGGATGGGAACGTTCTGGTAGGCGACCGCGTGACGACGAAGCACCTCTTCGGCAAGGGTCTCGATCCCGATCCCCTCGATACGGGAGGCTGTCCCGGTGAAATACCGTTCAACGAGTGCGGCATTCAGGCCGATTGCCTCGAAGATTTGGCCGCCGCAGTAGCTTTGAACGGTCGAGATGCCCATCTTGGAAAAGATCTTTAAAAGCCCCTTGTTGATCGCCTTGATGTACTTGGATTCAGCCGTGGCGGCGTCGATCGTCTCGGGCAGATAGCCGTCGCGCGCCATGTCGGTCAGGGTCTCGAAGGCCAGATAGGGATTGATGCTGCCCGCGCCGTACCCGACCAGGCAGGCGAAATGATGCACTTCCCGGGCCTCGCCCGTCTCGACAATCAGACCGACCTCCGTCCGGGAGCATTCCCGGATCAGGTGATGATGGACCGCCGAAATGGCGAGGAGGCTTGGAACCGGCGCCCATTCGGCATTGATGCCGCGGTCGCTCAGAATAATAAATTTATAGCCGGCGCGAATCGCCTCCGACGCCTGTCGGCAAAGCCGCTCCACGGCGCCGGCCAGCCCCTGGGGTCCTTCGGCCACCGGGAACAACATGCTCAGGGTCTGACTCTTGAAATAACCGTCCGCGATCGTCCGGATCTTTTCAAGATCCGCATTGGTCAGGACCGGTTGATTCACCTTGATCCGACGGCAGGACTCGGGCGTCTCGCCCAAAAGATTCGCCTTGGGGCCGATGTTGGTCACGAGGGACATCACGAGCTGCTCGCGGATCGGATCGATCGGGGGATTGGTCACCTGCGCGAACAACTGCTTGAAGTATTTGAAGAGAAGCTGCGGCCGATCCGAGAGCACGGCCAGCGGCGTATCGGTGCCCATCGAACCGACGGGCTCCTCCCCCGTAATCGCCATTGGCATCATGAGCATCTTCAAATCCTCGATCGAATAACCGAAGACCTGCTGCCGTTGGCGGAGCGTGGCATGATCCGGCTGTAAAACGTTCAGGGGTTCCGGGAGATCCTCGAGGTTGATCCGGTTGGAGGCGACCCATTGGAGATACGGTTTGCGCGAGGCCATGTCGGCCTTGATCTCTTCGTCGTCGATGATCCGCCCCTGCCCCGTATCCACAAGAAACATCCGTCCGGGCTGCAACCGGCCCTTGGTCCGGACCTCTTCGGCCGGAATCGGAAGGACGCCGGTCTCAGACGCCATCACCACGAAATCGTCCTTGGTCACGACATACCGGGCGGGCCGCAGCCCATTGCGGTCCAGCGTCGCCCCGACCAGTTTCCCATCGGTAAAACAGACCGCGGCCGGGCCGTCCCAGGGCTCCTGCATTGCGGCGTGGTATTCGTAGAAACCACGGCGCTCCAGATCCATGTTGGGATCACCGGACCAGGCCTCCGGAATCAGCATCATCATGGCATGGGGAAGCGACCGTCCGCCCATCACCAAAAACTCCAGGGCGTTGTCCAGACAGGCCGAGTCGCTCTGGCCTTCATGGATAATGGGATAGAGCTTCTTCAGATCCTCCCCGAACAGGTCCGAGGACATCCGGCCCTCACGGGCGCGCATCCAGTTGATGTTTCCCTTTAAGGTGTTGATCTCCCCGTTGTGGCAGATATACCGGTATGGATGCGCCCGGCTCCAGGTCGGAAACGTATTGGTCGAAAAACGGGAATGGACCACCGCCAACGCGCTGACGACGCTTTCATCCGCCAAATCGGGATAAAAGAGCGGGATCTGTTTGGGTAAAAGAAGCCCCTTATAGACCAGGGTGCTGGCGGAGAGGCTGGGGATGTAGAAGGTCTCCCGACCCTCAAGAGCGGACCCCCGCATGGCGTTCTCGATCCGTTTCCGGATGACATAAAGCTTGCGCTCAAACTCGGCTTCGCCTAAAATGTCTCTTGCAATAAAAAACTGACGCATGCAGGGGAGGCTCTGGCGGGCCAGATCACCCAGGTGATTCTCCTTGACCGGCACATCACGCCAACCCAGCAGCCGTTGTCCTTCTTCATGGATGATTTTTTCAATCAGTTTTTCGCACGGCGTTCGCTGGGATGGGGCGGTTGGAAGAAAGACCATACCAACTCCGTACTCCCCGGCCCCAGACAGACGGATTCCAGATTCTGCGCAGGCTCTTTTTAAGAATTCATGCGGGATCTGGAGCAGAATACCAGCGCCGTCCCCAGTGCAGGGATCGCAACCTACCGCCCCGCGATGCGCCAGATTTTCAAGAACCTGCAGTCCTTTGCGAACAATATCATGGGATTTATTGCCTTTCACATTGACAACAAACCCGATTCCACACGCGTCTTTTTCAAACGCGGGATCGTAGAGGCCCTGCCGATCTGGGAGTCCGTTGAAGTCCATGCATTTAAAATACTAAACAATGGCCCTTGGTGTCAATCATTTTTCCCGTGACTTCGGCGAAATCTAAGACAATTTGAGGCATTGATCCTGTGCAATCGGGTATATTAATAAGTGAAAGGATATAATCCCGGCGATTTCATGGTAGGGCTTTTGCGACTTTGGGCCAGGCTGTTCTTTTCGGAGGCCATTCGGGCGCTCACTCGGCACAAGATGCGGACGGGGCTGACCGCACTCGGGGTGACGGTCGGCGTCTCGGCCGTGATCTGGGTAGTGGCCCTCGGCAACGCGGCCACAGAGCGTACCGAAGCGGAGTTGCAGAAGCTCGGAAACAACCTGATCTGGGTTGAGGCGGGCTCCCGCAACATCAATGGGGTACGCAACGGCACCTACGGAACCAGCACTCTCACCCCCGAGGATGCGGAGGCCATTCGACGCGAGATGCCGCTCATCACGCTCGTGTCCGAGAACACCGATGGCACCCTGCAGGCCGTTTACCGTAACCGCAACTGGTTTACCCACTATCGAGGCGTGTCCCCGGAGTATCTGGACATCAAACTCTGGCAGGTCGCGGAAGGCTCGTTCTTCACGCACGACCAGGTCAACCATATTGAAAGCGTGGTGGTAATCGGCGAGACCGTACGCAGGGAGCTGTTCGGTCCGACGAATCCGACCGGACAGCTCATCCGTATCCAGGGCTCTTTGTTCAAAGTCATCGGTGTGCTGACGCCGAAGGGATCGTCGGGCTGGGGCCAGGATCAAGACGATATCATCATGATGCCCTGGACCACTGCGCTGAAGAAAATCGGGGGCCAGGGCGTCACGTGGCTCGACGATATCGTA
>Ga0187776_10000399_pt1 | contig 21006 bp, 17 predicted proteins | sample 0216_BV02_MP12_2_FD_132426 | JGI IMG/M metagenome (GOLD analysis project Ga0187776, IMG submission 132426) | Tropical peat soil microbial communities from peatlands in Department of Meta, Colombia - 0216_BV02_MP12_20_MG | ecosystem: Environmental > Terrestrial > Soil > Wetlands > Peat | place...
AACGCCTACAAGCTCGAGCTCGCTGGCCTGATCCGCGACAAGAAGCCGTGGACCCTGCCCGAGCTGTACGCGCTGCCGCAGACCTCCCAGATCACGCGCCACATCTGCGTCGAGGGCTGGAGCGCGATCGGCCAGTGGAGCGGCGTGCGCTTTTCGGATTTCCTTTCGCGCATCGGCGCCGACATCACCGCGAAATACATCGGCTTCGAGTGCGCCGACGACTATTCGACCAGCATCGACATGGCGACGGCGCTGCATCCGCAGACGCTCTTGACCTTTCGCTTCGCAGACCAGATCCTGCCCCCGAAGTACGGCTTCCCGATGAAGCTCCGCATCCCCACCAAGCTCGGATTCAAGAACCCCAAGCACATCACCATGATCGAGGTGACGAACGAGTATCCGGGCGGCTACTGGGAAGACCAGGGATACAACTGGTTCAGCGGCTCCTAGGGCGGCGGCCCGAAAAATATCTCCCGAGCCTTGTCCGGTCCGATCACGCGGACAAGCTCCCGCATCGTGCAATACATCAGAATCAGCACCAGCATGAGGATCTGGAGGGCCCAGAAATGGGGCCACACCAGCTCCGCGAGCATCCTGTGATTGGCCTCGACTAGGCCGCCCGATTCGCGCCAGAAATCGAGCAGGCGCTCCAGGTAGTGAACGAGCGCGGCGATGACAACGTAGATCGCGGTCTTCCAGGCGACGTTGTATATGAGGGGCTTGTGAGGGTAGCGATTGATGAACGGCAGCAGGTCGGCCACAAGCACGGCCTTGCCGAGTATCAGGGCCAGCACCGTCACCGACGCCGAGGTGGAGAGCTTGATTCCTGTTCCCTTGAGCATCAGTGCGCGCTCGAACACCACGAGGTGCAGTGCGACGAAGAAGAAGAGGGTGGGCGGGATCAGCGCCTGCACCTCTTCCTTGATTTTTTCGGATAGCTTGCTCATGGCATGCCCTCCCTAGCCAGGCCGGCCCTGCTGAAAGCAGCCAGTATAATTTCGGGATGCGCAGCGCGTTCGTCGTCCTGCTTCTTGCGAGAGCCGTCTTCGCCCAGGATTCGACCCAGCTCATCGCCGACGCCAAGAAGCGCTGGAGCGAGAGCCCCCACGGGCCCATGCTCGAGCGGATCCTTCCGCCGACGTTCGAGCTGCGACAGCTGCCCGATCCCGGGTCGCGCGGCGCGCGGCTGCTGGTCCAGTACTGCGTCCAGTGCCACAACCTGCCCAACCCGGCGATGCATCACTCGGCAAAATGGCCCGCCGTCTTCGAACGCATGGTAGTGCGCATGCGCGGCAGGGGAAACATGGGCGAGCTCATGCGCGAGATGATGGCGGGCGTGCAGGCGCCGAGCGAGGAGGAGGCCGGCGTCCTTCTCGCGTATCTGCAGCGCAACGCCCAGAAGCCGATCGACCCCGCGAAGTATCCGGAGATTTTCGCGCCCGAAGGCCAGGCGTTCAAGCTTGCCTGCGAGCAGTGCCACGTGTTGCCCGACCCTACGCGCCACACCGCCGCCGAATGGCCGGCGGTGGTCGCGCGCATGGAGAAGAACATGGAGTGGATGAACCGCGTCGTCGGCAACCGGCATCCGCCCGACGAGCCGCAGCTCCGCGTCGATGAGATCAACGCGTTCCTGGTGAAGCGGGCGCGGAAGGAGTGACGGGCGCCGGCACCGCCATGCCACGCTGCACCGCGGGCCGGGCGCCGATCGTGTCGAACCAGCGCTTCACATTGGGGTAGACGTTCAGGTCGGTCTTGTGCCACTCGTGGCGCGCAACCCAGGGGTAGGTCGCGATGTCTGCAATAGAGTACTCGTCCGCGAGGTACTTGGCCTCGCCGAGCCGCTTGTTCAGCACACCGTAGATCCGGTCCTTCTCCTTGACGTAGCGCTCGATCGCGTAGGGAACCTGCTCTTTCGCGTTGCGCACGAAGTGGTGCACCTGGCCGAACATCGGACCGACGTGGCCCATCTGGAACATCAGCCATTGCAGCGCGAGGTACTTGCCGCGGTCGTCCTTTGGCAGGAGCTTCCCGGTCTTCGCCGAGAGATAGATCAGGATCGCGCCGGATTCCATCATGGCGATCGGCTTGCCGTCGGGGCCGTCGGTGTCGACGATCGACGGAATCTTGGCGTTGGGGTTGATCGCCATGTAGTCGGGCGCGAACTGCTCGCCCGCGCCGATGTTGATCCGGTGAACGTTGTAGGCCAGGCCGCATTCCTCGAGCATCACCGAGACCTTGCGGCCGTTCGGCGTGCCCCAGGTGTACAACTCGATCATCGTGCTCTCCTGTTAAAGTAAGCCATGCTGAAATGGGTTCTCGTGCTCGTGATCGCGCTCGTCGCACTCACGGCGCTCGCGCCCTGGCTGTCGCGGTACGGCTTGGGCCGCCTTCCGGGCGATGTCACGCTGCGCTACCGGGGCCGGCTCTACTATCTGCCTTTCACCAGCACCATCCTGCTGTCGCTCGCCCTCACCCTGATCACCCGGTTCTTCTGAGGATCGGGCGCGAACCCGGAGGTGAGGCGCTTCTCGAGCGCGGCGAGCTTCTGCCGAATCGCGCTGCCCATCGCGATCTGCGGATTGGACGGCTCGTAGCCTTCGGCTTTCTCGCGGACCGCCACGGTCTTCGTCGCCGCCTCGAACGCGTCCGAGAAGGAGAAGGTCTCGCGCAGGGCCTCGTCGTAGAGCGCTTCGCTGAACCAGGTGTAGTCGCTGTCGTAGCGGCAGCCGAAGGACGGATGGGTGGCGTCGGAGGCGGTGATCACCAAGGTGTTCTCGTCGCGGAGCGGCTCGACATAGCCTCCGGAATAGCACGCCGAGATCACGATCACCTTCCACTTGATTCCGCTGTCCGCGAGCATGCGCGCGAGCGCGCTCGGCGTGAGCTGGTCGAGCTCGAGGGGCGGAAGGTCGAAGGCGAGCAGGTAGTCGCTGCTGCCGTGCGTCGCGATGTGCAGGAAGACGATGTCCTCTTCGGTGTCGATCGTGCTGCCGAGATAGTCGAGCGTGTCCTTCAGGTTGCTCACCGTGGCGATCGGCTCCTCGGTGAGCGAATCGGAATTGTTGAGCAGCACGATCGATCTGCCGGCGGTATCGAAGCGCTCATCGAGCAGATCCCTGATCGCCTCGACCTCGGCGTAGAACGCGTCCTGGCGGCTGTCCGCCGCGACCCCAACGAAGTAGAGATCCTCGACGCCGTGCCGCTCCGGCGCCAGGCCGGCGAGCCGATCGTCGAGCAGCCTGGTCTGGAGATGAAAGACCTCCTCCTGGGTCAGGCTGGGCGCGGCTTCCCCTTCGCCCTCTCCGGTCGCGACCCAGAGCATCGCGCGCGGCGCCACTTCCATCAGCAAGGCGAGGACCGCGGCAAGCAGCACCAGCGCGAGCGCCGAGCGAGCGCCGCGCCAGCCGCTCAGGACGAACTGGGCGCGAGCGGCGACCGCGAGCGACCAGGCGACAAACAGCAGGTCCGCCGCCGTCGAATAGGTCGGACGTTCGGCGAGCTCGAGCGCGTAGTCCAGGGCGTAGTCGACGACCAGAACCACCGGACCGACCGCGAGCAGCGCTACCGTGAAAGCCAGCGCGAGCCCCGGCTCGCGCAAGAACCTCGCGGCGAGAATGGACCCCGCAAGCAGCAGGGGGATCCCGGCGAGCGCCGCGGTGAGGGCGCTGAGGTCCACGGTCCCGGGAACCCCCTGTCGCAGCATGCCCAGACCCAGCCATACCACCAGGCCTGTGAGAACCAGCGCCACGCACTGGCCCGCCGAGGTACGGAAGTCGAACGCGCGCACCGGGAGGAATAGAGCGAGGCGGAAGCCGGCGAGAAGGTTTCGCCCCAGGCCGCGACACAGGAGTGCGGCATCGGATCCGGAAGCCATCGCTAGGCTTTCTCGAGCGCCGCAATTCGAGCGCGGCGAATGCGCACGGCGATGTCGGCTTTCCCGCCCTGCGCCGCGATCGCCGCGGCGTCGATCTGCGACGCGGCGGCGAGCGCGCGCCGCAGCACCGCGGCCGGCGGATAAGGCACGGGGCCCCACCCGCGCTGGCCGCGCTCGGCGCAGGCGCACACGGCGAGCAGCTCGTCGAAGCGCTCGGGCCGCCGGAAGGCATCGCAGCGCTCGAGCAAGGCGAGGAGGTCGGTAGCGCCCAGCGCAGGGGCCCTCCGCAGCATCGCAAAGTGCCGGTGCGCGAGGAGGGCGAGGTCGCGGCATTCGCCGCTCGCGCGAAGGCGCTCGCAAAGCGAGCCGAGCGCCGGCGCCGAAGGCGCGGCGATGCCAAAGAGCGCGAAGCGCGGAGCGAGCGCGAAGCGCTCGGCTGTGGCGCATTCGAGCGAGCGGACCAGGGCCCGCGCGGCGTCGTTGGCCGGCCGCGCGTCCTCGAACGCGAGCCCGAGCTCGGGGAGCAGCTTGCCGAGCACGCCCGCTTCGGCGAGCACCGCGAGCATGAGCGCCGGATTGCCCTCCATCAGCCCGCGGGAGAATTCCTGCCATACCCGCTCGGGTACCAGCGCGTCGGCTTCACCGTTCGCCACCATGGCCCGCATCAGCGCCATGGTCTCGGGAGCGACGGCGAACCCGAAGCGCGCCGCAAAGCGCGCGACGCGCAGGATGCGCACCGGGTCCTCGGCGAACGCCGGGCTCACGTGCCGCAGCAGGCCGCGCTCGAGGTCGGCGGCCCCGCCGAACGGATCGACGAGGCGCCCTGCATCGTCGCGCGCCATGGCGTTGATCGTGAGGTCGCGGCGCTCGAGGTCCTGCTCGAGCGTCACGTCCGGCGCCGCGCGGATCTGGAACCCCTTGTAGCCGCGCGCGACCTTGCGCTCGGTGCGTGCGAGGGCGTACTCCTCATGCGTCCGCGGATGGAGGAACACCGGGAAGTCCTTGCCTACGGGCTTGTAGCCCATGCGCTCCATTTCCTGCGGGGTCCCGCCGACCACGACGTAGTCGCGGTCCGACACGCTCAGTCCGAGGAGCTCGTCGCGCACGGCCCCACCGACGGCGTAGATCTTCACGCCGCACGCCTTCTAGCGCCCGGCCTTGTAGCGAAACCAGCTATAGCGCGACCGTGGAGAAGCGCCGCGAAGATAGACAGGCGCAACCGTCTCGAGCGGCGTGGGCTGGATGGAGAAAGGAAAGGGGCTGTCGCAAACGCTGTCGACCTTCATCGAGTTGAGGTTGTCGCGCGACATGAGCTTCTCGCCGGGCTTGAACTCCATCGCCCAGGCCTGGAGCAAGGACAGCCGCTCCGAAAGCCCGATCAAGGGACGCGGGTGGCCGCTCGCGGCCCCGGCGTACGCCGCGAGCTCGCGCAGGGTGTAGACGCGCGGCCCGCCCAGATCGTAGCGCTGACCGATGCTCTCGCGGTCGGCGAGGCTGGCGGCGAAGCAGCGCGCCACGTCCTCGACGTAAACCGGCTGGAACCGCGCCTGCGGGCTCGGGAGAAGCAGCAGCGGCAGCCAGCGCTGGAGCCACGCGAAGGTGTTCAGGAACCGGTCTTCCGGGCCGAAGATCACCGAGGGACGGAACGCGGTGACGGCGAGATCGTTCTGAGCCGAGAACACCCAGGCCTCGCCCTCGCCCTTCGAGCGCAGGTACTGGCTCGACCCATCGGGGTGCGCATTCAGGGCGCTCATATGCAACAGCCGCAGCACGCGCTTCTTCTTGCAGGCCTCGACGATCTTCTGCGGCAGCTCGACGTGTGCACGCGCGAAGTCGGGCCCGTAGGGATCGCCGCGCCTTCCGTGGAGGATGCCGACGAGGTTGATGACGGCGTCGCACCCGGCTATGAGCTTCTCCAGCATGGCCGTGTCGTGGACGTCGGCCTGCACGACGTCCACGGTCGGCAGGAGGATCAGGTGCTTCGCACGCTCGCGCCTGCGCGTCGGCACCACGACGAAATGCCCGTTGTCGACGAGACGCCGGACGACGTGCCGGCCGACGAAGCCGCTGCCGCCGAGGACGAGGATGCGACTCATGGATGCCGCGAGGAAGTTGCGCCTTGAAACCGCTAGTTTAACCGCGAAGCGCGGGCTTGCGGCGAACCGGAACTACTGGACCAGGGGCCCGCTGCGGATGGAGGCGACGCCCTCGCCGCCCCGCCGCGGCGGGACGACGCCCAGGCGCGTCTTGAGCGGCGTCGGCTCGGTGCCGAGGACGGCGGAGTAGTAGACCGCGTTGGCCATCACCTTCTTGACGTAGTCGCGCGTCTCGGCGAACGGGATGGTCTCGGCGAAGATCGCGCCTTCGACCGGCGCGTCCCCGCGCCACAGCCTTGCGCGAGAAGGCCCGGCGTTGTAGGCGGCCGCGGCCAGGACGGGGCTGCCGTCGAACTGGTCGAGCACGTGGCGCAGATAGTAGGTTCCGAGCGAGGCGTTGACCTCCGGCTCGCGCAGGCGCGACCACGAGAAGTTCTTCAGCCGCATCCGCTGCGCCGCCCAGCGCGCGGTCGGCCGCATCACCTGCATGAGGCCGGCGGCGCCGGCGGAGGACTTCGCGCCGTACACGAAGCGGCTCTCCTGGCGCACCACGCCCAGCACCCAGGACTCGTCCAGGTCGCGCGAGCGCGCGCTCTCCGCGATCACCTCGCGGTAAGGCGCGAGGTAGCGGACCGAGAAGTTGTGGGCGGCGACGGTCCTGTCGGCGGTGCCGATCGCCCTGTCCCAGGCTTCGTTGCGCCGGGCGAGCTCGGCCGCGGCGAGCAGCTTCCGGTCGTCCATGCCGCGTATGGTCCAGAGCCATTCGCGCGTCGCCTCGGTGCGCATGTCGATGCGGTAGAGAGCGAGCGCGCGGGCGAGGCCCGGGACGGCCGCGGCCTCGGCGATCTCGGCCTCGGTCGGCAGCGGAGCGCGCGGCGGAATGCGCAGGCTCATCCCCAGCTCGTCCGAGGCAAGGCGTCCGTAGAAGGTGTGCTCGCCCGCGATGCGCTCGAAATAGCCCTCGGCCTCGAGCGGGTTGCCGAGCTCGCGCTCGGCGCGCCCGTACCAGTAGGTCCAGACCGCGTCGTTCTTCGTCACCGGCGACATGCGGTCTATGGAGTTCCTGACTTCGGTCCAGTTCTCCGTGCGCATCGCGATGCGCGCGCGCCAGGCGAGCTGCTCGTCGTTGAGGGTTCCGGCCTTGTCGAACCAGCCGAGCGCTTCGGGCACGTGGCGCTGCGCGCCGTTCATGGCGAGCATCAGCCACACGTAGCGCCCGTCGTCCTCCGGGAACTTGTCGGAGAGGCCGGCGCTCCACTGCCGCGCCACGGCGCGCGGATCTGCGTCGGACGCGAGGGTCATCGCGGCGATCACCAGCTCCTGGTCGGCGACCTTGCCGTAATCCGCCTGCGGGCTCTTGAGGAACCGGGCCGGTCCCCGCACGACGCTCGAGAACCGCCGGGGATCGATAGCCTCCGAGCGCGGCACGAACTCCATGGAGCGCCGCGCCGCGCCGATGAGCCCCGTGTCGACGAGCATGCGGAAGCGCCCCCAGGCTTCGCTCGGGTCGATCATTCCAGCCTTGGCGAAAGCCCGCGCGAGCTGCAGGCAACCGTCCGGCAGATCGCGCGGCGCGCTCCAGAACGCCCTGAACTGCTCGGACACGGATTCCTCGCCCCGCTTCCAGCGGCTAAGGAGCGCGTAGCAGGTCACGTCGGGGTCGTCGCTCGAGAGCTGCGGATACTCCTCCTGGAACAGGTCCCAGCGTCCGCTCTTGCCGAGCACTTTCAGCCAGTCGGTGCGCAGCTGCTCGGCGAGCGCGCTGCCCGCGTTGCGTGAAAGGACGTCGCGCACCTCCTCGGCGCGCGCGGCGGGCAACCTCGGGAAGAGCTGCCAGTACTCGACGTAGGGCGCGAGCACGTGGCCCGCGAGCTGCGGCGCCACCTGCGCGAGCTTCGCGCGGTTGCCCGACGCAAAGGCGTCGCGTGCGGCGAGCAAGGCCGCATCCTGCGGATCGACCTTCGCCGCATGGACGATTCCGGCGGCAGCGAACCACGCCACCGCCGCGAGCAACCGGGGCAACGCCTGTTTCAAATCGCTTCCTCCCGCGGTCTAGAATACCATAGAGGTTTCAAGCCCCTAGTGCACAAATACCGAGTAGTCTATGAGCACCATCAACCTACCCGCAGAGCTCGCCGCCTGGCGCAAGGGCGAGCGCGGAAGACTCCTGCGCGAGCGCGACGCGCTCGCCGAGGAGGTGCTGACCGAACGGCGCGCGCGGATGGATACCCACATTGAACGCGCGTTTCCCGATCTGGTGCACGGCGTTCTGGCGTTTTGCTGGCCCTACAGGAAGGAATACGACGTGCGCCACCTCGCCGCCGCGTTGCGGCGCCGCGGCGCGAAGACCGCGATGCCCGTCGTCGTGGCGCCGAAGACGCCTTTGATCTTCCGCGAATGGCACCCCGGCGTGAAGCTCGTCGACGGAGTGCTGGGAATTCCTTATCCGGTGGATTCACCCGAGGTGATTCCCGACTCCGTGCTCCTGCCGATGCTGGGCTGGGACGGCGATGGCTATCGGCTCGGCTACGGCGGCGCGTTCTTCGATCGCACGCTCGCCGCTTTGGCGAAGAAGCCGCGCGTGATCGGCGTCGCCTACGAGCAGGCGTATCTGAAGACGATCCATCCGCAGCCGCACGACATTCCCGTCGACTTCGTCGTGACCGAGCGCGGCGTCTACAAGCGGGAGCCCGATGGGCTGAAATTCCTCGACAGCCCGCAGGGATTCTCGTCCCCGCCCTGCTACGCGGGCGAGACGGCGCCGGGCTATTTCGGCGAGGACCCCAAGCCCTAGCCGAGGAACAGCCGGTACGCCGGATTGCGGCTCTCGTCGGCGTAGGGATAGCCGAGCGCAGTGAGGAAGCGTTGGAACTCGCGCATCTCGTGCTTCGGCACCTGCATGCCGACGAGCACTCGGCCGGTGTCGCTGCCGTGGTTGCGGTAGTGGAACAGGCTGATGTTCCAGTCCGTGCGCATGTTCGACAGGAACCGCATCAGCGCCCCGGGGCGCTCGGGAAACTCGAAGCGATAGAGCAGCTCGCCGGGCTTGCCGCGCGCGCCGCGAATGCCAGCGGGCGCGTGGCCGCCGACCATGTGGCGCACGTGCAGCTTCGCCATCTCGTCGTCGGAGAGATCCAGCGCTTTCAGGCCCTCGCGGCCGAGGGTCTTCACGATGCGCGCGCTCTCGTCGCGGTTGTGCACCTCGACGCCGACGAAGACGTGCGCCTCGCGAGGATCCGCGATGCGGTAGTTGAACTCGGTGATGTTGCGCGCGCCGAGCGTCGCGCAGAACTTCTTGAAGCTGCCGGGCCGCTCGGGGATGGTCACCGCGAGGATCGCCTCGCGCTGCTCGCCCGACTCGGCACGCTCGGCGACGAAGCGCAGCCGGTCGAAATTCGTGTTCGCTCCCGAGGCCACGGCGACCAGGCGCTTGCCGCGCACGCCGTTGCGCTCGACCCAGGCCTTGGCGCCGGCGACGGACAGCGCGCCCGCCGGCTCGAGCACGGTGCGCGTGTCGCCGAACACGTCCTTGATCGCCGCACAGATCTGGTCGGTGTCGACCAGCACCATGCCGTCGAGGAGCTCGCGGCACAGCGCGAAGGTCAGCGCGCCGACCTGCTTCACCGCGACGCCGTCGGCGAAAAGGCCAACGTGGTCGAGCGCGACGCGCCGGCCCGCCTTGAGCGACCGCGCCATCGCGTCGGCATCGACCGGCTCGACGCCGATCACCTTGACAGACGGGCGCAGGCGCTTGATGTACGAGGCGATACCGGAGATCAGTCCTCCGCCGCCGACCGGTACGAACACCGCGTCGGGCGGCGGCGAAGACTGCCTCACGATCTCCATGCCTATCGTTCCCTGGCCGGCGATGACGTCTGGATCGTCGTAGGGATGGACAAAGGAGAGCTTGCGCGCGCGCTCCAGGCGCTTCGCTTCGGCGTAGGCCTCGTCATAGGTGTCGCCGTGCAGGATGACCTCTGCGCCGCGCGACCTGACCGCATCGACCTTGATCTTCTGGGTGGTGGAAGGCATCACGATGGTCGCGGCGCAGCCGAGCTTCTGCGCGGCGAGCGCGACGCCCTGGGCATGATTGCCGGCCGACGAGGCGATCACTCCGCGGCGCAGCGCCGCGGCGGGCAGATTGACCATCTTGTTGTAGGCGCCGCGGCACTTGAAGGAGAACACCGGCTGCATGTCCTCGCGCTTGAGCAGCACGCGGTTGCCCAGCCGCGCCGAAAGGCTGGGCGCGACCTCGAGCGGCGTTTCGTGCGCAACGTCGTAGACGCGCGCCTGGAGGATGCGCTCGAGATAGTCGTTTTTCACTATTTTTCCATACCCCCAAAGTGGGGGTCCCGAAATCACCCCATTCCGGGGGCACGGCACTACTCTACACGAGGCCGGATTTTCGCGCGTAGAATGCGCGCAAAGGGGGTCGCCGATGGCGAAGCGCTCCGCGAAGAAGGCGAGGCAGGCGTTCTGGGAACGCGGCTACCTGACGCACGGCTACTGGTACGGGAGGGAGCGGCTCGGCACCGTCGAGCTGGGCCCCAAGAAGGAGTGGGACGGGATCTACCGCTGGCGGGCGGGCGATCACGCCGGCGAATCCGCCTCGCTCGAGGAGGCCAAGCGGGCCGTGGAGCAGGCGGCCCTCGTCGGCGCGAGCCAGCTGAACCTGTTCGACAAGAGCTAGGTGGCGGTGAGCTTGGCGTACTCCAGCGCCAGCCACTTCATGCCCTGCTTGCCGAAGTTGATCTGAAGCCTAGCATCGTTTCCCGAGCCCTCCGCGTTGACGATCACCCCTTGGCCGAACTTGGGGTGCAGCACCGACTGCCCGATGCGGAACCCATGGCTCGCCGCCGGCGCCCTGAAGGTCTTCTCGGGCGCGGGCGCCCAGGCCTTGCTGTCGAAGTGCCCCCGGCCGACGACCGGGGTAAGGCGCTTCATTACTTCGGGCGGGATCTCGTCGAGGAAGCGCGAGGCGACGTTGTACCGCGTCTGCCCGTGCAGCAGACGCGTCTGCGCGTAGCACAGGTAGAGGCGCGTTCGCGCGCGCGTGATCGCCACGTACATGAGGCGCCGTTCCTCCTCCAGGCCATCGTCCTCCATCACGCTCTGCTCGTGCGGGAACAGGCCCTCCTCGAGGCCGGTGATGAAAACCGCCTGGAACTCCAGGCCCTTGGCGGAGTGCACCGTCATCAGCTGCAGGGCGTCCGCTCCTTCGGCGGCCTGGTTCTCGCCCGACTCGAGCGACGCGTGCGCCAGGAACGCCGGAAGCTCGTGCTCCTCGGCCTCGTTGACGAACGCCGCGGCGGCGTTCACCAGCTCCTCGAGATTCTCGACCCTGTCGGCGCCGTCCCGCTCCGCCTTGTAGTGCGCAACGAGGCCGCTTTTCTCGAGCATCACCTCCACCGTCTCCGGCAGGGGCAGATCCCGTGTCTGCTCCTTCAGCGATTCGACCAGGCGCACAAAGGCGGCGATCGCGTTTCCCGCCTTTCCGGAAAGCCCGCCCGCCGCCTTGAAGAGGCTCACCCCGGCCGCCTTCGCAGCGTCCTGCAGCTGCTCGAGCGTCCGTGAACCGATGCCGCGCGCAGGAAAATTGGCGACGCGCAGGAAGGCACCGTCGTCGTCGGGGCTGGCGAGAAGGCGCAGGTAGGCGAGCGCGTGCTTGATCTCCATGCGCTCGAAGAAGCGCAGGCCCCCGTACACGCGGTAGGGCAGGCCCGCGGAGAAGAGCGCGTGCTCGATGATCCGCGACTGGGCGTTCGAGCGATAGAGGACGCCGATGTCGGCGAGGCGCAAGCCCGAGCGCTTGAGCGCCTGGACCTCTTCGGTGAGCCAGCTCGCCTCGTACGCGTCCGATTGCGCCTCGTAGATGCGCACCGGCTCGCCGTGGCCGGCGGAGGTCCACAGATTCTTGCCCAGGCGCTTCCTGTTGTGCGCGATGAGCGCGTTCGCCGCGGAGAGGATGTTCCCCTGCGAGCGGTAGTTCTGCTCCAGGCGGATGACGTTCTCGACGCGGAAGTCGCGCTCGAACTCCGCCATGTTGCCGACGTTGGCGCCGCGAAAGCGGTAGATGCTCTGGTCGTCGTCGCCGACCGCGAACACCACGTTCTTCGGCCCGGCGAGGAGCTTGAGCCAGCGGTACTGGAGGCGGTTCGTGTCCTGAAACTCGTCGACCAGGATATGGCGGAAGCGCGCCCGGTAGTGCTCTCGCAGCACCTCGTTCCGCGACAGCAGCTCGTAGGTGCGCAGCAGCAGCTCGGCGAAGTCGACCACACCCTCGCGCTGGCACTGCTCGTCGTAGGCCGCGTAGATCTCGGCAAAGCGGCGCATGATCTCGTCGCCCACCTCCGCATCCTTCGCGCGCTTGCCTTCCTCTTTCGCCGTGTTGATGAAGTACTGCACTTCGCGCGCCGGGAAGCGCTCCTCGTCGACGTTCATGGTCTTGAGCACGCGCTTGATCGCGGCCTGCTGGTCCTGCGAGTCGAGGATCTGGAAGAGCTGCGGCAGTCCGGCGTCGCGATGGTGCGCGCGAAGCAAGCGGTTGCACAGGCCGTGGAAGGTCCCTACCCACATGCCGCGGGTGCTGATCGGCAGCATCGCGGAGATCCGCGTGAGCATCTCCTTCGCCGCCTTGTTGGTGAAGGTCACGGCGAGGACGCCGCCGGGGGCGACGTTTCCGGTCTGGATCAGCCACGCGATGCGGGTGGTCAGGACCCGGGTCTTGCCCGAACCGGCCCCCGCCAGGATCAGCGCCGACTGGTCGGGGAGAGTGACCGCGGCGAGCTGTTCCGGGTTGAGATTCTCGAGGAGATTGTGCATCGGGCGTTCTGTGAACGCCCGATTTTACCGCGGTCCTCAGCTCTACATTCCGACCTTGTACTGGTACTTCGCCAGCTCAGCCTCGGCTTTCAGCGCCTGGACAACGGATCCTGCGTCCTTCTGGGTTTCGAAATTGGCGAGACGCACCACGTACACGCGCTCCGCGCCCGCCTTTTCGGGGACGATCTCGGCCGGATAGCCGGCCTTGCGTAGAGCGTTGTAGACGTCGAGCGCCTCTCCCGACTTCTTGACCGCGGCGACGGAGACTTTCCATTTGCCGCGCCGGCTGGCCACGCCCTGGCCGGGATCCTGTTCCGTCTCTGCCGCCCATTCCCTGAATGTGTCCGCGAGCACCGTCGCAACCGGCTTCGACAGATTGGCCTCGAGCTGGTAATAGGAGAGAGGCTGGTCCAGGGCAAACGGCTTTTCGCCGGGCGGCGTGACTTCGACGCTGCCCTCGATCAGGCAGACCAGATCGGTCTCCTTGGTCGACTTGCCCCACAGGTCGGTGCCGCGGATTCCCGCGGTCACGTTGTTGACGGTGATGACCACCTGGCGCTTGCCCCTGAACTTCTCCACCAGCGCCGTCGTAAACCGGAACGCGCCCTCCGCGACGAATAGAGCCGCGTCGAAGACCCCGTCCTCGCGCACCTGCGCCTTGTCGAAGAAAAGCGACGCGCGCTCGCCGAGCTTCACCGTGCTGCCGTCGGCCAGCTTGAGCAGGAGCTTGGCGCCGGCCCCGGTGTTGACGCGGTCGCCCTCCCTCAGCTCCATTCCCGGGGCGAGCGGAACGACCTGTCGCCCGCGCTCGAGCGACCCGGACAGCTGGGTCGATTCGACGGTCGCGGTGGGAGCGGCGCGCGACTTGGACTGCGCGAGCGCGACGCCGCTCGCGGCGACTGCGACGGCAACGAGAAGAGCACGGCTGATCGACGTTCGCATCACAGTCTCCCTCGGACGGGCACCCCGGCGGTTATAATCCCGCTTTCCGCAGAACCGTTCATGCAGCCCCAGTACGATCACGAGAAGATCGAGCGCGAAGCGCAGGAGCACTGGGAGCTCAACCGCGCGTTCCATGCCGAGGAGGATCCGGCCCGGCAGAAGTTCTACTGCCTGTCGATGTTCCCCTACCCTTCCGGCAAGCTGCACATGGGGCACGTGCGCAACTATACCATCGGCGACGTGATGACCCGCTTCCACCGCATGCGGGGCCACAACGTGATGCAGCCGATGGGCTGGGACGCCTTCGGCCTGCCGGCGGAGAACGCCGCCATGGCGAACGGCGTGCCGCCGGCCAAATGGACCTACGACAACATCGCGTACATGAAAGAGCAGCTCCGGTCGCTCGGCTTCGCCATCGACTGGGAGCGTGAGCTCGCGACCTGCTCGCCGGACTATTACCGGTGGAACCAGTGGCTGTTCCTGCGCATGCTCGAGGCGGGCCTCGTCTACAAGAAGACCGGCACCGTGAACTGGGATCCGGTCGATCAGACGGTGCTCGCGAACGAGCAGGTGATCGACGGCCGCGGCTGGCGCACGGGCGCGGTGGTCGAGAAGCGCGAGATCCCGATGTACTACATGCGGATCACGGCCTACGCCGAGGAGCTGCTTTCCGCGCTCGATACGCTCACGGGCTGGCCCGAGCGCGTCAAGACCATGCAGGCCAACTGGATCGGCAAGAGCCACGGCGTGAACATCGCCTTTCCCTATGAGCTCGCCGGCGAGAGGAAGCTGCTGCGCGTCTTCACCACGCGCGCCGATACGCTGATGGGGGCGACGTTCTGCGCGGTGGCCGCCGAGCACCCGCTCGCCGCGCACGCGGCGAAATCGGACAGGAAGCTCGAGGCCTTCGTCGAGGAGTGCAAGCACGGCTCGGTGATGGAGGCCGAACTCGCGCAGATCGACAAGAAGGGCATGCGCACCGGCCTGTTCGTCTCGCACCCGATTACCGGCGAGAGAATCGAGGTGTGGGTCGGCAACTACGTGCTGATGGCCTACGGCGAAGGTGCGGTGATGGGTGTGCCGGGCCACGACGAGCGCGATTTCGCGTTCGCCAGGAAGTACGGCCTTTCGATCAAGCCCGTGATCGACGTCGAGGGACGGCCCTATTCGACGGACGCCTGGCAGCCCTGGTACGCCGACTATGGGCGCTGCGTCAACTCCGGAAAATACGACGGCCTCGATTACCAGGCGGCGGTCGACGCGATCGCCGCCGACCTCAAGGCGAAAGGACTGGGCGAGAAGCAGGTCACCTGGCGGCTGAGGGACTGGGGCATCTCGCGGCAGCGCTACTGGGGAACGCCGATCCCGATCATCCACTGCGACGGCTGCGGCGACGTGCCCGTGCCCGACGATCAGCTCCCGGTGGTGCTGCCGGAGAATCTCGTTCCGGACGGCACCGGGAATCCGCTCGCAAAGACGCCTTCGTTCCTGAACTGCACCTGCCCGAAATGCCGCAAGCCGGCGAAGCGCGAGACCGACACCATGGACACCTTCGTCGACTCGTCCTGGTACTACCTGCGCTTCGCCTGTCCGGGACAGAACGCGCGCATGATCGACGAGCGCGCCAGGTACTGGATGGCGGTCGACCAGTACATCGGCGGCATCGAGCACGCCATCCTGCACCTGCTCTACTCGCGCTTCTGGACCAAGGTCATGCGCGACCTTCACCTCTCCCCGGGCGCGGACGAGCCGTTCACGCGGCTGCTGACTCAGGGAATGGTGCTGAACGAGATCTTCTACCGCAAGACGGGTGAAGGCCGCATCACCTACTACAACCCGGCGGAAGTGGAGCTGAAGCACGACGACAAGGGGCAGCGCATCAGCGCGATTCTCAAGTCCGACGGCAAGCCGGTCGAGTCCGACGGCATCGGCACGATGTCCAAGTCGAAGAACAACGGGGTCGATCCGCAGGATCTGATCGAGAAGTACGGCGCGGACACATCACGCCTTTTCATGATGTTCGCGAGCCCGCCCGAGCAATCGCTGGAGTGGTCGGATTCAGGAGTCGAGGGCGCCTATCGCTTCCTGAGGAGGCTGTGGGACTTCTGCTATCGGAATGCTAGCTCGATATCGCTACCGAAGGAAATGAAGCCGGTGACCGATTGGCCCTCCCAAGACAGGTCTCCGCGGGACAAGCGGCTCGAGGTTCATCAGATACTGCAACAGGCGAATTTCGACTACGGCCGGCAGCAATACAACACGGTGGCGTCGGCGGGAATGAAGATACTGAATGCGTTGGAGCGGTTGCCTCTCGACTCGACTCCGATGACTGCACGCCTGCAAGTCTTGAACGAAGGTATCGGCATTCTTCTCCGACTGATTCATCCGATTGTTCCCCATATCACGCACAGGCTCTGGCAGGAACTCGGCTACCACCAGATCATGGGCGACATCGACAAAGGTCCTTGGCCGGAGGTTGACAGGTCGGCACTCGAGCAAGACGAGATCGAGCTCGTCCTCCAGGTCAACGGCAAGCTGCGCGGGCACATGAAGGCGCCCAAGGCCGCGGGGCGCGAGCAGATCGAACGGCTCGCGCTCGCGCACGAAGCGGTGGCGAGGTTCACCGGCGGCCAGGCGGTGAAGAAGGTGGTGGTCGTGCCCGGGCGCCTCGTGAACGTGGTGGTGTGAGGCGGATGCGGGCCGCTTTCGCCGGCTTCGCCGTCGCTCTCCTCGCTGGCTGCGGCTTTCACCTTCGCGGCAGCGCGCAGCTGCCTTTCGAGACGATCTACATCCCCGGCGCCACTCCGCTCGCGGTGGAGCTGAGGCGCAACGTCACCGCCTCAAGCAAGACGCGCCTGGCGGACAGCCCGAAGAACGCACAGGCCGTCCTCGCCTTCACCCAGGAGGCGCGCGAGAAGGTCATCCTGAGCTTCACCTCGGCGGGCAAGGTGAACGAATACCGGCTGCGCTACCGCGTCGGAATCCGCGTCACGGACACGGCCGGCTCGCAGGTGTTCCTGCCCGCGAGCGAGATCCTGCTCATCCGCGACATGACCTTCAACGACCAGCAGGTGATCGCGAAGGAGAACGAGGAGGCCCTGCTCTACCGCGACATGCAGACCGACATGGTGCAGCAGATCATGCGCCGGCTCGCCGCCGCGCGCCCGCAGGTCGAATAGGCGTCCGCATGCCCGCTCTCAGGCCCGAGCAGCTCGAAGCGCATCTTGCGCGCGAGCTTCGCCCCTTGTACGTGATCCACGGCGACGAGCCGCTGCTTTCGCTGGAAGCGGCCGACGCGATCCGCGCCCGGGCGCGCGCGGGCGGCTTCGCCGAGCGCAGCGTGCTGCTCGCCGAGCGCGGATTCGACTGGAGCGAGCTCGCGGCGAGCGCGGCGAGCCTTTCGCTCTTCGGCGATCGCAGGCTGATCGAGCTGCGCCTGCCCTCGGGCAAGCCCGGGAGCGACGGATCGCAGGCGATCGAGGCGTTCTGCGCGACGCTCCCCGCCGACGTGATGGCGCTGGTGACGCTGCCGCGGCTGGACCGCGCCGGCCAGGGCTCCGCCTGGTTCGGGGCGCTCGAGTCGAAGGGCGTTGTCGTCAACGTCTTTCCGGTCGACCGGGCGCGCTTGCCCGACTGGATCGCCGCCCGGCTCGCGCGCCAGAAGCAGAGCGCGAAGCCCGAGACGCTGCGCTTCCTCGCCGACTGCGTCGAAGGGAACCTGCTCGCCGCGCACCAGGAGATCCAGAAGCTCGCCCTGCTCTTGCCTGCGGGCGAGCTCGGGTTCGACGCGGTGCGCGACGCGGTGATGAACGTCGCGCGCTACGACGCGGGCAAGCTCCCCGAGGCGATGCTCTCCGGCGACCGGGCGCGGCTCGCGCGCATGCTCGAGGGCCTGCGCGGCGAAGGCGAGGCGCCGCCGCGCGTGCTGTGGCTGCTGGCCGAGGAGATCCGCGCCGTGTGCCGCGTTCAGAACGGGATCGCCGAGGGCAGGCCGCTCGCGGAGGTGCTGCGCGAAGCCCGGGTCTGGGGCGACGCGCGCCAGGCGGCGGTCGGCAGGGCCGCGAGAAAATTCTCCCGCGCGGCGCTGCTCGCGGCCCTGGAGCACGCGGCGGGCGTCGATCGCACGATCAAGGGCGTAATCAAAGGCGACGCCTGGGACGAGCTGCTGCAGCTCGGACTGCGCTTCGCCGCCTAGCCCGTCCCGAAGACCCGCTCCCACAGCGCCCGGGTCGCCTCGATCCGGCTCGCGACGTCTTCCGCCGGGACGCGCGCGTACTTCGCCCCGTTCAGCCGCAGCCAGTGCTGGCGGCGGCGGTATTCCCTGTAGGCGTCGGCGGCGGACTCCGCGAACTCGGCCGGGATCAGTCCCAGCTGGCCCGTGAGCCGGAGCAGCGCGATGTTTCCGGCGTTGCGCGTCAGCTCGGCATGGCGGTGCGAATGGCCGAGCACCAGGTACTGCACCGCGAACTCGATGTCGATCATCCCGCCGCGGTCGTGCTTCAGGTCGAAAAGCTCGCTCGGGTTTGGATGGCCCTCGAGGAGCTGCGCGCGCATCGACAGCACGTCCTTGCGCAGCTTCGCCGGGTCGCGCGGCATGGCCAGGATCGCGATCCTCTCGGCCTCGAACGATTCGCCCAGCGCCGCGTCGCCCGCGCAGAAGCGCGCGCGCGTGAGCGCCTGGTGCTCCCAGGTCCACGCCGATTCGCGCTGGTAGCGGCGGAAGGCGTCGATCGAGCTCACGAGGAGACCGCTCTCGCCCTGCGGACGCAGCCGCAGGTCGATCTCGAACAGGACGCCCGCAGCGGTGCGCGCGGTCAGCCAGCGGCTGATGCGCTGGGCAAGACGCGCGTAGACCTCCTGCGCGCCCTCGTCGGGGTCGTCGTACAGGAAGATCAGGTCGAGGTCGGACGCGTAGCCGAGCTCCTTTCCGCCGAGCTTGCCGTAGGCGACGATCGCGAAGCGCGGGTCGCTGCGGTGCCGCCCGCGCAGCTGCGTCCAGGACAGCTCGAGCGTGACCTGCAGGACGGCGTCGGCGAGATCGGAGAGATGGTCGGCGAGCTGCTCGACCGTGAGCAGCCCGGACAGGTCCTGCGCGAGCAGGCGGAACACCTGCGCGTGGTGCGCTTCGCGCAGCCAGTCCATCTGACGCTCCTCGTCGCCCTGCCTCGCCGCGAGCTGGGAGCGCAGGTCCTGGGCGAAGGCGCGCCAGTCGGGCGCGGAGAGAAGGCTGTGCGCGTCGAGCAGCTCGTCGAGCACGATCGGGTGCCGATTGAGGTATTCCGCCGCCCAACTCGAGGTGTCGAAGAGCTGCGCGATCCGCGCGAGCACGGCCGGGTGCTCGTCGAGCAGCGCGAGGTAGGCGGCGCGGCGGCTGACGGTCTCGACGAGGTCGAGAAAGCGCCGGAGCGTGGCGTCCGCGTCGTCGCGCTCGGCCGAGACCTCGATGATCCGGGGGATCAGGGCGTCGAAGCGCGAACGGCTCGCTTCCGGCAGGCTTGCGTAGCGGGCGCCCGAGCGCACGGCGGCGAGCCGCGCCGCGGCGCCCTCGGCGTCGCGGAAGCCGAGCTGGTCGAGGCGCTTCTCCGCGTCTTCCCCGGCCCAGAGCGGCGCGAGCGCGTGCGCGGGCGTGTCCTCCACCGAGAACAACTGCCCGAAATGCCAGGACACGCGCGAGCGGCGCTGGTCGAGGGCGACGCGAAACGAGTCCCATGCCGCAAAACCCATCGCACGCGCGACGAGCAGCCGGTCGGCCGCGCTCTCGGGCAGCTCGTGCGTCTGCGCATCGTCGAGGTATTGAAGCCGGTGCTCCAGGCGCCGCAGGAACACATAGGCGTCGGAAAGCTCCTCGTGGGCGGCCGCGGGGAGCAGCCCTTTCTGCGCGAGCAGCGCGAGCACCGTGAGCGTCGGCCGGACCTGCAGCGACGGGTCGCGCCCGCCGCGGATCAGCTGGAAGGCCTGCGCGATGAACTCGATCTCGCGGATTCCGCCCGCGCCGAGCTTGATCTGGTTGGACAGCTCGCGGCGCGCCACCTCAGCGCGGATCTGCGCGTGGAGCTCGCGCATCGCCGCGAAGGTGCCGTAGTCGAGGTACTTGCGGTAGACGAAGGGCCGCGCGACGGCGGCGACCGCATCTGCGTCGCCGCCGAGCGCGCGCGCCTTGATCCAGGCGTAGCGCTCCCACTCGCGCCCCTGCGTCACGAAATACTCCTCGAGCGCGCCGAAGCTCGTGGCGAGGGCGCCGGAGTCGCCCCAGGGGCGCAGACGCATGTCGACGCGGAACACGAAGCCGTCGGCGGTGCGCTCGTCGAGCGCCGCGATCAGCCGCCTGCCGAGGCGCGAGAAATATTCGAGATCGCCTCCGTCCGGATAGAGAAACACGAGATCGATATCGGAGGACACGTTCAGCTCGCCGCCGCCGAGCTTGCCCATGCCGATCACCGTGAGCTTCGGCCTCTGGCTTCCCTGCTCGAGAAACGCGAGCGCCTCGGCGATCGCGACCTCGGCGAGCGTCGACATCGTCGAGCACACCTCGTCCAGATCGGCGACGTCGGCGAGATCGCGCGCCATCGTGCGCAGCATCACGCGCTGGCGCAGCCGCCGCAGCCGCGCCTGGATGTCGTCGCCGCCTGCGCCGTCGCGAAGGAGCGCCCGCATCGCCTCGCGCGTCCAGCCGCTCTCCTCCGCGCGGTCGATCTCCTCGCGCAGCTCGGGGCGCGCGGCGACGAGCTCTCGGGCGTAGCGGGAGTATTCGAGCGGGTTCATTCCAATCGCAACACTAGCACTTGCTCGAGCGGGCCGCGCGCCGCGCGGCGAATGACGCTCGCGTCGCAAGCGGCGTAAAATTCGCTCGATGAACGCTCCCGCCGACATCAAGGCCTACATGATCAAGGTCGGCCAGCGCGCGCGCGTCGCGTCGCGCGAGGTGGCGCGCGCGGACACGGCCGCGAAGAACCGGGCGCTCCTCGCGGCCGCCAAGGCGCTGCGGCGCGAAGCGAAGAAGCTGCTGTCGGAGAACGCGGCGGACGTGCTCGCTGCGCGCACCGGCGGCAAGGACGCGGCGTTTCTCGACCGCCTGACGCTTACCGACAAGCTGATCGAGGCAATGGCCGCCGGCCTCGAGCAGGTCGCAAAGCTCCCTGACCCGGTCGGGCAGATCTCCGATCTGCACCAGCAGCCGAGCGGCATCAAGGTCGGGCGCATGCGCGTGCCGCTCGGGGTGATCGGCATCATCTACGAGTCGCGCCCCAACGTCACCGCCGACGCCGCGGCGCT
>Ga0187776_10000404_pt1 | contig 20881 bp, 20 predicted proteins | sample 0216_BV02_MP12_2_FD_132426 | JGI IMG/M metagenome (GOLD analysis project Ga0187776, IMG submission 132426) | Tropical peat soil microbial communities from peatlands in Department of Meta, Colombia - 0216_BV02_MP12_20_MG | ecosystem: Environmental > Terrestrial > Soil > Wetlands > Peat | place...
GGCGTCCGAAAACGCGAAGATCGACGACGCCTCCGCGGCCGCGGGGTCCAGCGCCCTGCCGAGCACCCGGCACCACAGCGGCGTACCGTCGACGCGCACGAGGCGCGCATCGTCTTCGGCGATGTCGCCCGCGGCGAGGCGCTCGTAGATGCCGTCGCCCGCCTGCCGCCAGCGCTCGCCGGAGTGGTACAGGCTGCGCGTCGAGGTCCCCTGCAGCTCGCCCGGCGGGTAGCCGAGCATCTGCTCGAGGCGCTGGTTGCAGCGCACGATGACCCGGTTCTCGACGAACGCGACGCCGACCGGCAAGGTCTCGAGCACCAGGTTCTCTTCCGCGAGCACCGCCAGATATGCGTCCTGCGCACGCTTCAGGTCGGTGATGTCGGCCACCACGCTGACGTAACCGCCCTGGTGCGCGCGGACCGTCTTCGCTTGATGCCAGCGGCCGTTGCGCGTCTGGAACTGGTGGAGCTCGCCCGCGCCCTCGCGATGCATGCGTACCCGGCGCTCGACCCATAGGTCGCGCCGCTCGCGCTGTTCCGGCGGCACGATCTCCAAGTCGAACGCGTTCTCGGCGACATCGGCATAGCCGATCCCGACCAGATCCTCTGGCTTGCGGCCCCTGCCGTGCAAATTGGCGTAGGCCTCGTTGCACACCACCAGGCTGTCGCGCTCGTTCCACACGGCGATCGCGTCCGGGAAGCTCTCAATCGCGTCGCGCAACTGCGCCTCGCTACGCGCCTGGCGCGCCACCAGCTCTTCGTTCTCGAAGCGCATGCGCAGCGTTTCGACGATGTTCAGGTGGTATTGGCGGTACACGCGCAGCATGGCCGCCCCGAACACGATCACCATCAGGCCTAGCAGACGGTACGTCCCGCCTGGCTGGAGCACGAACTGCACGACCACGGACAGGAAAGGCAGTGCACTGAAACCGTAGAACGCGAACGGGCTCACGCCGTACACACCGGCCGCCCCGATGATGCTGCCGCCGATGACGAACACCACCGCCATCTGGCGCAGCGGGTCGAGCTCCGGGAACAGAATCGCTGGCGCCAAGGCCCACGCCGCGCCGGCGGCGAACACGCCGAGCGCGAATTGCCGCTCCCACACGGCAAGCTTCCCGGCCGCCTTGGCTCTGGCAAAGCGCAGGTGCACGAGCAGGCGCGCAGCGGTCACGGCGAGCACGACCGCGAACCACGCGATCAGCAGCTCCGTCCCGACGGCCCCCCAAAGAGCGATCAGCAGGATCGCCGCGTTGAGCAGCGTCGCGGCATAGGCCGTCGCAGCGACGCGGTGCAACGCGGTCGTGCGCGCATCGTGCAGCCGCCGCGCTTTGCCCAGCACTTCGCGGTCAGGCTCGCCCCGGTTGGTCATGTCGCCCTTCGAATTTCCCTGAGCCGGCTAGAGCCTAGCCCACCTTGGACCCTGGCGCGAAGAATCACCCCGCACCGTTGACCAATTCTTGCACCACCGCGCACCAGGCCGAGCTCAGGTTCTCCAGGCTGTAGCCGCCGCCGCCGAACACCATCAGCCGGCCGCGCGCGTGGCGCTCGGCGAGCGCCAGCAGGCGACGCGTCGCGTGTGCATGCGCAGCGGGCGTCAGGCGCAGGTCGGCAAGCGGATCGCCGGCCAATCCATCCGCGCCGCATTGCAGCAGCATGAATTCCGGCGCGTGGTGCTCGAGAAAACTCTCGGCCTCGTCCCAGGCGCGTAAGAACTCGGTGTCGCCGGCCCCCGGCCGCAGCGGCAGGTTGAGCTTGGTGCCTTCGGCATCGCCCTTGCCCGTTTCGTAGGCGAAACCCGTTCCGGGATAGAGATAGGATCCGTCTTCGTGAATGTCGGCGACGATCAGCTCCGCGTCGTGCTCGAACTCGTAGAACACCCCGTCGCCGTGATGCACGTCGATGTCCACGTACGCGATGCGCCGCACGCCGTATTCGGCGCGCAGGGTCTCGATCAGCACGCCGAGATCGTTGAACACGCAGAATCCGGCCGCGGCCGCGCGCCGTGCATGGTGCAGGCCGCCGATCGGCTGGAAGGTCCGCCGCGCCTCGCCCCGAATGATGCGCCGCGCGCCTTCGAGCGCGGCGCCGACCAGGTGCGACGCCACTTCGTAGCAGCCGGGGAAGGCCGGTGTATCGCCGTAATCGAGATAGCCGGTGCCGGCGCGCGAAGCGGCGATCACGCGCTCGACGTACTCGGGCCGGTGGAAGCGCTCGATCACCGCCCGCTCGGCCGCGCGCGACTGCGCCACGGTCACTCGTCGGTCCAGCCCGAGCGCGCCGGCGGAGTGCCAGAACGCGCCCTGCCGGTCGACCGAAAGCGGATGGCCCTCTGGGAAGCCGTACTGCCCGAGCGCTTCGCTCAGGAAGAGATGCGTGGCTGTGCTCAGGACAGCTTCTCGACTTCCACCAGGCAATCGTAAAACGTGGCGCCGCCGCCGAGATCGGCGATGCGCTGCGAAGTCACTTCGTTCGCATTCCCGCCGTCGCGCGAGAACTTCTTCCACCAGACCGAAGGGGCCACCACGACTCCGGGGCGCGGTTTGCCGTTTACCGCGGCACGCAGCGTGAACGAACCGCGGTCATTGAATATCCGTACCGTGTCGCCATCGCGAATGCCGCGCGAGGCAGCGTCATGCGGATGCAGCTCGAGGCGTGGTTCGCCCTCCGCTGCGCGGAAGCGCGCCAGATTGGCGAAGGTCGAATTGAGGAAGTTGCGCGCCGGCGGGGACAGGAACGCCAGCGGGTAGCGGCGCGCGAGCGCACGGTCGCTGAGAGGCGATTCCGCGGGGGGATTGAAGAACGGCAGCGGGTCAATGCCCTGACGTTCCAGGCTCGCGCTGTAGAACTCGCACCTGCCCGAAGGCGTGGGGAATCCGCCCTCGGCAAACGGCGCGAAGCGCTCGGGCACACCCAGACGCCGCCAGCCGCTCGCCTTGACCGAGTCCCATTCGACTCCGCGCATGCGCGGGTTCGCCGAGGCGAGCGCCTGCGCGCAGATCTGCTCGTCGCTGTCGCGAAAGCACGGCTCGTCGAAGCCCATGCGCGCGGCGAGCCGCCTGAACACCTCGGAGTTCGGCAGCGACTCGCCAAGCGGCGCGATTGCCGGGCTGTTCGCCAGCACGTAGAGGTGGCCGTAGGACTTGTGCACATCGTAATGCTCGAGCTGCGTGGTCGCCGGCAGCACGATGTCGGCGTAATCGGCGGTGTCGGTGAGGAACGAGTCCATCACTACGCAGAACAGGTCCTCGCGCGAGAATCCCGCGGTAACCTTCCGCGAATCGGGGCACACCGCGACCGGATTGTTGTTGTACACGACGATCGCACGCACCGGCGGCTCGGCGCGCGTGAGTGCCTCGCCGAGCGCCGCGTGGTTGAAGCTGCGCGGCGTCGCGCCGCGGAGCAGGTCCGGCCGCTCGAGCCCCGCGTGATCGAAACCGTAGAAATCGGCAGTGGTGAGCACGAGGCCGCCGGCCGCATCGCGCCACGCGCCGGTAAGCGCTGGTAGGCAAGCGATGGTGCGTGCAGCAATGCCGCCGCCCGCGTGGCGCTGCATCCCGTAGTTGAGACGGATCGCCGCCGGTTTCGTGGCGCCATACTCGCGCGCCAGCTGGAGCACCTCCTGCTCAGAGATGCCGCAGGTGCTCGCGGCCCATTGCGGCGTGTAGCGCGCGACGCGCTCGGCGAGCGCCTCGTAGCCGAGGGTGTAGCGCTCGACGTAGTCGCGGTCGACGAGCCCCTCGGCGATCAGCACGTGCATCATGCCGAGCGCGAGCGCCCCGTCGGTGCCGGGCATCAGCGCGATGTGCTGGCTGCACTTCTCCGCCGACAGGCTGCGATAGGGATCGATCGCGATCACCTTCGCCCCGCGCCGCTTGGCCTCCTGGACGCGCGACCACAGATGCAGGTTGGACACCACCGGATTCGCGCCCCACAGCAGGATGAGCTTCGCTTCGTCGAAGCGCTCCGGGTCCATGCCGACCGAGCCGCCGAGCGTCGCCTTCAGCCCGACCTTGCCCGCCACCGAGCAAAGCGTGCGCTCGAGCAGCGACGCCCCCAGGCGGTGGAAGAAGCGCCGGTCCATCGAGCTGTACTGGACCATGCCCATCGTGCCGGCGTAGCTGCACGGCAGGATCGTCTGCGGCCCCTCCGGCGAGCCGGCAAGCGCCTTGAGCCGGGCGGCGATCTCGTCCAGCGCCTCGCCCCAGGAGATGCGGCGGAATTTGCCGCGCCCCTTCGGGCCGACGCGCTTCAAGGGGTGCAGCACGCGATCCGGCGCGTACGTGCGCTCCAGGTAATAGGCGACCTTGGTGCACAGCGAGCCGTCGGTGAACGGCATGGAGGGGTCGCCCTGGATCTTCACCGCGACGCCGTCCCTGACCGTCACCAGCATCGCGCAGGTATCGGGGCAGTCGTGCGGACAGGCCGCGCGCACGACTTTCACCGCGCCGTCCGAGGCGGCAAGGGCAGCGGATCTCTGCGGAGCGTTCATGGCCGGGCCTGGCCCAATTGTCCGCCGTTTTCCGGCGCACCGCCAAGCGCATCGTCCAGCAACTCGATCCAGTGGCGCACCGGCACATCGGCGGCGGCCTGCAGGTGCGCCAGGCAGCCGATATTCGCGGTGGCGATGGCGTCCGGCTGTCCGGAGCCGAGCGCGGCGAGCTTGCGCGCGCGCAGTTCGCGCGAAATCTGCGGCTGGAGGATCGAGTAGGTGCCCGCCGAGCCGCAGCATAGATGGGCATCGGGAACCGGCAGCGCCTGGTAGCCGGCGCGCGCGAGCAAGCCCTCGATCTGGCCGCGAATGCCCTGGCCGTGCTGCAGGGAGCAAGGCGCCTGGAAGGCGATGCGGCCGCGCGCCGGCACATCCGCGAGCATTTGCTCGAGAGGGCCGGTCTCGCCGGCCACGATCTCCGACAGGTCGCGCGTCATCGCTGCGATGCGTGCCGCCTTGTCGCGATACGCCGGATCGTGGGCCAGATAGTGACCGTATTCCTTCACCGTGACCCCGCAGCCGCTCGCGGTCATGACGATCGCCTCCACCTCCCCGCTCTCGACCAGCGGCCACCACGCGTCGATCAGCGCGCGCATGTCCTGGAGGCCGCCGGCCTGGTCGTTCAGGTGGAAACGCAGCGCTCCGCAGCATGCCGCGCCCGGCGCCTCCGCAAGCGAGATGCCGATGCGATCCAGCGCGCGCGCGGCGGCCGCGTTGATGCGCGGCGCGAGCACGGTCTGAACGCAGCCCGCCAGCGTCAGCATCCTGCGCGCATGGCGCGCTGCGGGCCAGTCGCCCGGGGCCGGTGCGCGTGCGGGGACAGCGTTCCCAAGCGCGGCAGGCAGCAGCGGGCGCAGCCATTGTCCCAGTCGTAGCGCGGCGCCGAACAGACGCGTACGCGGCAAGGCGAACCCGAGGGCTGCACGCCGGGCGCGATCGAGCGCGCCGCGCCTCGCCCGTTCCTCCACCACCTTGCGCCCGATATCCGCCAGCCGGCCGTAGCGCACGCCCGACGGGCAGGTGGTCTCGCAGGCGCGGCAGGTCAGGCAGCGATCCAGGTGCAGGCGCGTGCGCGCGCTGACCGGCGCGCCCTCGAGCGCCTGCTTGATGAGGTAGATGCGGCCGCGCGGCCCATCCAGCTCGTCGCCGAGCAGCTGGTAAGTCGGGCAGGTCGCCGTGCAAAAGCCACAGTGCACGCACTTGCGCAGTATCGTGTCCGCCTCACGCCCCTCGGGCGTGTCGCGAATGAAGTCAGCGAGGACAGTCTGCATTGTTCAAATCGAGGCCGCCGATCTATAGTCTTGCCCGCTCGCGTCCGAGGGAAAGCGCGTGGATCGACCGAACTGGAAAGTGGTATTGCCCGCCGCCGCGGGCGCCGGATTCCTGCTGGTGGGCTTCTGGGGCCTGGTCCTCGGCCCAATCGCCACGGTGGCGTTCCTCTCCGCGCGCGGTGGGAAGCTGGACGCCGAGAACGGGACAGGCGATGAAGCGCGCCGGCTCGCCGCGTACATGGCCGAGGCGGCGAAGGGGGAGATTGCGCGCGCCGACCCGCGCGAGGCCGCTGCGCCGGGGGTCGCGGCGACTGCCGCCGCGCCTGCGCCGGCGGTCGTAGCCGGCCGCAAGCCCACGTTCGACGAGATCAGCCAGCGCGTCGCGCAGCTCGATGCCAAGCGCGCATTCGAGGCTCTCGCGGCGGCACGCCTCGCCCTGCTCGACAATGGCCGCGACGCGCATGCCGCAACCGAGGCGGCGCTGCTCACGAAACGCCTCGCGACCGCCAAGGCGCAGGCGGCAGTGCGCCTGCGCGCCGCTGCGAACGCGATCGGCGCGTCGCTTGCCGGCGGCCAGGCTCCGCTCGCGTGCGACGTGTTTTCCGATTTCATCGCCGAACGCACCGCGCTGCCGCTCGCTCCGCCACAGTGGGAAGCATTGGGCCGCGCGCTGCTCGGCCAAGGCGACCTGATGGAGGCCGCGTGGGCCATGCATGCGGGCGCGTTGATTTCGGGCGATCGCGCCGCGGCACAGAAGCGCCTCATCGAGGTGGCGGGCAAGGCGGCGGACGGAGGCCAGTCCGCGGTCGCGCTCAAGCTGTACGGCACTTTGCTCGCGAAGTATCCCGACTCACAGTACGCGGATTTCGTGCGCGCCAACGTCAAGGCGGAGCAAAAGAAGCTCGGCAAGGCCTGACGCGCCGTCATAGATCGGGGTACAGGCGCCCGCGGTTGAAGATCCCCGCCGGATCGAACGCGGCCTTCAGCTCGCGATGCAGGCGCGCGGAGACTGCGGAAAGCGGTGCGAACGCACCGCAGGACTTGTCGCGCGCACGGAACAGCGTCGCGTGCCCGCCGGCACGCCGCGTCGCGTCGCGAACTACGCCGGGCTCGGCGTCCGAAGCGAGCCAGCGCAGCGCCCCGCCCCACTCGATGAGCTGCGTGCCCGGCAGCCCGAGTGGCGGGGTAGTGCTGGGCACCGACAGACGCCACAGCGGCCGATCGCCCGCGAACGCCGGGTGGCTGTGCTCGCGCAGGGCCGTCCAGTATTCCGCCGCGCGCGGCAGCTCCGCACCGCCGAGCGACTCGCGCGCCGCGCGCACGGCGGCCGGCGCCCCGGACAGGCGCACGCACAGCACGCCGTCTGAGAAGCTGGTCGCCGATACCGGCAGCGGCCTGCCCGCCCAGCGGTTCATCCATTCCAGAGCCTGTCCCTCGGCGGCTTCGAGGCGCAGCGAGGCTTCCGTGGCCGGGCGCGGCAGCACCTTGAGCGACACTTCCAGGATCACGCCGAGCGTGCCGAGCGAGCCGGCGACCAGCCGCGAGACGTCGTAGCCCGCGACGTTCTTCATCACCTGGCCGCCGAAGGACAGCAGCCGGCCGCGGCCGTCGAGCAGGCGCGCGCCAAGCACGAAATCGCGCAGCGCGCCGGCGCTCGCGCGGCGAGGGCCCGACAGCCCCGCCGCCACGCAGCCGCCGAGCGTGGCGCCGGCGCCGAAGTGCGGCGGTTCGAAGGGCAGCATCTGGTTCGCCTCGACGAGCGCCTGCTCGAGCTCGGCAAGCGGCGTGCCGCAGCGCGCCGTCACCACCAGCTCGCTCGCCTCGTGGCTGACGATACCCGCGTAGGCGCGCGTATCGAACGGCTCCCCCGCGGGCGCATTGCCGTAGAAGTCCTTGGTGCCGCCGCCGTGCAGGCGCAGCGGCTGCCCGCTCTGGGCCGCGGCGCGCACGCGCTCGGCCAGTCCCTGCAGCACGGCATCCATCAGAAGCGCGGCAGCTCCGGGAACCCGGGCGCCGCGGAGTGCACGCGCATGCGTCCGAACTCGGCGCAACGTGCGAGCGTGGGAACCGCCTTGCCCGGGTTGAGAAGCCCGCGCGGGTCGAAGGCGCGCTTCACCGCACGGAACGCTTCCAGCTCCTCGGGCCTGAACTGCACGCACATCTGGTCGATCTTCTCCACGCCCACGCCGTGCTCGCCGGTGATGGTGCCGCCCACTTCGATGCACTTCTCCAGGACCTCGGCGGCGAATCGCTCGGTGCGCTGAAGCTCGTCGGCGCTGTTCGCGTCGAACAGAATCAGCGGATGCAGGTTGCCGTCGCCCGCGTGGAACACGTTCGGGCAGCGCAGGCCGTACTTGGTCTCCATCCCGGCAATGAAGCGCAGCACCTCACCCAGACGGCGGCGCGGGATCGTGCCATCCATGCAGTAATAGTCGGGCGAGAGGCGCCCCACCGCGGGGAATGCCGCCTTGCGCCCCGACCAGAACTTCAGGCGCTCGCGCTCGTCGCCCGACACCCGCATGTGCGTCGCGCCGGCGCGCGCAAGCACGTCCTTGATGCGCGCGATCTCCTCCTCGACCTCCTCTGGCGTGCCGTCGGACTCGCACAGCAGGATGGCGGCCGCGCCGACGTCGTAGCCGGCACGCACGAACTCCTCGGCCGCCCCCGTCGCCTGCCGATCCATCATCTCCAGGCCGGCCGGCACGATGCCTTCGGCGATCACCGCGGCGACCGCGGCGCCTGCCTTTTCCACGTCGTCGAATGAGGCCATCACGACGCGCGCGAGCGGCGGAACGGGGAGCAGCTTCACGGTGACCTCGGTGATCAGCGCGAGCATGCCTTCCGAGCCGACAGTTAGCGCGAGAAGGTCGTAGCCCGGCGCATCGAGCGCTTCGGAGCCGAATTCGAGCGGCTCGCCCGCGATGGTATATCCCCTCACGCGCATCACGTTGTGCACGGTGAGCCCGTACTTCAGACAGTGCACGCCTCCCGAATTCTCCGCGACATTGCCGCCGATCGAGCACGCGATCTGGCTGGACGGATCGGGCGCGTAGTACAGCCCGAAGGGCGCCGCGAGGTCGGAGATCGCGGCGTTGCGCACCCCGGGCTGCACGACCGCCAGGCGCGCCTGCGGATCGATGCGCAGCACGCGCATGAACTTCGCCATCGAAAGCAGCACCCCGTCAGCCAGCGGCAGCGCCCCGCCCGACAGTCCGGTACCGGCGCCGCGCGGAACGACGGGCACACCCATCGACGAACACGTGTGCAGCACGTGGCGCACCTGCTCGTCGTCCTCGGGCAGCGCGACGACCATCGGGACGCGCCGATAGGCAGTCAGGCCGTCGCATTCGTAGGGTCGCGTGTCCTCCTCTTCGTACAGCACCGCGCGCGCGGGCAGGCGTGCGCGCAGCGCCTCGGCTACGTCGCGCCGGCGGCCGGCGTCAATCTGCTCGACAGGTACGGCATCGCCCATGTCAGACCTTGCAGGGTGTCACCCAGCGGATTGTATTCGCAGCCGATGGCGCCGGCATAGCCGATGCGGTCGATGTACGCGAGCAGAAACGGGAAGTTGATCTCGCCTGTGCCCGGCTCGTGCCGCTCGGGCACGTCGGCGAGCTGCATGTGGCCGATGCGCGGCAAGAGCCGCTCGATGGTGCGCGCCAGGTCGCCCTCCATGATTTGCATGTGGAAGATGTCGTACTGGAAATACGCGTTGTCGGCGCCGGTGGCGTCGAGCGCCGCGATCGCGTCGCGGCTGGTCGAGATGAAGAATCCCGGGACGCTGCGCGTATTGCACGCTTCCAGCATCAGCTGCATTCCCTCTCGGCGCAGCGCATTTGCCGCAAAGCGCAGGTTCTCGACCAAGGTATCGAAATGGCGCGCGCGCGGCGCGTCGCTCGGCACCACTCCGGCCAGGCAGTTCAGGCGCTTGCAGCCCACCGCGCGCGCGTATTCGAGCGCCCGCCCGACGCCGTCGCGGAACTCGCCCCGGCGCTCCGGCAAGCAGGCTATGCCGCGGTCTCCTGCGGCGAGATCGCCCGCGGGCAGGTTGTGCAGTACCACCTCTAGACCCGCAGCGCGCACACGTTCGCCCACCTCCGAAGCGCGCCAGGCGTAGGGGAACTGGTATTCGACGCAGTCGAAAGCGGCGCCTGCGGCTGCGGCAAAGCGATCGAGGAAGTCGAGCTGCGGAAAGAGGAGCGAGACGTTGGCGGCGAGCGTCGGCATGGGTATTGGCGGTTCGAGTGCGCACAGCGACTTAGCCCCGGGGCGTGTCGCGCGCAGGCGCAGTCTCCGTGGACCGGGACTTCGCCCCCCATAAGCGCGTTTTAGCCCCGCCCGGAGCACATCCTGCGACAATCTCGACCTGCCACCCTACCACGGGCCCGTTGCGCTTGAACCCTGCCCGCCGCGGGCACCGTGCCCGATCTCTCGCCGCAGTTGCGATCCTACTTTTGGCGGTCGCCGCGCCGGCGTTCGCTGCCGAGCGCGTCGCCGCGGCCTGGTGGGCGTGGCCGCTCTCGCTCTTCGTCGTCACGTTCGTCCTGGGCGTCATCGCGGTCGTGGCAGGGGTCGGCGGCGGCGTGCTGTTCGTCCCGATCGTCGGCGGCCTGTTTCCCTTTCACCTCGATTTCGTGCGCGCGACCGGCCTGCTGCTCGCACTCTCGGGCGCGATGTCGGCCGGGCCGAGCCTGCTGCGCTCGGGCATGGCGAGCCTGCGCCTCGCCATGCCCCTCGCGCTGGCGGGCTCGCTCGCCTCGGTCGGTGGCGCACTGCTCGGATTCGCGCTACCGACGCACTGGCTGCAGACGGCGCTCGGCGCGACGATCATCGGCATCGCCGTGTTGATGTGGCGTGCCAAGGGTTCGCTCCATCCGCATGTCGAGTCGAGCGATGCGCTCGGGACGCGACTCGCGCTGCACGGGCGCTTCCTGGAAGTCTCGCAGGGGCAGGAAGTCCACTGGCGCACGCATCGCACGATCCCCGGCATCGCGGCCTCGGCCCTGATCGGCGTGCTGGGGGGGCTGTTCGGCCTGGGTGCGGGATGGGCCAACGTGCCCGCGCTGAATCTTCTCATGGGGGCACCGTTCAAGCTGTCGGTGGCCACGTCGGGGCTGCTTATTTCGATCGCGAACTCCTCGGCCGCTTGGGTGTACCTGCACAAGGGCGCGGTGGTGCCGATGATCGCCGTGCCGTCCGTGGTCGGTGTCATGGCGGGCGCGCGTCTCGGGGCGCACGTCCTCGGCAAACTGCCGGCACGCGCAGTGCGACAGGTCGTAGTTGCCCTGCTGGTCGCCGCCGGCCTGCGCGCGCTGCTGGCGGGGCTCGGCATATGGGAGTGAGGAAGGAGCAATGACCACGCACCATGAGGCCGATGTGCATGTCCAGAACGTGTATGCGCGCTGGCTCGATGCCGGAACCAAGCTCGGCTTCATCCTGTTGATCTGCAGCTTTGTCGCCTATGCAATCGGCGTCACGGAACCCTATGTCCCGCTCGACCGGCTGCCGGACCTGTGGCGGCTTCCGGTCGACCGCTACAACGCCGCGACCCAGGCTCCCACAGGGTGGTACTGGCTGCACCACTGGTGGCGCTCGGACTACCTCACGTACTTCGGCGTGGTGGCGCTGCTCCTGACGACGATCGCGTCCATGCTGCGGACGGTGGCTGCGTTCTATTCCTTGGGCGAGCGCCTGCAGGCCGGCATCGCGCTCGCGCAGGCCATCGTGCTTCTCCTAGCCGCGATCGGCTTCGGCTCACCGCACTGAACGTCCAGCGTCGCGTCATTCCCGTCAGTACCTCGCAAGGCCGGTGTGGCGCGCTGCGGCAAAACCCTGAGCAAGCCGCGCCTATTGGGCTTCGGCACTGTGCTAGACTTTTTTTGGTCCGCCGTAACCCACCATAAGGAGAAAAGCATGGGCGCAATCCTGCAGTCTCTCGGCCGCACCGTCACCGCGGGTGTGGTGCTGCTGATCGCGATCATTGTCATCGTCGGCGCGACGACCGGCACCTGGATCAGGGCCGACTATCTCTGGTGGGCATTCTTCGTCCGCTGGCTGCACGTGCTTTCCGGCGTGATGTGGATCGGGCTGCTGTGGTACTTCAACTTCGTCCAAACGCCGTCCATGCCGAAAATACCGGACGAGCAGAAGCCGGCGATCAGCAAGGTGATCGCACCGAAGGCGTTGTTCTGGTTCCGCTGGTCGGCGCTGTCGACCGTGGTCACGGGCCTGATCCTTGCCACGATGAGCGGCTACATCGTGCAAGCGCTTATGCTGCAAAAGGACGTGCACGCCATCGGCATCGGCATGTGGCTGGGGCTAATCATGGCGTTCAACGTCTGGTTCATCATTTGGCCAAATCAGAAGAAGGCTCTGGGTATCGTTCAGGTTGCGGCCGAAGCGAAGGCTGCTGCGGCCAAGCTCGCCGGCCAAACGTCGCGCATCAATACGCTGCTGTCGATCCCGTTGTTGTTCTGCATGGTCGCGCAGCAAAACGGTGGGCTGTAAGCCCACGAATTGACGAGGGGGCGGGGCAAGAGAAAGGCTCTGCCTCCGCAGGCTGACCGCGCATCAGCGCGGAAGCTTGTCCAGCCCGCCCAGGCGCATGCCCGGCTTAAAGCCGTGCCGCGCGAACCAGCCTTGCTCCATCTCCAGCGCGTAGCGCACCGGACTTACCGCGCAGTGCGGGTCCTCGGTCTGCGGCTGCATGTCGGCAATGTTGACGATCGTGCCGCCATCACTGATGAACGCGACCGACAGGGGGACGAGGGTGTTCTTCATCCACATGCATTGCGTGTCTGGCTTGTCGAAGACAAACAGCATGCCCCCGTTCGGCGCAAGCGAGGCGCGGTACATGAGGCCCTGCATTCGGCTGGGAAAGTCGTCGGCGAGCTCCGCATGAATCAGATTCACGCCGGCCGTAAGCTGGACTTCGGGCAGCTGCGCTTGCTGAGCCTGCGCAGGCAGCGCGAGCAGCGGCGCGAGCACGCAGGCGAACAGCGCCGCAGGACGCAATAAGAAAGAGAAAGGCAGGGTCGCCCCTGCCTTTCCGCAGAGCGCGGTGCGCTCCGCCATACGGCGATTTAGCCTGACCAAACGCTACTGCTTGGCCGGCTCTTTGCCGCTTTCCTTCATCGATTCCTTGCCGCTTTCCTTCATCGATTCTTTCTTCTTCTTCGACTCTTTCGCGTGCGTGGACTCTTTCTTCTTCTTCGATTCTTTCTTCTTCGTGTCCTTCATGGACTCTTTCGCGTGCTCGCTTTCCTTCATCTTCTCATCGGCAAACGCGGCGACGCTGGTGGCCGCGAACATCGCGGCAATAAGAACGGACAACAACTTCTTCATCTGCTTCTCCTGATCAGTAGATTGAGCGGGCGGCGTGACGCTATGCGTACTGCTACCCGTTTTCTTTAACGCGCCATAGGCGCGCCGGTTGACGAATCGTGATATCCAAGCTTCATTCGCTTCCTAGCGTCGCGCAATGCGCGGACGCGATTCTAGAGAAGCGCCGTGCCGGCCACAACTGATTTTCAGTGCAAGCGCCTGATTCAAATGTCGTTATCAGGCGACAGACGGCATCGGGGCATGCGACCGGCGTCGCGTCTGCGCGAACCGGCGCCGGGGGTATCATCGCCCGCAGAGCCGCCCTGACGCGCGCCCCATCCCGCGGTGAATTCCCCGGGAGACTTCGTCGGGACGGGCACCGACTCTAGATACAAGTCTTATATAATATATCTTTTATTGGATTCCTCGATTTCCCCACGATAGCTCCAGGAGTAGCCATGGCGTACAAGCACATCAAGGTTCCCGCCGGGGGCGAGAAAATCAGAGTCAACAAGGATTTCTCGCTGTCGGTGCCCGACAATCCGGTCATTCCGTACATCGAGGGTGACGGGACCGGCGTCGACATCACGCCGGTCATGATCCAGGTAGTCGACGCTGCGGTAGAGAAAGCCTACGGCGGCAAGAAGAAGATCGTGTGGATGGAAATGTATGCTGGCGAGAAGTCCTGCAAGGTGTACGGCGAAAATGTCTGGCTGCCGGATGAAACGCTTGCTGCGTCCAAGGAATACGTCGTCTCAATCAAGGGGCCGCTCACCACTCCGGTAGGTGGCGGTATCCGCTCGATCAACGTCGCGCTGCGGCAGGAGTTGGACCTTTACGTCTGTCTGCGCCCGGTACGTTACTTCAAGGGCGTGCCCTCGCCGTTGAAGGAGCCCGAAAAGACCGACATGGTGATCTTTCGCGAGAACGCTGAAGACATTTACGCAGGAATCGAGTGGCCGGCCAAATCGGCCGACGCGAACAAGATCATCGATTTCCTGGTCAAGGAAATGAAGGTCAAGAAGATCCGCTTCCCGGCGAGTTCCGCGATCGGCATCAAGCCGGTGTCGATCGAGGGCAGCGAGAGACTGATCCGCAAGGCGTTCCAATACGCGATAGACAACAAGCGCAAGTCCGTCACCCTGGTTCACAAGGGTAATATTCAGAAGTTCACCGAGGGCGGATTCAGGGACTGGGGTTACGCGCTTGCGCAGCGCGAGTTCGGCGCCAAGCTGCTGGACGGCGGACCGTGGTGCAGCTTCAAGAACCCGAAGACCGGACAGGACATCGTCATCAAGGACGTCATCACCGACGCCTTCCTGCAACAGATCCTGCTCCGGCCGGCGGAGTATGACGTGATCGCCACGCTCAACCTGAACGGCGACTATATCTCCGATGCCTTGGCGGCGCAGGTCGGCGGGATCGGCATCGCGCCCGGCGCCAACATGTCCGACTCGGTAGCCATGTTCGAGGCAACACACGGCACGGCGCCCAAATACGCAGGCAAGGACTACGTCAACCCGGGCTCGGAAATCCTCTCGGCGGAAATGATGCTGCGCCACATGGGCTGGACAGCGGCCGCCGACGTGATCGTCCGCTCGATGGAAGCAGCTATCGCCGCCAAGGTTGTCACCTACGACTTCGCCCGCCTGATGCAGGGCGCGAAGCAGGTCTCCTGCTCCGGGTTCGGGAAGGCGATGATCGAGCGCATGTAGCAAAGAAAAAGGCCGCCCGGAGGCGGCCTTTTTCGCAGTCTTGCAGCGCTGGCGGCTAGGCCTTCTGGATGTTCGAGGCCTGCTTGCCCTTGGGGCCCTGGACCACGTCGAAGGACACCTTCTGGCCTTCCTTAAGGGTCTTGAAGCCCGACATATTGATTGCGGAAAAGTGCGCGAACAGGTCCTCACTGCCGTCGTCCGGCGTGATGAACCCATACCCCTTCGCGTCGTTGAACCACTTGACAGTGCCAGTCGCCATGAGCCGCTCCCTTTCGGATTGGTTTTTGAGGTTTACCGCGGGAAATCCCGGGATGCCTGAACTTCACGACCCCGCCGCCCCCATGGCGAAACAGACAGCCTGAATCCAAACACGGTTCGCCTTTTACGCCGCCTCCAATCCGTCGTCAAGAGCCGCTCCGGGCCGGTGTCCCAGGGCAGCGCGCGTGCATAGTGCCTCCCCGCGTCGGGTATCGCATTGCGCCGCCCGGACACATTGATTACGATAAGACCAAGCAACTGGGTGGGACAGAACTGACTCATTACGGCACATGGAGCGGGAACGGGCGAACCAGAGGGATGTCTGACGACATTGAGCTCGACGGCGCGAAGTAAGCAGGCGGGATGGCGACGCAGTTCAGAGACGATACTGTACTCGAGGCGCAGAAGCACAAGCTCAAGCCGCCTCCGTTGTTCAAGGTAATGCTGCTGAACGACGACTACACGCCGATGGAGTTCGTGGTGCTGGTCTTGCAGAAGTTCTTCGGCATGACCAGGGAGCGGGCAACCCAGGTGATGCTCAAGGTTCACCGTGAAGGGATCGGGGTCTGCGGGGTGTATCCTCGCGATGTGGCCACGACGAAGGTGCAGCAGGTGGCTTCGTATGCGCGCAAGCACCAACACCCGCTGCAGTGCGTAATGGAGGAAACGTAGCATGATTGCCCAGGAGCTCGAAGTCAGTCTGCACATGGCGTTCGTCGAGGCGCGGCAAAAGCGCCACGAGTTCATCACCGTCGAACACCTGCTGCTCGCGCTTCTCGACAACCCGACTGCGGCCGAGGTGCTCAGGGCCTGCGGGGCGAACATCGACGAGCTGCGCAAGAACCTCACGCAGCACATCACCGAACAGACGCCACGCATCGCTGCCGACCGCGAGGTCGACACCCAGCCGACGCTCGGCTTCCAGCGCGTCATCCAACGCGCGATCCTGCACGTACAATCGTCTGGCAAGAAGGAAGTGACGGGCGCCAATGTCCTCGTTGCCATCTTCGGCGAGAAAGACTCGCATGCGGTGTACTTCCTCCAGCAGCAGGGCATCGCACGGCTGGACGTGGTCAATTACATATCGCACGGCATCACCAAGACCCCGCAGCCACATGCTGGCAAGGCCGAGCAGGATGCCGACCAGGAAGGGCAGGCCGAGACTGCCAACAGCCCGCTGGACAACTACACGCAGAACCTGAATGCGCTGGCGCTCGCGGGCAAGATCGATCCGCTCATTGGGCGCGACAAGGAGCTGGAGCGAGTCATTCAGACCCTTTGCCGGCGGCGCAAGAACAATCCGCTGCTGGTTGGCGAGGCGGGCGTCGGAAAGACGGCCATCGCTGAAGGACTCGCGCGGCGCATCGTCGAGGATACGGTGCCCGATCTACTGTCCAAGTGCACCGTGTACGCGCTCGACATGGGCGCTCTGCTCGCGGGCACGAAATATCGGGGAGATTTCGAACAGCGCCTAAAAGCGGTCCTCAAGCAGCTCGTCGATAACCCCAACGCGATCCTGTTCATCGACGAAATCCACACTGTGATCGGCGCGGGCGCGGCGTCCGGAGGCACGCTCGACGCGTCGAATCTGCTCAAGCCGGTGCTGTCGACCGGCCAGCTGAAGTGCATCGGCGCCACGACATACAACGAGTACCGCGGCGTGTTCGAGAAAGATCACGCGCTATCGAGGCGCTTCCAGAAGATCGACGTGATCGAGCCTTCGGTCGAGGAGACCGTAGAGATCCTCAAGGGTCTGAAGACACGCTTCGAGGCGCACCACAGCGTCAAGTACACGGCAAACGCATTGAGCACCGCGGCGGAGCTTTCGGCGCGCTACATCAACGACCGGCACCTGCCCGATAAGGCGATCGACGTCATCGACGAGGCCGGGGCGGCGCAGCGCATCGCGCCGAAGAGCAAGCAGAAAAAGGTCATCGGCAAGTCGGAGATCGAGGAAATCATCGCCAAGATCGCGCGCATTCCGCCGCGCTCGGTTTCCACCGACGATCGCAGCGCTCTCGCGAACCTCGACCGCGACCTGAAAGCGGTCGTCTTCGGCCAGGACAGGGCGATCGAGGCGCTTTCTAGCGCGATCAAGATGGCGCGCTCGGGCCTCGGCAACCCGCAAAAACCGATCGGCTGCTTCCTGTTTTCGGGGCCCACCGGCGTCGGCAAGACCGAGGTGGCGCGCCAGCTCGCCTACTGCCTAGGAATCGAATTGATTCGCTTCGACATGTCCGAGTACATGGAGCGGCATGCGGTGTCGCGCCTGATCGGCGCGCCCCCTGGCTACGTCGGCTTCGAGCAGGGCGGTCTGTTAACTGAGCAGGTCACGAAGAAGCCGTACGCCGTGCTGCTGCTCGACGAGATTGAGAAGGCACATCCCGACATCTTCAATATCCTGCTACAGGTCATGGATCACGGCACGCTGACCGACAATAACGGGAGAAAGGCCGACTTCCGCAACGTGGTGATCGTCATGACGACCAACGCAGGGGCGGAGCAACTGTCGAAGAACGCGATGGGCTTCGCGGTGGCTAAGCAGGTCGGCGACGAGATGGAAGCGATCAAGCGCATGTTCACGCCCGAATTCCGCAACCGGCTCGACGCCACAATCTCGTTCCGCGCGCTCGACCAGGAGATCATCCTGCGCGTCGTGGACAAGTTCCTGATGCAACTCGAGGAGCAGCTGCAGGAGAAGAAGGTCGAGCCGATCTTCACGCAAAAGCTAAAGGAATACCTAGCGAAGAAAGGCTTCGACCCGTTGATGGGCGCCCGCCCCATGGCTCGCTTGATCCAGGACACGATCCGGCGCGCACTGGCCGACGAACTGCTGTTCGGCAAGCTGCTGCACGGCGGCAAGGTGACCATAGATGTCGACGACGCCGAGAAGATCATTCTCAAGATCGAGGAGGAGCCGGCCGCCGTGGTTTGACGGCGGATGCGCAGGAATCTTCGAGGCCCCGCTGCGGCGGGGCCTTCGTTTTCTACGTGTGCCCCGTGCTGCCGAAGCCGCCCGCGCCCCTATCTGAGGCTGCGAACTCCTCGACGACGTGAAGCTCGACCTGGGCGACTGGTACCACGACGAGCTGCGCGATGCGGTCCATCGGCTGAATGGTGAAGGCGGCATTGCCGCGGTTCCACACCGACACGAACACCTCGCCCTGGTAGTCCGAGTCGATCAGCCCGACCAGATTGCCGAGCACGATGCCATGCTTGGCGCCGAGCCCCGAGCGCGGTAGAACGATCGCCGCGTAACCCGGGTCTCCCAGATGTATGGCGATGCCCGAAGGGACGAGCTGGCTGTCGCCGGCTTCGAGCGTGAGCGGCACATCGAGGCAGGCGCGCAGATCGAGCCCCGCCGCACCGGCGGTGGCGTAGTGCGGCATCGCGTGGTGGATCCTCTGATCGAGGATCTTCATTTCGAGTTTGCGCATCGTCTTACCTGCGCTTGCCGGCCGCAAGCAACCCGGCAATATGAAGAATCAGCTTGCGCGCGAGCTCGATCTTGGGCGCGCGCCCGAGCGCATGCGCGCCATGGTCGTCGAACAGGGTGATCTCGTTCTCCTCCGCGCCGAGCGCGTGCTGCGCCAGGTTGGCGGCGAGCAGCGGGACCTTCTTCTTCGTGCGCTTCGCCATCGCGTGCTCGGCCAGATTTTCGCTCTCCGCCGCGAAGCCGACGCAGAACGGCGGCTTGGGTCGCCCCGCGACCCAAGCAAGGATGTCCGGGTTTTCCTCCAGCTCCAGGCTTGCCGGTCGTGCGGACCCCTTCTTCATCTTCTGCTGCGACGCATTCGTCACGCGATAATCTGCCACCGCGGCGACGGAGATGAACACATCGCAAACATCCATCGCGGCCTTGACGGCCTCGAACATCTGCTGCGCAGTGAGCACGTCCACCCTGGCTACGCCCGCGGGGGCCTGCAGCGCGACGGGACCGCTAATCAGCGTCACCTGGGCACCCGCTTCGCGCGCCGCCCGCGCCACCGCATAGCCCATCTTTCCCGAGCTTGCGTTGGTAACGACACGCACCGGATCGATCGGCTCCTGCGTCGGACCTGCGGTCACCAGCACGCGCTTGCCAGCCAGGACTTTGGGCTGAAAGAACGCCTCGATCTCCTCGACGAGGGACGCCGGCTCGAGCATGCGTCCCAACCCGGTCTCTCCGCAGGCCTGATCGCCCGCCTCCGGCCCGACGACTGCGACGCCGTCGTCGCGTAAGGTGAGGACGTTTCGCTGCGTAGCTGGGTTCTTCCACATCTCGACGTTCATCGCGGGAGCCAGCATGAGAGGGCAACGCCGCGCCAGCACCACCGTCGAGAGCAGGTCGTCAGCGAGTCCCGTCGCAGCCTTGGCGATGAAATCGGCGGAAGCCGGCGCAATCACGATCAGCTCGCGGTCACGCGAGAGCTCGATGTGCCCCATATTGTCCGGGACGCGCGGATCCCACAGATCCGTCCACGCCGGCTGCCCGGTGAGTGCCTGCATGCTTGCCGGGCCGATGAAGCGCGTAGCCGCCTCGCTCATGGCGACCCGAACGTCGACTCCGGCCTTGACCAGAAGACGCGCGAGCTCGGCGGCTTTGTACGCGGCGATTCCGCCCGTTATGCCGAGAAGGATCTTCTTTCCCTTGATGGATGTCATCCGGCCGGGCGCCAGCGCGTTGAAGGGAAGGGAATTCTAGGTGAATTCAAGGGAGTCCGCATGGCGATCACGGACTGGCCGACGGAACAGCGTCCGCGCGAAAGGCTGCTGGCGCAGGGCCCGGCCGCACTTTCCGATGCGGAGCTGGTGGCGCTGTTCCTGCGCACGGGAATCGCTGGCAAGAACGCTATCGAGCTGGCGCGCGAGCTGATCGGCGTCTGCGGCGGACTGAACGGCCTGCTGTCCGCCGACCGCACCGCGCTCTGGCGCGTAAAAGGCCTCGGCAGCGCAAAAGTCGCGCAGCTCTCCGCCGTGCTCGAGCTGGCGCGCCGCTGCCTGGGCGAGCAACTGCGCAGCGGCGCGCCGCTCAATTCGCCGAGTGCGGTGCGCGATTACCTGCAGCTCGCCCTCGGCAGCAGGGAGCATGAAGTATTTCTCGCATTGTTCGTGGACGCCCAGCATCGAGTGCTGAGCGCCGAAGAGCTGTTCCGCGGCACGCTCACGCAGACGAGCGTTTATCCTCGCGAGGTGGTCAAGGCTGCCCTGCGCGCCAACGCGGCCGCAGTGATCTTCGCGCACAACCATCCGTCCGGCGTCGCGCAGCCCAGCCAGGCGGACGAACTGCTCACGCGCAGCCTGAAGGACGCGCTTGCACTAGTGGAGGTGAAGGTACTCGACCATTTCATCGTCGCCGGCCGGCAGACGCTCTCCTTTGCCGAGCGCGGACTGCTCTAATCCTTGAAAAGCCACTGATTATTCGCGTATAATTCCACCTTTTTGGCGGAGCCTCTTCCATGTCCCGAGTCTGCGACGTCACCGGCAAGAAGCCGATGAAGGGCAACCTCGTTTCCCACGCCAACAACAAGACGCACCGCGTATTCCAGCCCAACCTGCACTACCGGCGCTTCTGGGTCGAAAGCGAAAACCGTTGGGTACGCCTGCGCGTCTCGACGGCCGGACTGCGCCGCATCGACAAGCTCGGCATCGACGCGGTGCTAGCCGAGGTGCGCGCCAAGGCCAAGGCGAAGGCCGCGGTCGCGCAGCCAAAGGCTGCACCGAAGGCGTAACGGGATCCAATCATGCGCGAAAAAATCAAGCTCGAATCGACGGCCGGAACCGGCCACTTCTACACCACCACGAAGAACAAACGCACTACGCCGGACAAGCTCGAAATCAAGA
>Ga0187776_10000405_pt1 | contig 20851 bp, 17 predicted proteins | sample 0216_BV02_MP12_2_FD_132426 | JGI IMG/M metagenome (GOLD analysis project Ga0187776, IMG submission 132426) | Tropical peat soil microbial communities from peatlands in Department of Meta, Colombia - 0216_BV02_MP12_20_MG | ecosystem: Environmental > Terrestrial > Soil > Wetlands > Peat | place...
AGACCGAGACTCCCCCTCCGCCGCCGGTGGAAGCGAACGTCGCCCCGCCTCCTCCCGCGGAATCCGCCCCGCAGGCGGTCCAACTGCCCGAGTTTGGGAATCCCTTCGCCGGCGGGAGCGGGAAGGGAAAAAAATTTTCGGGCTATATCGATCTCGTTACGAGCGAAATCCAGCGCCTGTATAAACAGCCGCCCGACCTGCCCGAAGACCTTTCCCTCTCGGTGGTCTTCCAGCTCCAGGTGGATGAGGAGGGAAAACTCCTGAGCTATCAGCTCGTGAATTCCTCCGGCAATCCCAAATTCGATCAGTCCGCGCTTCAAGCCATCTCCGAGCTCAAAAAACTTCGTCCTCCCCCTTCGGGGATGTCCAAGAAAATCATCGTCAAATTTATCCCTCCGTCGTAATTAATTGACGAGGGGTTCACTCCATCCGATCATGCTAATTCTGTGACAAGACCTCCCATTCTGTTCAGGATGTTTACTCCATTTCCAGGCAATGGCGTGTCTGTTACGAGTAAGGGTGTACGCCCATCTGTCACGGGCGAACTGGAATGGGCAACCCCACACCGGATGAATCGGGACGATCCAGGACCGGCCTACGCAAACGGGTTGTGATCCAACTCTTCCCGGACCGTCGTGGCCGGCCCGTGTCGGAAGAACAAAACGGTGTCCTCCGGAAGGGTGAGCAGTTTTTCGCGAACGGAGGCCAAATGGAGGGGGTAGAGCGAAGGGGGATTGGAACGTCCGATGGAGCCGGCAAAGAGAGTGTCGCCGACAAAACAGAAAACGCGCCCGGCATAGGACACGCGATAGCAGAATCCTCCGGGGGTATGACCGGGCGAGGCCAGGCAGTCCATTCCCAGGGTCCCAACCGAAAGCGTCTGACCGTGGAAAAGGATGGTAAGCAGGCCCTTCGAGCCACCTCTACCAGCGATCGCCCTTGCCCCATTCGGGCCTATTTGATAATGTCACAGAATTCGTCTTCCAATGCCACTGAATCTATCCTTTATCTAAATATTATCAAGGTTTTTTCCGGCAGGGACACGACGCTTTCAGCGGACAGGCCTCGCATTTGAATGGCCGGCAATAATCCTTCCCCAGCCGGATCAGCGCGGCCTCAAAATCGCTGAAGTCGTTTTCCGGAATGGGATGGGCCGACCAGATATGCTGAAGGCCTTCCAAGGCATTTTCTTCTACATTAAGTAGCCCCAAATTTCCGGCGGCCAATTTAACCGATTCAGAGAGTTCGGGCCTGGCCTTCGGCCATACGGTTCGAAGTTCCCGTAGAAAAATGTTCACCGTAACGGTTCCAATTCCCTTTCCTAATGCTTTCAAGCGGTCTTCAAGGTCCCGTGGGTCACTGGCTTTTTGATGGAGTTGATTTAAATCCCCATCGTAATCCCTTTTCAATGTTTTTATTATCTCCAGTATCCTCGTTGCCGTGGAGAAGTCGTACCGAGCATAGCCCCCATCGTCCAGAATCCGCACAAGGCCATCCCAGTCGGTCTTGAGGATTTTTTCCGGCGTGAGCACACCACGCCTTTTAAATTCATTGTAAGTTCTTGCGGCCGTATTCGAACTAATTCGGGCCCCATAGAGCTTGGATGCCAGGAACCACTTGAAGATCTCTTGGGATTTCCCTTTTGAGAGATCAATCCCAAGCTCGGTCGAGAATTTTCCCCCCAAGACGGCCATCAATTTCTCGATCGTCTTTATCAATTTTAGTCGCGTTTTGGGAACGGGTCGATTTCTGGGCATAACGGAAAAAGTCCTTCTCAACGGAATCCTTCGTAGGATAAACAAATCAAAACGTTTTCCGCAAGGGGTTGTTTATTTTTCAGCCGACTTGATCAAACGGATGTGATTGTGTTACAAAGGGCTTTGCCGATGCGATTGGGGGACAACGGGAATGGTGGATAAGGAAATTGTGCTCAGGGAGGTTCGCGCGGCGCTCGAACGCGAGCCCAGAATCAATCTTCATCGGTATCCGATTCGGATGGATTACGGCAAGGGCGAAATAATATAAAATCAGCAATCCGTCCGCGGACGATTGCAGTCTCTATTCAACCCACAACCCTAGGAGGAGGGACTATCATGGCAGATAGCGTACTGAAAGTGATCGAAGTCTTGGCGGAATCCGACAAAAGCTGGGAAGATGCGGCCCAGGATGCGGTATCACGTGCGGCCAAAACCCTTCACGGAATCAAGTCCATCTACATCAAAAACTTCGAAGCCAAGGTGGAGAACAAAAAAATCGTCAAATACCGAATCAACGCCAACATCACGTTTCTGCTGGATTAATTCGAGCGCGTTGGCCAACGGGTAAATTGAGCGTAAATACGCGTCAATTATTTTTTCCGTTGAAATCATGGACGGAATTCTGAAGCATTTGCGGCTGTATCCGACCGTGATCGATGGAACAATGGAGAAGCACCCGATGCGGTCCAATGTTCTATGGCTCCATTTACAGGTGTTCATAACCCTGCTTGGTTTCCTGATCTTTGCGGCCCATCCCGTCTTGGCCGACGATCCGTCCGGTTTGCTTATCCAGGGCGTCATCCAACAACAATTGAAAGCCTTCAATGCGGATGACTATCCGGCCGCCTACCGGTATGCCTCAAACCATATTCGAGCCAAATTCACGTTGGATGAATTTATTGCGATGGTCCGAACCGGGTATCCTCAGATCGCCCGATCGCTTCGAACTTCCTTCGGCGATATCACCTACTCAGAGGACAGGGCCCATGCGGAGGCCCATGTGGATGTAACCGGCGTCGACCATGTGACGGTCCAAGCCCGGTATCGAATGGTCATGGAAGACGGAGCCTGGAAGATCGACGGCGTGATGCTGTATGACCGGACCACGCCGATTTAGGCTTCTGCATCAACGGAAACGATGTTTACGCGTTACGATCTGTTACCGGGTTGTCGTCACAAAAGCCGGGTCGGTAATCATCGCTTCGGGCGAAGCGGAAAGCTTGGGAATCGGCCCTTTTGTGGCGTCATTGATCAGGAGGGGCAGCACCCCGCTGGCGCCGATCACCGCTCCATCAAGAAGTGAAATGGATGTAAGCCCAAGGAAAGTTCTCACTCCCGGGACCAGTAATCCGACCCCCTGGAGAAGCAGAGTGCCGCCGATGGAGAGCCACAAATAGGGGTTCGGGGGGAGCGGCGATTGTCCTTTCATGCCGGCTTCTCGGAACAATGTATGACGCTCGGTACGGCAGCTCAGCGCGTGGAGAATTTGGGCCGTGGACAGTCCCATGAAGGCGAGTGTTCCGGCGTGGGTGCCGGGGCCGTAGCGGGCCAATCCATAACCGTAAGCGCCCAGTGCCCCCACGGACATCATTCCTCCTTCGAATGCGATTCTCTTCAAATCGTCCGGCCCGATGATCGGCTGATGCGAGGGTCGGGGGGGACGCTTCAATACGTCGGGCTCCGGCGGCTCCAGCGCCAAGGCCACCGCCGGGAAAATCGGATTGACCCACACAAATGGGGTGGGCATGCTGAGATTCAAGGCGATTCCTGCGAACCTCACGATGACTTCTCCGACGGTTGCGGCCAGGAGATAGCGTGTGGATTTGCGGATGTTGTTGTATAGGGTGCGACCCTGTCGAACGGCGATGATCATCGTCTCGAGGCGATCGTCCTCCAGGATGACGTCCGCGACCTCGCGCGCAAGGGCCGTTCCGCTTTTCCCCATCGCAATACCGATATCAGCGGCTTTGAGCGCCGGTGTGTCGTTGATGCCGTCCCCCGTCATGGCCACGACCTTTCCCCGACGCTGCAGTGCCAGGACGATCCGTCGTTTTTCGGAGGGGCTGAGTCGGGCGAAGACATGCACCCGCTCGGTGAGGCCGCTTAACACCTCCGGCTCGAGATTGCGAAGGTGGGTGGAATCCAGGATTTCGAACTGGCCCCGTTCGGCGAGGCCCAGTTCCTTGCCGATGGAGAAGGCGGTGTCGACCCGATCGCCCGTGATCATCACCGTGGCGATTCCGGCCTCATGGAATGCCGTGATGAGGTCCTTTGCCCCGGCCCGAATCGGGTCGGCGAACCCGACGGTTCCGAGCCACGTCAGGTCGGAGGGATCTGATTCGGGGAGATTTTTTGGAGAATCGACCTCCCGGTAGGCCAGACCGACAACGCGCATGGCATGAGCTGCAAGGCGATCCGTTTCGATTCCGATCTCACGCCGGTCCTCCCCGCCGAGAGGCAGCTTCCGGCCCTCTTTGATTTGCCATCCGCACCGCGCCAGGACCGCGGCCGGTCTGCCCTTCACCGTGACCAAACCTACACCGTTCGCCCCCGAGCCCTCGCTCGCGTGGATGCTCATCATGTATTTTCGATTCGTGGAGCCCCGGCGCACTGCCACGATGGGATGGTCCCTGCGAAGTTCAAGGACATCCACGCCCCCGCGGATGGCGAGATTCACCAGGGCATTGTCCATCGGCGGACCGTTCAGAACCCATTCACCGTGATCGCGGCGGACATCGGTATCGCTGCAGAGCGCGCCGATCTGCATCAGTCGGACCAGCTCCTCGTATTCGACGGGATTGACCGGGATTCCGTCGACCGTGAAACCATCGTCGGACCGGTTGATTCGCCGCATTCCCGCGTGAATCGCGATCACCGTAACCTGGTTTTCCGTGATCGTGCCGGTTTTGTCGAAACAGAGTGTCTGGATGGACCCAAGCGCCTCGACCGCTTCCAGGCGGTGAATCATCACGCGGTGCCGGCGCATGTTCTGGATGCCCACGGCCAGGGTCGTGGTCGTGATCGTCGGCAATCCTTCGGGAATGGCCGCAGCCGCCAGCGAGAGCGAGGTCTTGAGGATCTCCAAGAGGCCGTAGCCTCGCAGGAACCCGATGAGAAATGAGAGGCCGCAGACACATCCGGTGATCACGGCGAGCTGGCGGGCCAGCCGATCCATCGTGCGCTCCAGAGGTGTGGCCTGCGCCTCGGCCTGGAGGACCAACCCGTGTATTCGTCCCAGCTCGGTCGCTTTCCCTGTCGCAACCGCCACCGCCAGGCCCCGGCCGCCGCTCACCCATGTTCCCCTGTAGACCATGTTCAACCGATCGGCGACGAGGGTCTCCTCCCCCGGGAGGACCTCGGCATGCTTGGGAACCGGCATACTTTCCCCCGTCAGTGTCGCCTCGTTCAGGCGCAGCCGCTCCGCCTCGATGATCCGTCCGTCCGCCGGAACCAGATTCCCGCGCTTCAGAACAAGGATATCGCCGGGCACCACCTGCTCCGCATCGACCGATCGGACTTCTCCGTCGCGGACCACCCACGCCGGGGGCCGGGCGAGACTTCTCAGCGATTGGATCGTCGTCTCGGCCCGACGCTCGAGAATAAATCCGGTCACGGCGTTAAGCCCCACGACCCCCAGAATCACGAACGCCTCGGCCGGGCCCGCGGTCAGAAAGGAGAGCGCGGCCCCACCGACAAGCAGTGCGACGGGCAGCGATCGGAATTGATCGACAAAAGTTGCGAGCGCGGAGGGGGGTTCCATTCCGGGAAGGGTGTTTCTTCCGTACTGACGAAGCCGGTCGGCTATTTCATCGACCGACAGGCCTCCCGGATGTGCCTCCAGCGCCGTCAGCGCTTCGGCGGAGGAGAGCTGATGCCATGTTTCGGACGGGGATTCGAGACGGGGCGAACTCGAAAATGAAAACTTCCCGATGATTTCGCCAAGGAGGACCTCGACAATCTGCGGACCCACAGCGGGATTGAAATAGACGAGGACATTCCCCGTGATGGGGCTGGCTGAAGCACGCTCGATCCCCGCCGATCCGATCAATTCGCTTTCCAGCCAATGCTTGAGCGCATCCGAGTGCCGAAGCGCGGGGATATGAAATCGAGCCCTCCCCGGCACAGATGCGTGAATGATCTCAACCGGACTGGACATCACCTAACCACCTCGATTCTCCAATCGGGCAGGTTCAGGCATAGATCACCCGGGCCAATTTTTCCCGGTATTCCTCGGCCAGCGGGCTGCGGGGATCGATCAGCTCGAAAATCTGGAGCATCCTTTTGCGCGCGCCGTCGTCTTTGAAGCGCCGATCTCGTTTGACGATCGTCAGCCATTCCTCCAGGGCTTCGCGATACTGTTGCTTCGCGGCATAGAGCGAAGCGAGTTGATCGCGGGACTCGAGATCGTCCGGGTCGGCCTGTAATTTTTTCCGAAGATCCGGGATCGACAACCCCGCGGCCTGCGCGCGACCGAGCTCCAGACGGGTTCTCAGGTTCTGAACCTCATCGCGAATCTGGAGGAGGCCCGGCATTTTTTCATAGACCTCCTCCGCCTCCGGCCATCGCTCGAGACGAATGAGGACGCCCAGTTGGCCGATGAGCGAGGCCGGGTGGGTCGGATCCGACCGGAGCGCTTCCCGATAACATTGCAACGCTTCCTCCCATCGTTGTTTCAGGGCGAGTTCCTCCGCCTTCCGGGCGAGTTTATCCGTCTCTTTGGGAAGCACCTCCTCAATAAATTGCCGGATCGCTTCCTGCGGTAAAGCCCCCATGAACCCGTTCGCCAATTCGCCGTCGACGAAGGCCAACACGGTCGGGATGCTTTGAATGCTGTAACGCGCCGAAAGGTTCGGATTCTCGTCGCAGTTGACCTTGGCCAGGAGAACCTCCCCGTGGCGCTCTTCCACCGCATTTTCCAAAAGCGGTCCGAGAATCCGACAAGGGCCGCACCAGGTGGCCCAGAAGTCGACCAGGACAGGTGCGGTTTTTGATTGCTCCAACACCTGTTTCTCAAAATCCTGCTCGGTCGTGTCGAACACCCAACGATCCGTCATGAGGATCCTCTCCGTTGCAGACCGCCGCTTTACGGTTTATCTTCGCATGGTAGCCAAACAGTGACACTCCTGTTGGTGATCCGGTCATTTCCGGTTCCCCTTTGCATCCCTAACTCAAACAATGATAACATAAACCCGGTGCAATGAGTAGATAGGCATCCGCGAGTCACTCTAAAATAGAGAGGGTCGGCTATGGCAAAGGAAAGCTCCGAGCAGCTTGTGCGCATTCGACTGGACTCCGTGACCCTGCAGGGCGTGCTGGCCATCCCGGCCGGGGCGCCGGGGGTCGTGTTGTTCGCGCACGGAAGCGGCAGCAGCCGCCACAGCCCCCGGAATAATTATGTTGCAGGGGTATTGCGCGAGGGCGGGATCGGAACGCTGTTGTTCGATCTTCTCACGGAAGAGGAAGATGCCGTTTACGAAACGCGCTTCGACATCCGTCTGTTGACGGATCGGTTGACCGCGACCACGCGATGGGTGACCGCCCAGCCGAACACCAAGAAACTTAAGATCGGATATTTCGGGGCCAGCACGGGAGCCGCGGCGGCGCTTGAGGCGGCGGCCGTTTTGGGTCCGACCATCGGCGCGGTCGTGTCGAGGGGTGGGCGTCCCGATCTGGCCGGGCCGGTGCTTTATCGTGTGAAGGCGCCGACCCTGCTGATCGTCGGGGGCAATGACGACGTGGTCATCAAACTCAATCAACATGCCTATGATCGGCTCAAGGCGGAGAAAGAGTTGGTCATCGTTCCGGGGGCGACCCATCTTTTTGAAGAACCCGGCACGCTGGAAGAAGTGGCCCGTTTAGCGGCGGGGTGGTTCACCCGGCATTTGGGTTCTAAATCGGCTTGAATCACCATTCATAGGAGGGGAATCAAGAGCCGGACACTACGCCCGTCGCACCGGTACTTTGGAGCGACGGCTCCGCCGCCATCTTGTTGGCGATCATGTACTGGAGCATTTCAAGCTCGTCCGGATCAAACCACGTCACCCCGCACGAGCTGCACCGGTCGATCTGGACCGGGTAGGCGAGTGTGTAGAACATCCTCATCATCGGATGGCTGCATCTCGGACAATTTCGCAACGGTATTGCATTCCTGTCATTTCCATTTAATTGCGGTCCGATTCCCCGGAGCTGGCTTTCCTGCATCACCGCGCGCGACAACGACTTGATCCGGTCGGCGGGGGGGCTATCGGTCCGTGCGAGGATTCGAGGGATCCGGTCGTTTTCGACCAGCGCGCCGCCGCAGAAGTGACATTGATCGATCTGCGTCCTTTCATATGTCACCTCAATCAATGGCTGACGGCATGAGGGACAGGTGAAACGGCTGACGGGCATCTCCTGCTCGGCCAGTCGCTTCGTGAAGATCACGGAATCGATCTGCGGCATTTTCCAGGCCCGCTCGATCGCCGGTCCTCCATCGTTGATCCAGGTGAGCGGGGAGATCCAGGGGAGGGCACAGAGTTCCGCAAGGGTATAGGGTCCCTGCCACTGGTGTTGGGGATCCAATGCATGGAAGACCGGTTCGGAGGTTTTTGCCGGGTCCGCGGGCTGGCTCGCTGGCGCCGCTTTCGCCGTTCGTTCGGACAGCCCCGTGTGGGCCATTTTCAATAGTATATCGATCCGTTTCTGTATCGGGGGATGAGTGGACATCAGATCGGCCCACCAGCCTTCCGTTTCATCCAGGGCCTTCGCCACGGGATTCACGATGCAAAGCATCTCGAGGCCGTTTCCGATGAATCCGGTTCCCCTCCAATTGCGGGACAGCAATTGGAGGACCTCGGCCAGCGCCAGCGGATTGCGGGTCATATGCACCGCGCCGGCGTCGGCCCGATACTCGCGTTCCCGGGAGATGAACATGTTGAAGATCTGGCTGAGCTTCAGCAACCCCCAGGCGAGGAGAAACACGGGGGACAGACGGGCCGACGTGGTCATGGATCTCGAGAACTTTTCAAACGCGGAGGACGGCAGTCCGAACAGACTGGCGGCCACCGTCGTTTCCAGACAGTCCCCCGAGAGAATGTGATAGGCCTCATGGGCCATGACCGCCTCCAACTGCGGTCGTGTGACTCTTGAGAGCAGGCCTTCCGTAATCGCGATCGTGGCGTTTCCCCGCAGATCCACCGCGGCCAAGGCGTTCATCCCGAGCGTCGGGATCACCCGGCACTCGATCTTCCTCCGGTTTCCGGTGACCACTTGGATCTCCTGCAGGATGTTCAGAAGGCTTTTGTGGATCCCGTCCCCGGGGTCGGGTTCGAGCGCGCCGAGATTGTCCCGGATGAAATCGACCGTCCCCAGGGTGGAGAAACAAAAATGGATCGACGCCGCCGTCAACGAGGCGACGATGAGGAGGACAAGAAAACGCGTGTTGAGGATTGCGTGATACGGAATAAAGGCCTTCTGGGCCACCGCGACCGTGAGCGTTGCCAGCACCGCGAAGTACAGGAGGAGGAGAACGAAAAAAAAGAGCCAGATCCTCCGGGTCTTCTGTTCTTCGATCTCGATAAAAGTGAACGGCAAGGGTTACCGGGTCCTGAGGCTCAGATTCGCCATGGGTACGGCGCGGTCGGCCTGCTCCGCTTCGAAATAGGCCTCCGGATTGAACCCTCCGAACAGGTTGACGAACATGTTGTTCGGAAAGACCTGTTGTCTGGTCCGGTAGGAAGCGACCAGGTCGTTGTAAAACTGCCGGGCAAACCCGATCCGGTTTTCAGTGGAGGTCAACTCTTCCTGCAACTGCATGATGTTTTCGTTCGATTTGAGCTGGGGATAGTTTTCCATCACGGCAAACAGTTTTCCCAGGGCCTGGGTCAGCATGTTTTCGGACACCGCTTTGTCCTGCAGACTGGTGGCCGAGACGGCCTTCGCCCGTGCCGAGATCACCTTTTCAAGTGTGTCCTGTTCAAATTCCATCGCGCCCTTAACGGTCGAGACCAGATTCGGGATGAGGTCATGCCGCCGCTTTAGCTGGACATCGATCTGCTTCCAGGCGTTCTGGACCTGGTTTCGAAGCGACACCAATCCGTTGTACAGGATTACCATCCAAAGGAACATGATTACGACAATTCCCAGCAGGATCCAGCCGGCCATAGTTGCCCTCCTTATGCTTGTAGGGGCTTGCGTCCCTCTGAAGACTCTATTTTATTTTAGCAGACAGATGGGAAATTAAGGGGATGGAGGCAAGGTAATGAAATTAAAGGCCCGTTCGGCCGCCTCTGTTCCCTGGCGGATGCAGTCCGGGACACCCACCCCACGGTAGGCGGCACCGGCGAAATACAGCCCCGGGAGGCGGGTCAGGCGGTCATCGATTTCAGCCAGGCGATCGAGGTGGCCGACCGGGTATTGCGGATTGGCCTTTTCCCAGCGGTAAACCCGGCTTAGGATTGGCTCTTCCGTGACACCCATGATCTCGCGTAGATCCTCCCGCACCCGGTCCACCAGCTCCATCTCGGGCAGGCTCACAATATTTTCCCTTCTGGCGCCGCCCGCGAAGCAACGGAGAAGCACCCGATCCCCCGGCGCGCGATGTGGAAACTTGGTCGAGGTCCAGGTGCAGGCCATGATGCTTCGCCCCTCGCGCCGCGGCGCGACGAAACCGAAGCCGTTTAACGGGTGCCGGAATGAATCTTTGCGATAGGCCAGTGAGACGGTGGCTGTAGAGACATAGGGAATCTCGCGGAGCATCCGGACCAATGTGGCATCCGTTTCGGACAGGAGATCGGCCGTGACGTAGGCCGGGGAGGTCGCGATCACCGCGTCTGCCGTCAGGGACGTTCCATCCTTCAGCCGCACCTGATAGGTTGAGAGGCCGGATTTCCAATGGATCCGCTCGGCTTGCATTCCGATCGTCAGGGCCTCCCGATCCAATTTTGAGACGATGGTCTCGACCAGTTCCGAGAGACCGCCTTTGAGCGTCATAAACATCGTGGTCGTAGAGTTTCCGGTCGGCGGTCCTTGTCCGGGCGAGGCGTGCTTGCCCCGCTCGCGACGTCGCGCAAGCATTCCGCGGATCAGGCTTCCGTATCGTTCTTCCAGCTCCAGGAATTGCGGGAAAGTGGCGGCCAGGCTCATCTGCTCCGCGTCACCGGCATAGATCCCGGCCAGGAGCGGCTCGGCCAGCCGTTCCACCGCCTCCTGTCCCAGCCGTCGTCGGACAAACTCGGCAAGGCTTTCGTCTTCACGGGTTTGTTTTCGGGGAATGATCCAGTCAAGCCCCATCCGTAATTTTCCAAGCGGTGAGAAGAGCGGGGTGGACAAAAAAGGCCGGATGCGCGTCGGTACAAGCAGCATGACCCCTTCCGGAAGGTTCACAAGCCGTCCGTTATGAAGGATGTAGGTGGCGGTCTGGTCGCGATTGGTTCCGGTCAGACGGTCTGTGAGTCCCAGTTGGCGGCAGAGGTCCAGCGCCCAGGGCTTCTGCGAGATGAAGGAATCCGGTCCGCCTTCGATCACAAAACCGTTTTCGGTGTCGGTCAGGATTTTCCCGCCCAAGCGGGACTGGCCTTCAATGAGGGCGAAAGAAATCGGCGCTCGATGTTTGCGCGACAATTCCTGAAGGGAATAGGCCGCGGCCAGGCCGGTGATCCCGCCGCCGATGATGATCACTTTTTTCTGTGCGGACGACATTGTAATCGTGACATGAGCGGGGTCCGTCCTTTGGCAATGCCAAACGGCGACCGATGCTTGTTTCTAAAGGTGCTCGATTACCACCGCTGCGAGGGCTTCGATGAAGGCCGGAGAGGCGTTGAGCGATTCGGCCCGCTCCAGTTGGATCCCTTTCGATTGACACTGCTCGCGGTACATCACGTCCACATCGTAGAGCGTTTCCATGTGGTCCGAGATGAACCCGATCGGGGCCATCAGAAGATGGCGGTGTCCCTGCGCGTGAAGCTCGTCGATCACGGCGGCGGCGTCCGGGCCCAGCCACGGCTCCGGCGTTCGGCCCTTGCTTTGGTAACCAAACCGCCACGTGAACGTTCCAACCTTTTTCATCACCAGCTCGATCGTTTCGTGGAGTTCCTGTGGATAGGGATCCTTCTCGGCCAGAATTCGCTCCGGCAGGCTGTGTGCCGAGAAGAGCAACGGAACATTTTTGCGAACCTGAGACGGGAACCGTTCTAGGGCTCGATTGATCTTTTCGACGATCGCCTCGATCAGCTTGGGATGATCGTTCCAACTATCAATCCGTCGGATTTTAAACGGGGCACCGGCCCCTCCGCCCAAGGCGGACACGGCTTCATCCAGCTTCTGATAGTATGCCCCCACGCTCAATTTCGAAAAGTACGGCGTCAGACAGAGCGCAATCATCTCCCGAAGGCCGTCGGCCGCCATCGCCGCCACCGTATCTTTTATATAAGGATGCCAGTGACGCATGCCGATATAGGTTTTGAAGCGGGGCTGACCTTGGTTGAGCCTCTTCTCCAACGCGGCGGCCTGTTGCTTCGAAATATCCAGGAGCGGTGATTTTCCGCCCATGAGTTGATAGCGGTGTTTCACCTCCTCCACCAACTGCGGGCTCGTGGGACGTCCGCCTCGAATGTCCATCAGATAAGGCTCGATCTCGTCCAGCGAGCCGGCCGCTCCGTAGGCCATTAACAAAACACCGATTTTTTCGTCCATGACCATTCTCTCTAAAAAGAAAATCAAGTATTGCGTAGGATACACGGACAGGCCGATTTAATCAACCGCTCTTCGATGGCCCGCCGAAGGAGGATTCGTTGAAAATTAATGTCCCGTTAATCAATTCTTGAGGGAGAATTAACAATCGTTCGCTAAAGTGGTAGCGTCAACACCTCAACAGAGGAGGCTAATACCATGTCACGACATCCTTTAAAGAAATGGGCCAAGCTGGCCTTGATCCTTTTGGCGGCGGTGGGCCTTTGCGAGGCCGTCCAGGCGGACACCGGTCGTCACGAACCCGATACCACCTCCCCCATCAAACACCTGGTGGTCATCTTCCAGGAAAACGTTTCGTTCGATCATTACTTTGCGGCCTATCCGAACGCGGCGAACAGCGATGGCTCGGCCTTCTGGCCCAAGCCCGGTACGCCGACGGTGAACGGTCTGAACGAACCGCTGCTGGCTCCGAACAACCCGAACTCGGCGCAGCCCTTCCGATTATCGTACGACCAGGCCGAGACCTGCGATCAAGACCACGCCTATACGGATGAGCAGAAGGCCTTCGACAACGGCCTGATGGACAAGTTCGTCGAGACGGTTGGGGTTTCCAATACCGTCAAGGTCGGGATCCCGCCCCTGACGACAGCCGTTCCTTGCGCCTATGGCCTCGGCAAGGGCCTCGTCATGGGCTACTACGACGGAAACACCGTCACCGCGCTTTGGAACTACGCGCAGAACTTCGCGATGAACGACAACTCCTACAGCACCGGGTTCGGGCCGTCTTCACCGGGCGCCCTCAACCTGGTCTCGGGCCAGACGCACGGCTTCGCCACCACGAGCAGCGCGGTCACCGCGAACAACACCGTGATCGGCGATCCCCAGCCGACCGGCGACATCTGCGACACTCGCGACAACACGACCTCGATTGATCCGAACAATAAGAACATCGGCGATCTACTGAACGCGAAAGGCGTCACGTGGGGCTGGTTCCAGGGCGGCTTCCGCGAGTCGAGCGGTACGAGCGCCGTCACCGGCCAGCCGACATCGAATACCTGCCAGATCGGCCATTCGAACGAGGCCGGCGTTTTCAGCGCGGATTACATCCCGCACCACGAACCGTTCCAGTACTTCGCATCGACGGCGAACCTGCAGCATCTTTCCCCGACTTCGGTCTCCATGATCGGCCGGACCGACCAGGCGAACCACCAGTACGACCTGACGGATTTCTGGAACGCGGTCGGGGCGCATCGCATGCCCGCCGTCAGTTTTCTGAAAGCACCCGGCTATCAGGACGGCCACGCGGGTTATTCGGATCCGCTTGACGAGCAGCAATTCATCGTGGACACGATCAACCGGCTTGAGAAGACCGGGTACTGGGACGACACGGCGGTCATCATCCTCTATGATGACTCGGACGGCTGGTACGATCATCAGATGGGCCCGATTATAAATCAGTCGAATGACAGCGCGCACGACGCGTTGCGCGGGACGGACTGCGGAACAAACGCGAACCTGATGGCGGGCGGCTATCCGGATCGTTGCGGCTACGGCCCGCGCCAACCGCTGCTTGTGGTCTCGCCGTACGCGAAGACGAACTTCGTCGACCACACCGTCACCGATCAGACCTCGGTCCTCCGCTTCATCGAGGACAACTGGCAGACCGGCGGGATCGGAAACGGCTCGCTCGATGAGAAGGCCGGCACCTTGCTGAACATGTTTAACTTCGGACGGAATCAAACCGCGACGAAGCTGTTTCTGGATCCGGCGACGGGGCTACCCGTCCGTCCTTGACCTGAACGGGGATCCTCACTTAATTTCGCGAGCCTCATCCATACCTTCCATCCGGCGGGCCCTGGCATCAAGTCAGGGCCCGAACGCGTTTCTAATCGCTTTCAGACATTGATTCGAGTGGACCCGTCGGGGAATCGAGTGATGCCGATGGAATCGAGATGCGTTTCGCTCTTAAAATGCCCAGTAAGGGCCGGTGGCACCCAGGCTGGGTGATTGCTGCCCTTCAAATCCGATATAGACTTTCCGTCCGAAGAAGAACGGAAGTCCCCAGTCGAATGGACCCGAATTACTCCCTGTATCCCCGCCGATGTTTGCGAAGACCCAATAGGGTGAATTGAGAAGAGAAGCGAAGTTGCCGATTTGAAATGCGATCTTGTTGGGCGGATTCGGCAAGCCGGAAGCGCCGGTAGCGGCGGCGAGTAGGTTTTGGGTGGACGAAGGGCAATACCATCCCGAATAATTAGGAGAGGAGCAGTTTAGAAGGGGGAACCCGGAAGGTGGGAAAAAAAGGCCGTTCGAGCCGCTATCGATAAAACTGCTATAAGTATAAACTTTATTGTTGATGGTAAGGGATGTGGTGAATTCCCCGAACTGGTCAGCATCATACACGGTTGCTCCGGAAGATGAATTGTTGGATTGTGTGTCGATCCCGAGCACCAGTGCCCCGCTGGCATAGAGGGCTCCACCCGAAGGAACGCTCGGAAGCACAAGTAAGACGCCGTTATTGTCCTGGGGAAGAAGCGCCACGGGGTTCTGGACCTGGTCGGTTAGAGAAACCTGTTCGGAACTGCAGTTTGATCCGTTGCAGGAGAAATATTGGATTTTGTTGGTACCGTCTGCGCAATCCTGACCGCAATCTTGAAGCCAGAAGGCCATCCCCAGGCTGCCGTTAAACATGCTGACCGCCGGTGTTGTGTTGGGATTTTGACAAACTTTCTGTCCATTCGCGAATGTGGAATCGATGACCTGGATCGGAACCGTAACGGCGGGTTCGTTTGCAAGGACGACGCTGGCCGTTTCAACCGGTCCCCAGTTCGCCGAGCCGTCGGCGTACTGTACGCAATCCGCGATCGGGTCACCGTTTGTGGCTGTGATTGGGGTAAGAGAACCCAGCAGGGCCGGGTTAAATACCTGTTTGAAAACCCGAAGCCCGGTGTCTCCGGTATCCAGGAGGATGTCATTGATCGTCTGACAGGAAGACGGATTGCCGGGGTCGCAGACCGTCACGCTGACACATGGCTCATTGAGATAAGCGGTGCTCGAGCATGGTGAGCCGTTCACAGTGAGGGGGAGCGCATTATCCCCCGTTACCGTGATGCTCACGCCGCTTCCTGAGGGAGTATCCTTATGTGGGCTGCCGCAGGCTGTTAATAATAGGAAAAGGGCCAGAAAAAGATAGACTCTTTTATTTGATCTCATCGACGCTCACGCCGGGAGGGATTAAGGCCGGTGCATAGGCGCGCCCCTTAAGGTTTCGCATGTGCCCCCATTTTTCAACAACCACCCGATCTGTTTTAACCGAAAAGGGTCTGCGGCCGGGCTCGCGCGGGGTTTGTCGAAGGGCTTCATTATATTCTCCGGCATAGGAGCCCAAAAGCGGCGTAAGATCGGGATGGCCCCGTCCGTTCCAGGCGATACCGAATACGACGCCGGAGGGCGAGACATATTCACGAATGGTGGTCGAATTAGACTGGAGCTCATGTACCGTATAGCCATTTCGGACCGCGGCAGCACCCCGCACGGCCGAGAGGGCCTTTTCATCCGACGCTATAGAATCGTCCGATTCCCCGAGCGTAGCTCGGACGGGGGCCTCGGTCGCCAGCAGGGTCGCCCAAAGGCATAGGCCGACAAACAATGTAAAATGGCTTTTTTCCATATTTCCGGATCCCAATGGGACAATCGTTTAACTTAAAATATTAACATATTAAGTCCCTGATTTCAAAACTTCGGTAAGATTCTTTGGGGCATTGGGGCTTGTCGTAGTCGAAAATTCACCGGCCAAAAGCCTCCCATGAAAGTTTGACAAACCGCTGAAAAATGATAGAGTTAAATTGAACAAGTTTGAGGATGAACGCACCCCTATGCCTTCCGAATCCAAACGCCTGCTGTTGGTTGAGGACAGCCCCGATCAATCCGAGTTGATCCTTCGCGCCTTTCGTCGGGAAGATCCCACATCCCGGATTTCGATCGTGGAAAACGGCCAGGCCTGTCTCGGCATCTTGGACCGGGAACCGTTTGATGCTGTTTTGTTGGATTACAGCCTTCCCAAAATGACGGGACTCGATGTCCTTCGCCGGATGCGGGAGAAAGGGTTCACCCTCCCCGTGATCATGATCACCGGGCAGGGTGATGAGTCGATTGCGGTGGAAGCCATGAAGGTCGGTGCCGCCGATTATATTATCAAAGCAAAAAATTACTTTGAGACCCTTCCGACGGTGGTCGAAAACGCCGTCCGAAAACATCGGCTCGAGGCGAACACGCAGGCGGCCTCCTTGAAGACCCGCCGTCTCTATGAGATTTCCCTCTCGATCATGAAGGAACGAAAAATCGAGGTGTTGGCCCAGCGGTTGATTTCGGGGACCAAGCGACTGTTTCAGACGGAGGGGGCGGTCCTATTGCTCATTCATCCCGGGACCTCCGAAATCCAACAGTCTTTTACGGAGGGAATCGACCTTCCAATGGATTCCCTTCAGGGCCCGGTTTCTTCGGCGGGCGTGTTCGGAATGGCCTATACTGAAAAAAAGCCGTTGGTGATCGAGAGGGCGGATGAACATCCATTTTGGGCGTCTACGCCGGCGCATCGTCCGCCCCTGCGCCAGATCCTCTCGGTTCCGCTCATCCAGCCGGGGGATCGCATCGGTGGGGTTTTGACCGTGGGGAACAAACGGAACGGCGAACCATTTTCTTCGGAGGAGGTGGACATTCTTTTGACCCTGTCCGTGCACGCCGCGGTGGCGATCGATAACGCGCGGTTTGTGATCGAGATGGAAAGGCACGCCTCCACCGACGGACTGACGGGTTGTCTCAATCATCGGGAGCTCCAAGGGCATCTGGATCAGGAGGTGGAGCGGGCCGCTCGATACGGCAAAGAGTTCTCATTCCTGATGATCGACGTGGATCACTTCAAATACATCAACGACGCCCATGGTCACCCAGCGGGGGATGTCATGTTGAAAAATCTGGTCGGTGTCATCCAGGGTCTCATCCGGCCGGTGGATCTTTTGGCGCGTTATGGCGGGGAGGAATTCTCGGTCATCCTTCCGGAGACGAACCAGGAGGGCGCCAAGAGTGTGGCCGAGCGGATCCGCAAGACCATTGCCGAATCTCCCTTCTCGACCCTGGAGGGTCATCCGGTCCATCTGTCGGTCAGCATCGGGATCGCTTCCTTCCCGCTGGACGCGAATACGCGTTCGGGATTGATTAACGCGGCAGACCAAGCCCTCTTTACGGCGAAGGGGGGCGGACGAAACCAAAGTTGCTATTACAGCGAGACACCTGTCTCGATGAGTCACAAAGATCAGTCCCGCCTGGCCAGGCTCCTTCAGGATCGTACGTTAAAGGGCCTGGCCGATTTGGCCGCGGGGATCGACGGGCGGACCCCCTATTTCCGAGACCATAGCCAGAGGGTCCTGACGCTGGGGACCCGGATGGCGGAAGCCTTACATCTGAGTGAGCAGGATATCCGGAGCCTGCAGTGGGCCAGTCTCTTCCACGACATCGGGATGGCGAGCGTTCCGGAGTCTATCCTGAACAAATGGGGTCCTCTGACGTCGGAGGAGCGCGAAATCATCCGGGCCCATCCCCGGCTGGCCGAGTTGTTATTCAGGGGATCGGACCATTTGGAATCTGCGCTGCCCGTGGTGCTGCATCATCATGAACGGTATGACGGTCAAGGATATCCCCGGGGGTTGCGTGGAGAAGAGATCCCCTTTCTGGCGCGCGTCCTCAGCGCCATCGACGCCTACGTGGCCATGATCTCGATCCGTCCCTATCAGCCCCGATTGACGCGAGAGGAAGCCATCGCGGAGTTGAAAAGGAATGCCGGGACCCAGCTCGATCCCCATATCGTGGAGGTCCTGGTCGGTCTCTTGGAGGATTCGGGCGATTCGGAACCGAGTCCGTAAATAAAAAAATGGGCGGACTGTGGAAGTGGGGCCAAAACAAAACCGCCGGCGGTCCGTGGGATAAGGGACTACCGGCGGTTGTTTTTCGGAGAGGCGGGGCGTCCGCTCCGAACCGAAACGATATTCCGCAGGTTAGGGTGAGAGGGTCAGTGTGCCCCCGCTGAATTTCCCGCCGGTATTCGGGATCGTGACCGTGACGCTGCTCGGACTCAGTGTAAGCCCGGACGGCACCCGCGGTACGGTGATACTATAGGTTCCAGGAGCCAAGTCGTCCAGGGTGAAGGGAAGAGTACCGCTCGACGCAAATGACACCCCCGCCGAATTCACGTTTTCGCCGTCCATCGTCGCGCTTACGATGATCGTAGCCGGAAGCGTGAGGCCGGCCGGCACGCTCGTGAGCGTGAGATCGCCGGTAACTGTACCGGCCGTCCCGTTCGTCGGAGCCAGGCTCCCGAGCCCCGCGGCCGTGAAGTTGATCGTCTGGGTATCCCCCGCCGACAAGGTGAAGTCCTGGCTTGCAACGACATAGAGCTGATCGTCATTGGGTGTATCCAGCGTGAACGTCCCCGCGGCCGTGTTGTCGGCGCTGTAGCCGATCGGCAGCGGGCCGAACGCCCCGAAGAAAGGAGCGTCGGTGTTCAAATTCATACTGAAACTTCCGTCCGCCAGTTCCACGCGATTGCGTCGGATCTGATACGGATGGCCGTTGATCTTCTGGCGGATGCGGGCGTCGGCATCGGTGGGGTCGATCGCGCCCTTTACGGTGCCGATGTTTGAGGACGCCGGAAACGGCGTCGGCTGGCCGGTCGTGCTCAGGGCGGTCGCTTGCTCCGCCGTCACCGTGACGCCGGTTGTGACGACCGTCGAGTGGTCTTCATCCTCGATCACGACGTCGTATGTTCCGGAAGGGTCTTTCGGATAAACCCCGGGGACGAGCAGGCTGCTGAGCAGCGGATAGAGCGTAAAGGTCCCGTCCGGCCTGACCCGGGTCTGCTTGTACACGGAGCCGTTGATCTCGGCCTTTACGATCGCCCCGATGGCGCTGGGGTCAACCGCTCCGGTGATCTCGCCGGCGTCGATATAACGAACCATCAACACCCGGGGCCGCAGTACGTAGGTGTTTACGACGGTCTTGCTCTTGGCGACCGATTGGCATGCGTCGAAGTCAAGGATGAGATCCTCGGTCACGCCCGGATCGATTACGATCGGCGCGTTGGGGTGAAGTACTATCCCGTCTTTGAAACCCTCGGGGATCGTCAGCGGGTAGGTGGTTCCGCCGACAACGACATAATCGTTCTGAGAGTTTGAGAGGGTGTTGGCCAGCAGGTGCAGTCGTACCTGGTTGTATCGGCCGGCCGGTAGCGGCGCAACGCCGAGCGACTCGGTCAGCCCGTTCTGGAGCGTCAGAAGGTTGATGAGCAGCGGCGCGCCCGGCGGGGTGATGTCGATCCAGCCGGGATCATCGGACTGCGCCGATGCCCTTTGGTGGACTCGGACCTTGGCGATGGTCACCCAAACGGCATCGAAATCGCAACCGGCCGAGTCCGTAAGTGATACGCTTAAACCGGTCATGTGGCTCGACCCGTTCAGACCGGTCGACCCGCTTCCACCGCTTCCGCCTCCGCAGGCCGCGAGCCCCAGAAACATCGCCATAAAGGCCCAACGGCCGATCGATCTGCATGCTATCACCGACTTGATTCGCATATCCTCCTCCTTATATGAATGAACCAGATCCCTGTACAAAGATTTTGTGTCACTTGGATCTCGGCAAACGCCGTACCGCGATAAGAGACGATCCATCAACTGCTTTGCTCCTCCCATCGGGACGCCACGCCCTAACATGGGGCACGGCCGCCCTAGCGGTGTTAACCGTTGCAACCGCGATCCATCCGGGCACTTAACCTCTTAAACACCGTGGCCTCAAAATAGTTGCGCGGGTTCTTCGTTCGAACAAAAATTTCTCCATCAAATGCCGCGGGCCGGGTCATATTGATTGGGAAGATCGGTTGTCAGGGCCGGAGGGTGGAACCGTGGAACCTTGGAGCCATAAAAAGAATGCGCGCAAGGATTCCCGGTTCAGATCATGGCGAGCTTGGTTGCCGCGTAAAGAACTCCCATCCCCAAAACGGTCATAAACGTGGTCCACATCACCGGATGGGCATGATGGCTTTCGGGCAACAGATCGCTTGCGCCGATATAGAGGAAGAATCCCGAAAAGACCGCGAGAAGCAGTCCGAGGGTGGATTCCTGTATGGTAAAGAATAGCGTCGAAAGAATACCGACAACAGGGGCCGATGCGTCGACCAACAGCCAGCGAAGCGCCCGATTCCGTTCCCCTTTATTTTTCAGAATGAAACTGACCGTGTTGATGCCATCCGAAAAATCATGCGTCAGAACGGCCACGGCGACGACGACCCCCAACCCGGTGGAGACCTTGAAAGCGAGCCCGATGCCCGCCCCATCGAGAAAACTGTGGATAGAGAGACTGCCCGCGCCCAGGCTTCCGCG
>Ga0187776_10000406_pt1 | contig 20774 bp, 20 predicted proteins | sample 0216_BV02_MP12_2_FD_132426 | JGI IMG/M metagenome (GOLD analysis project Ga0187776, IMG submission 132426) | Tropical peat soil microbial communities from peatlands in Department of Meta, Colombia - 0216_BV02_MP12_20_MG | ecosystem: Environmental > Terrestrial > Soil > Wetlands > Peat | place...
GTGCGCCAGATGATGCGCTGGGTGAAGGTGGAGGACGTGGGCGACACCCAGTTCCTGCTGGAGCAGCAGGTGGACAAGTTCCGCTTCCGCGAGGAGAACGAGCGCGTGATCCAGCAGGGCGGCAAGCCCGCCACCGGGCGCCCGCTGCTGCTGGGCATCACCAAGGCCTCGCTCTCCACCGAGTCGTTCATCTCGGCGGCCTCCTTCCAGGAGACCACGCGCGTGCTCACCGAGGCCTCCATCCAAGGGGCGGTGGACCACCTGCGCGGCCTCAAGGAGAACGTGATCGTGGGGCGCCTCATCCCCGCGGGCACGGGCATGGAGTACTACCGCAACGTGCGCCTCTCGCCCGAGCTGGAGGAGGCGGCGGCCAAGGTGCAGGAAGAGGTTTCGGCGGCCTACGAGGAAGCCGAGCGCGCCCTGGAGCTGCTGCGCCACGAGGGCGAGACCGAGGAATTGGCGGCGGAGTAGCGCCGTTCCCAGTTCCCGGTTCCCAGTTGCCAGTCATCGCGGTCCCGCCCGGCGGGACCGCGATTCTTTTGGCCGTTGCGCCGGGGGGCGCGCCCAAGTAAGCTACCTGCTCCCGTATGCTGCGGTTCCTCAAGCTGCTGCAGGCGTCGGTGTGGCGCACCTTCCAGCATGACGGCTTCATGCTGGCCAAGGCCGCGGCCTACTCCTCCATCCTGACCCTGTTCCCGGGGCTGCTGGTGGTGGCGGCGGTGCTGGCCACCTCGCACACCACCGAGGCCTTCGTGCGCGAGATCGCGTACGCGGTGGGACGCATCCTGCCTCCGGGCACGCACTCCGGCGCCATGGCTTACTTCGAGGGCCACCAGCAGCGCCCGGTGCGCATCCTCATCTCCGCCAGCATGATCACGGTGCTGGCCGCCTCCGGCATCATGATCTCGTGGATGGAGGGCTTCCGCAAAGCCTACGAACTGCCCAAGGCCTGGGGCTTCTGGAAGGAGCGCGGCATCGCCTTCCTGCTGGTGCTGCTCTCCATCGTGCCCATGACCGCGGCCACCATCATGGTGGCCTTCGGCAACCAGATCGAGACCTGGATGGTGCTGCACGCCATCCGCACCTTCGGCGACGTGCGCTTCCTCATCCTGCTGTTCTGGTCGACGGTGCGCTGGGCCATCGCCACCCTGACCAGCATCGCGGTGATGACCATCGTCTACCACGCGGGCGTGCCCCGCACCCAGCCCTGGCACCGGGTGCTGGGCGGGGCCACCCTGGCCACCGTGCTGTGGCTGCTGGCCACCTTCGGCTTCGGTTTCTACGTGCGCCGCTTCGCCACCTACAACCTGATCTACGGCTCGCTGGGCGCCGCCATCGCCCTGCTGGTGTGGATGTACATCACCTCGATCATCGTGCTGGTGGGAGCGGAGTTCAACGCCCTGTGCTATCCGCGGGCGCAGAAGCTGGCCGTCCGCGCGCCGGCGGAGGCGGCTTCCTCCCGGTGAGCGCCCCATGACCCAGCAGGACATCCGCGAGGACGAGGCCGCGTCGCGCTGGCAGCGTCGCGCCAAGATCGTGTGCACCATGGGTCCCGCCTGCGCCCCGGAGGGCGTGCTGCGCGACCTGCTGCGCCTGGGCATGGACGTGGCCCGCCTGAACTTCTCCCACGGCACCCCTCGCGGGCACGGCGCGCTCATCCGGCGGCTGCGCCGCCTGGCAAGGGAAGAGCAGCGCACGCTCTGCATCCTGCAGGACCTGCAGGGACCGAAGATCCGCACCGGGCGGCTGCAGCAGGGCAAGCCGGTGCTGCTCAAGACCGGGGCCACGCTCACCATCACCCCGCGCGGCGTGCCCGGCACGGCTCGCCTGCTCTCCACTACCTTTCCCACCCTGGCCCGGGAGGTGCAGCCGGGGGCGCGCATCCTGCTCTCCGACGGCCTGATCGAATTGCGCGTCCAGCGGGTGCGCGGCGCCGAGGTGGAATGCCAGGTGGTGAACGGCGGGCTGCTGGGCGAGCACAAGGGCATCAACCTGCCGGGGGCGGCCATCCGCGTGCCCGCGCTCACCCCCAAGGACGTTCGCGATCTGGAGTTCGGGCTGGAGCACGGGGTGGACGCGGTGGCGGTCTCCTTCGTGCGCACCGCCGAGGACGTGCGCGCGGCGCGCCAGCTCATCGCCGCCCGCCGGCGGGACGTGCCGGTGATCGCCAAGCTGGAGAAGCCCCAGGCCATCGACCACCTGGAGGAGATCTTCGACGAGTGCGACGGGGTGATGGTGGCGCGCGGCGACCTGGGCGTGGAGATGCCGCCGGAGACGGTGCCGGTGATCCAGAAGCACATCATCCGGCGGGCGGCGGAGTGGCGCAAGCCGGTGATCACGGCCACGCAGATGCTGGAATCCATGATCGAGAACCCGCGGCCCACGCGGGCGGAGGCCAGCGACGTGGCTAACGCCATCTTCGACGGCAGCGACGCGGTGATGCTCTCGGCCGAGACCGCCGGCGGCAAGTACCCGCGCCAGGCGGTGGCCATGATGGACCGCATCATCCGCGAGAGCGAAAGCCACATGGCGGGCTGGGCTCCGGCGCGGCGGCGCGAGCGCCGCCACCTCTCCATCGCCGAAACCATCTGCGAGTCCGTCGCCCACGCCGCCCAGGACCTGGACATGCGCGCCATCGCCGTCTTCACCGAGACCGGGGCGACCGCCCGCCTCATCTCCAAGTACCGGCCCGGCGCCCAGATCTACGCCTTCAGCGTGCGCCCCGAGGTCTCCCACCGCTGCCACCTCTTCTGGGGAGTGCACCCGGTGGGCACGCCCCGCGTGCTCGGGGTGGACGAGATGGTGCGCACCGCCGAGCAGGAACTGCTGCGGCGGAGGGCGGTCGAGCCCGGCGACATCCTGGGAGTGGTGGCGGGGACGCGCATGGCCTCCGGCTCCACCAACTTCATGCGCCTGCACGTCGTCGGCGGGGACAGGAAGAAATGAAGAATGCAGAATGAAGAATGCAGAATGAAAGGCAGGCCGCGCATACCTGTCGGCAGCCCTCATTCTTCATTCTCAATTCTGCATTCTGCATTCTGCAATCTCCTCAGTTGACCCACGGCCGCTTGGGGTCGTCGTCCTTCTTGGGGGCGGCGTCGGGGCCGATGTAGTTGCCGTGCTCGTCGAAGAGGTAGCTCTGCTCCTGGCCTTGCTTGCGCATGTAGAGCTGGAACTTGCGGGCGGCGCGGCGCCGCTGCCAGCGGTAGTAGCGGTCGCGCAGGGCGGCCCAGGGCGAGGGGAAGGCGGCGGCGAGGCCGCCCCGCCTCCGCAGCCACTTCACGTAGCCGTAGCCGAAGAACACGCCGCCCAGGTGGCCGAAGTAGGCGACATGTCCGCCGCCTGCCACCGAGCCCGCGATCGCGATCAGGATCCAGATGGCGGCCACGTACTTGGCCTTGATGGAGAAGGGCAGGGGGAAGAGGAACATCTCCATCTCGCCGTAGAGCATACCGAAGGCGACGAGCACGCCGTAGATGCCGCCCGAGGCGCCGATGGTGATGGTATCGGGCTGGATCTGGTGGATGCCGGTGTAGGCCAGGCCCACGGTGGTCAGCGCGGCGCCCACCACGCAGAAGAAGTAGAACTCCAGGAAGCGCTTCGCCTTCCAGTCCATCTCCAGGTACGCCCCGATGAACCACAGCGAGAGCATGTTGAACAGGATGTGCCAGATGTTCTGGTGCAGGAAGGAGTAGGAGACGAGCTGATAGAGGTAGCCGTGAACCACGGCCAGGGGCACCAGGCCGAAGACGGCCATGGTCCAGCCGTAGGCATAAGGCGCCACGCTCTCCAGCAACGCCGTGACCAGGAAGACGGCGACGTTGACGATGACCAGCCACTTCACCGCCTTGGTGAAGGGCGGGAAGGAGAAGGAGAGGCCGCTGCCTCCACCGCCAAAGCCGGAGGAGCCGCGGCGCATGTATTTGCGGTCGTAGATGGTCACGGGCGCAGCCTACCGCTCGGGCAAGGGCACCACCGGCAGGCTCCTGTGCCCACTATTATCCACCGCGCGCACCGCGAAAATCACATTGTCCTTGGATTGCTTCAGGGTGTAGCGGGTGACGTTGCCCACGGGCACCACGTTCTCCCAGTAGGGGGCGGTGGTCGCGCGCCACACGACCTCGTAGCCGGCAGCCAGCCCGCCGGGCGAGGGCTCCCAGGTCAGGGTGGAATCGTTCTCCAGGTTCCTGGTGAGCAGGCGGACGGTGGCGGGCGGGGCAGGCGCCGAAGCCAGCGAGGCCAGGGTAGCGGCGTTCAGCCGGGCGACGTTGGCCACGTAGTCGTAGTCCACGAACTTGGGCAGGTCGCCGTACTCGATGCCGTTCTCGGTGCGCACGTTCTGGTGCTGGTGGTTGAAGTCCTCGCGGTACTCGGTGAAGCGCACGGCGGCGAAGCCGGCGTCGTTGAAGGCGGTGTGATCGCCGCCGCGCAGGTAGCGGTCGCGGCGGAAGATGAGCTTGGGGCCGAAGGGCCCGGAGAGATAGGTCCTGGAGGTCTCGCGGATGTAGCGGGCCAGCTCGCGCGAGGAGGAATCGTTCTCGCCGCCCAGGGCGCGCAGCAGGCGCAGGTCGCGGTCGCTGGCCGCGTCGGGCACGCCCTCGGAGAAGACGCGCACGATGCTGGGGTCTTGGAGCTTGTCGCCGGGGGTCTTGTTGCCGCCCACGATGTCGTTGTCGAGCACGGCCTCGAGCTCCCACTTCTCCGCCTTGGCCATCTCGGCGAAGTGCTTGGAGCCGTAGAGGCCCTGCTCCTCGCCGGCCACAGCGAGGAAGATGATGGTGGCGGGAAACTTGTGCTTGCTCAGGACACGGGCGCATTCCAGGGAGACGGCGGTGCCGCTGGCGTCGTCGTTGGCGCCGGGGGCCGCGTCGGTGGTGTTGTAGTTGTCGCTGTTGCGCGAGTCGTAATGGCCGGTGACCAGCACGATGCGGCCGGCGTTGGCCTCGTCGGTGCCCTTGAGCACGGCGTAGACGTCCACGATCTCGGTGGGGCTCTGCACGCGCTCGCCGGGCGGCTGCACGTAGCTCTCGGTCTTGACCTCGAGGCAGCCGCCGCACTCCTTGGAGTAGCGCTCGAACTCCGCCTGGATCCACTCGCGGGCGGCCCCGATGCCGCGGCCCGACTGGATGGCTTCGGGGGTGGCGGGCGAGAGCGTGCTGCGGTTGTAGAAGCTCACCAGCTTCACGATGTCGGCCTTGATCTGCGCCGCCGAGACGGCCTTGAGCGCGGCCACGATGTGAGGATCGAGATCGGCCTTGCGGGCGGGGCGGGCCGGAGGCGGGGTCTGCGCCGCGGCTGCCGCCAGCCCCAGCAGCAGCGCGCTGGCGGTGAAGAAGCTCCTGGCCGCCGCGCGGAAAGAGAGTCGCACCAGCATCGGTTCACCTCGGGAAGAGGAAGATGCCCGCCCCGCGCCGGGAGTCCCTTGACGCCCGCCGGGAAGGGCATCTAAATATAGCAGGTAGATTCCCGGAGGCAGGGAGGCGATCATGGTCACGTGTCCGGAGTGCGAGAGCAACCTGGATATCGCGGAAGACGAGGTGGACGAGGGCGACATCGTCTCCTGCGACGAGTGCGGCTCGGAGTTCGAGGTGGTGACCACCAACCCCCTGGAACTCTCGCGGGTGGCGGACGAGGAGGAGGAAGAAGAGGAGGAGGAGACGGAGAATGAGGATGGCGACGAAGCTTAGGGTCCGCTCCGCTTCTGCGCTCCTGCTCCTGCTGCTGCTGGCCGGGGTGGCGGCCGCGGGCCACGGCCAGGACCGCCGCCAGGAACCGCAAAAGCACTATGGGCTGCTCTTCGGCACCGCCTACGGGCCCGATGACCTTCCACTTTACGGGGCCAGGGTGGAGATCCATCCCGCGGGCAAGGGGCGCCCCAACTGGGAGCTGATCTCGGACCATCGCGGGGAGTTCGCGCAGCGGGTGCCGCCGGGGCCGGCGGATTACCTGGTCACCGGGCAGGCCGAGATGGTGGACGCGCAGACCCACAAGAAGAAGAGACTCAAGGGGGAAGCCAGGATCCACCTGGACGGCGAGGAGCGGCAGGACTTTTCCCTGCATCTAAACTAGACAGCCCCCTCCTCCGGGGGGCAAGGAGGCTTTTGTGAGGCGCACTCTGGGGCGGGGGTGGTTGCCGGTGATGCTGCTGCTGGCGCTGGTGTGGCCGGCGGTGGCGGCGCCCAAGGAAAAAGAGCCGCAGACGCGCACCCTCACCGGCCAGGTCACCGACCAGGACGGCAGGCCGCTCTCCGATGCCGTCGTCTACCTGAAGAACACCAAGACCCTGCTCATCAAGACCTACATCAGCGACGCCCAGGGCAACTATCGCTTCGCCTCGCTCTCCCCCAACGTGGACTACGAGGTGTACGCCGAGTACCAGGGACACCGCAGCCCCACCCGGACGCTGAGCAGCTTCGACAGCCGCAGCGAAGTGGTGTTCAACCTGAAGATCAATCTGAGGAAGTAGCCTTCAGCCATCAGCCGTCAGGAAAGACCAAGGCCGCCCGCAAGGGGCGGCCGGTGAGTTTCACGCGATTGAGCGTGGTCAGTCCTGATCGTTGCCGGCGCGCTTCCACTCCACCAGGTCGCCTATGGTGGCGGTGGCGCTGGAGGCGGGATGCTTGTAGGCTTCCACGTCCTGGCGCGAGCCCTCCTCGCCCACGGCGCGGATGCTCAGCCCCACCTTCTTTTCGTCCTGGTTCATCTTGATGATCTTGAAGTCGTGCTCCATGCCGGGCTCCAGCCGGATGGGAGCGCCGTTCTGGTCCGCGGCTTCGGAGTTGTGGCACAGTCCCTCGACGCCGTCGGCGACCTCGACGAAGGCGCCGAAGGTGGCCACGCGCAGCACCTTGCCGTGGAGCACGTCCCCGACCTTGTGGCCGGCGAAGAAGCTCTCCCAGGCGTCGGGCTGGAGCTGCTTGATGCCCAGCGAGAGCCGGCGCTGCTCGGGATCGATGGAGAGCACCACCGCTTTCACCTTGTCGCCCTTCTTCAGGACCTCGGAAGGATGCTTGACGCGCTTGGTCCAGCTCAGGTTGCTGACGTGCACCAGGCCGTCGATGCCCTCCTCGATCTCGATGAAGGCGCCGAAGTCGGTGAGGTTGCGCACCCGGCCTTCCACCGTCCCGCCCACGGGATACTTCTCGTGCAGCGTCTCCCAGGGATTGGCCTCGAGCTGCTTCAGGCCGAGGGAGATGCGGCGGTCGGCGGGATTGACGTTGAGCACCACCGCGTCCACCTGGTCGGCGACCTTGACCAGCTTGGAGGGATGCTTCATGCGCTTGGACCAGGTCATCTCGCTGACGTGCACCAGGCCCTCGATGCCCTGCTCCAGCTCGATGAAAGCGCCGTAGTCGGTGACGCTGATCACGCGGCCCTTCACGTGCGCGCCCACGGGATAGCGCTGGGCGGCGTCCAGCCAGGGATCGGGGGTGAGCTGCTTGAAGCCCAGCGACACCCGCTGCTTCTCCTTGTCGAACTTGAGCACCTTGACCTGGATCTGGTCGCCCACGTTGACCAGGTCGCGAGGATGGGTGAGCCGGCCCCAGGACATGTCGGTGATGTGCAGCAGGCCGTCGATGCCGCCCAGGTCCACGAAGGCGCCGTAGTCGGTGAGGTTCTTGATGGTGCCGGTGAGGGTGGCGCCCTCCTGCAGGTGCTCCATCAGCTTCTCACGCTTGGCGGAGAGATCTTCCTCCAGCAACTGCTTGCGCGAGACCACGATGTTGCCGCGCTTCTTGTTGAGCTTGATGACCCGGACTTCCAGCTCCTGCCCCTTGAGGGCGTCGAGGTTGCGCACCGGGCGCACGTCCACCTGCGAGCCGGGCAGGAAGGCGACCGCGCCGATGTCCACCGACAGCCCGCCCTTCACCCGGTCCACCACCTTGCCCTTGATGGCGGCCTTGCTGGTGTAGGCCGTCTCGATGTCGTCCCAGACGCGCAGGCGCTGGGCGCGCTCGTAGGAGAGCGGGATGTAGCCCTCCTCGCTCTGCCCGCGCTCGATCATGACGTTGATCTCGTCGCCGGGCTGCACCTTGGGGTTGCCCTCGGCGTCCTGCAACTGGGCGATGGGCACCAGGCCCTCGGACTTGGAGCCCACGTCCACCACCACGTGGGTGGGCGTGATCTTGAGCACGGTGCCCTTGAGGACGCGGTCCTCGTGGGTCTGGGCTTCGGTTTCGGCGGTGAAGGTTTCCAGGGCGGTGGCGAAGTCTTCCATGGTTTCTTTGTCTTTGCGAGCGCCCGCGGCCGGTCGCTCAGGGATTTTGCTCTCCGGGGCCGTGGTCACCGGCGGGGAAGACTCCGCCACAGCGGAGGCCTCCGCAGGCTGCGGGGAAACCGTGGAGTCGGGATGGTTATCGCGGTTCGAATCCAACGAAGCTGCTCCCGTGACTACGGACGGCTGGAATTAAGATGGCTTCCGTTATAGAAGAGCCCGGGTTTTGGGGACCTACGGGCTAGAGGCTCCAGCGGCCGGATCCGCGGCGCGGCGGCGCCACGAACTCTTCGACTATAGCAACCGCTCCGGAAGGGTGTCAAACCATGGAGCCCGGAAACCCGCCGCGCGCCCTGCACCATTTCCGGGGCGATGCGCGTCGGAGGCGGGTTTTCCCCGCTGGCCGCGCGCCCCCCGCCATTCCCTGCATGCCGCCAATCTGCTACCCTCTGCCGCCATGGACTACCTGTGGACCCCCTGGCGCTATGCCTACGTCACCGCCGCCGACAAGACCCCCGGCTGCATCTTCTGTGAGGCCCCCAAGGAGCGCGACGACCGCAAGGCCCGCATCGTGCACCGCGGCCGCGCCTGCTACGTCATCTTGAACGCCTTTCCCTATACCTCGGGGCACGTCATGATCGTGCCCTACGCCCACCTGGACGAACTGCAGAAGCTGCCCGCGGAGGCGGCGCAGGAGATGATGGCGCTGGCGCAGAAGATGGAAGGCGTGCTGCGCGCGGTGTACCGGCCCGAGGGTCTGAACCTGGGTATGAACCTGGGCAAGGCGGCGGGCGCGGGCGTGGCCGGGCACCTCCACCTGCACGTGCTGCCGCGCTGGACCGCGGATTCCAACTTCATGGCCACGGTGGCGGAGACGCGCGTCCTGCCCGAGGCCCTGGAAACCACCTGGGAGCGGCTGAAGCAGAAGCTTTAGCCGTCAGCCGTCAGCGGTCAGCCATCAGGTAAGGCAAGGGTTCGTTTTTCCTGACGGCTGATGGCTGATACCTGACGGCTGGATGCGGTATCCTGCCCCGCGTGCCCCACAAAGCCAAAGCCGTCGCCGACGCGGAGCGCGCCGCCTTTCGCGCCGCGCTGCCCCCGGATGCGGCCGCGCGCTGGGCGACGGGCGGGCGCCGCATCGCCGTGGTGCTCTCCGGCGGCGGCGCCCGCGGCGCCTACGAGGCCGGGGTGCTGCTGGCCTTCCAGGACGCCGGCCTGCCTACCCACATCCTGGCCGCCACCTCCATCGGCAGCATCAACGCCGCCTCCTACGCCTCCCACTCCTCCACCCTGGTAGGCAACGCCGAGTCCATGGTGCAGTCCTGGTCGGAGGTCACGCCGGCGGCGGTGGGCATCGACTGGACGCGTTACATCTTCATGCTGGCGGGGCTGATCGCGGCCACCGCGGGGCTGGGCAACCTGCTGCGCCAGGCGCTGCAGGAGAGCCAGATCGCCATCCACCTCCTCTATCCCAAGCTCACCTGGACCATGCTGGCGCTGGCAGGCGTGGCCGTGCTCCTGCTCTATGACCGCGTGCCCTACCTGGGCTACGTGCTCCTCAACCTGCTCTCGGGATCGGCGTGGAAGCCGGACCGCCGCAAGCTGGTGCTCTCCCTGCTGGCCAACCTGGTGGTGTGGAGCTTCGTGGTGCTGACGCTGCTCGTCGCCCACCTGCACCTGTGGGGACTGGCGGTCCTGCTGAGCGCGCGCGCCAAGCTGCTGGGCGCGGCGCTGGCGCTGCTGCTGGCGGCGCTGGGCTGGATCCTGCGCCAGCCCGTCAGCTTCCTCAGCCACAAGGTCCTGCGCCTGCCCCTGCGCAGCGGCCTCTTTCCCAACTACGAGCGCACCCGCTTCCTGCGCGATCGCCTGCGTGTGGAGAAGCTGCGCGCCTCGCCCATGCGCGTGGTCCTCACCGCCGCCGAGGTCGAGAGCGGCCAGGAGAGCTACTTCACCAACGCCGCGCGCGAACAACTGCTCGCCGACCCAGGCGTGGACCCGGGCTTCGTGCAGACCGAGATCGAGGAGGTCCGCGACCTGCTGCTGGCGGTCATCGCCTCCTCCGCCTTTCCCCTGGCCTACGAAGTGGTGCCCATGGCCAAGCGGCTGTGGACCGACGGCGGCATCGTCGCCAACCAGCCCATCCGTCCCGCTATCCGCCTGGGTGCCGACGTGCTCTTCCTGGTGATGATGGAGCCGCGCCAGCAGGAGGCGGTGGAGGTGCGTACCTTCCTGGACGTGGGCGTGCGCGCCCTCGATATCCTGATGGCGCAGAACCTGAAGACCGACCTGGAGAACCTGGCCGCCATCAACCGCCTGTGCGAATTGCACGCGGCGCGCCTGAAGGTGCGTCCCGAACAGGTGCGCGTGGACCTGGGCACGCGCACCTACCGCTACGTCAAGGCCTTCACGGTGCGCCCGGAGCAGCCGCTCCAGGCCACCGTGCTCGACTTCGACGGCAAGATCACCGGCCCCGCCATCGCCCAGGGCTACCACGACGGCGGCGCCGCGGTGCGCGATTTCCTGGCGTATCTGGCGGGAGCGCCCGCGGGCGGGCCGCGCTACGTCCTGCGCTTCCAGGCGGAGGAAGTGCGCTAGCCGCGCACCAGCTTCTCCATGGCGGCTTCGTCGAGGACCTTGACGCCCAGTTCGCGGGCCTTGTCGAGCTTGGAGCCGGGGTCGGCGCCGGCCACCACGTAGTCAGTCTTCTTCGAGACTGAGCCGGAAACCTTGCCGCCGGCGTCCTCGATCATGCGCTTGGCCTGGTCGCGGCTGTAGCGGGCGAGGGTGCCGGTGAGGACGAAGGTCTTGCCGGCAAGCCGGGTGCCGCGCTCGCGCTTCTTGCCCTTGAACTGCAGCCCGGCCTTGCGCAGGCGCTCCACCAGTTCGCGGTTGCGCGGCTCCAGGAAGAAGCTGCGGATGCTGGCGGCGATGTTGGGGCCGACCTCTTCGACCTGCTGCAGTTCCTCGACGCTCTTCTCTTCGTCTTTGAGAGTAGCGGCCTCGACGAGCGCGTCGACGGAACCAAAGTGCTCGGCCAGCAGTTCGGCGGTGCGCTCGCCCACGAAGCGAATACCCAGTCCGTAGAGCACGCGGTCGAGGGGCTGCTTCTCGGAGGCCTCGATCTCGTCCAGGACGTTCTGCGCCGACTTCTCGCCCATGCGCTCCAGCTCGAGCAGGTCGTCCTTGGTGAGCTTGTAGATGTCGGCGACGTTGCGGACCAGGCCGCGGTCGCAGAGCTGGTTGACCAGGACGTCGCCCATGCCCTCGATGTTCATCACCGAGCGGGCGGCGAAGTGGCGGATGCTTTCCCGCAGCTTGGCGGGACAGTTGGCGTTGACGCAGCGGTGGTCGGCCTCGCCCTCGTCGCGCACCACCTTGCCGCCGCACTCCGGGCACTTCTCCGGCATGCGGAACTTCCTGCGGCCGCGGGGATGCTGCTTGTCCTCGACCATCGCGACGACTTTGGGGATGACGTCGCCGCCGCGCTCCACCTGCACCCAGTCGCCGATCAGCAGCCCCAGGCGCTCGATCTCGTCCTGATTGTGCAGGGTGGCGCGGCTGACGGTGGTGCCGCCGATGGAGACGGGAGTGAGCGCGGCCACCGGCGTGAGCTTGCCGGTGCGGCCCACCTGCACGAAGATGTCCTCCACCTGGGTGACGCCGCCGCGCGCCGCCCACTTGTAGGCCAGGGCCCAGCGCGGGGCGCGCCCGGTGAAGCCCAACTCCCCCCACAGACGAGTGTCGTTCACCTTGATGACCACGCCGTCGATCTCGAAGGGCAGCGAGTCGCGCTTCTTCTCCCAGTGGGCGATGAAGTCCTGGATCTCGTCCAGGTCCTTGCACAGGCGCCAGGTGCGGTTGACCTTGAAACCGGCTTCCGAGAGCGCCTCCAGCGAGCGCGAGTGCTCTTTGAAGGCGACGCGGCCGCCGACGGCCAGGAAGTAGGAGTAGAAGTCGAGGCGGCGCTGCGCGGTGATGGCGGGGTCGAGCACGCGCACGCCGCCGGCGGCGGCGTTGCGCGGGTTGGCGAACTGGGAGAGTTCTTGGGCCTCGCGCTCCTGGTTCAGCCGCTCGAAGGACTTGGTGGGCATGATCACTTCGCCGCGCACCTCGAACTCCGCCGGCAGCCCGGCCTTCTTGAGCGCGGCCGCCGGGATGGAGAGCGGGACGGAGCGGATGGTGCGCACGTTGGCGGTGACTTCCTCGCCCACCTCGCCGTCGCCGCGGGTCAGGGCCAGGGCGAGCCTGGACTTGGCCTTCTCCTGCGGGTCGGGCTGGTAGCGCAGCGCCATCGAGAGGCCGTCGAGCTTGAGTTCGCAGACGCAGGCGACCTCCTTGCGGCCGCTCAACTCGCGCACGCGGCGCTCCCAGTCGCGCAATTCCTCCTCGGTGTAGGCGTTGTCGAGGGAGAGCATGGGAGTGGAGTGCTGCAGCTTGACGAAGCCCTCGCGCGGCTGCCCGCCCACGCGCTGGGTGGGCGAGTCGGGGGTGACCAGCTCAGGATGCTCGGCCTCCAGGCGTTTCAGCTCCTGCACCAGGCGGTCGAAGTCGGCGTCGGAGATCTCGGGCTGGTCGAGCACGAAGTAAAGGTGCTCGTGGCGGCGGATCTGCTCGCGCAGCGCCGCGATGCGGCGCTCGACCTCCTTGCCCTTGGCGTCCGTGGCCATGCCAAGGATTATAGGGGCGAAGGGGGCGCGGCCGCAGCCGTCACAACGGCGGCGGAAAAGGGCAAAATCCCCTATAATCCCGGGGCGTCCCAAGCGGAGAGGTGGAGCATGAAACGGATCGCGATGGTGATGTCGCTGGTGCTGCTGGTGGCCGGCTTGGTCCTGGCGCAGCAGAAGCAGAGCGAGAGCAAGCCCGCCGCCAAGACGGCAAAGCCGGCCAAGGCCGCCGAAAGCAAGAAGGCGGAGGCGCCGGCGCTGCCCAAGCCGTCGCCGGAGATGGAGAAGCTCAGCAAGCTGATGGTGGGCAACTGGACGACCGACGAGAAGTTCGAGGCCAGCGACTTCATGTCCGCGGGCACGGGCAAGGGCAGCGAGAGCACGCGCCTGGGTCCGGGCGGACTCTCCCTGGTCTCGGATTACCACTCCAAGAACGTCATGGGCGAGGTGCACGGCCACGGCATGATCTGGTGGGACCCCAAAGACCAGGTCTTCCGCAACCTGTGGTGCGACAACGTGGCGCCCTCGGGCTGCGAGCTTTCCGGGCCAGGGAAGTGGGAGGGCGACAACCTGGTCTTCCACGATGAGACCGAGATGATGGGTCGCAAGATCGTGATGAAGGTCACGCTGACCGACCTGAAGCCCGACTCGCACACCTTCACCGTCGACATCGCGGGCGAGAACGGCGAGATGCAGCGCAGCATGACCTTCAAGTACACGCGCAAGCCGGCGGCAGCGGCCAAGCCCGCGGCGAAGCCCTGATCCCGGAAGGTCCCCGCCCGCAAAGCATGCGCAAAGCCGCGCTCCTCTACAATCCGGCCTCGGGAAGCAAGCGGGACCGCCGCCTCGCGCACGTGGAGGACGCGGCCGCGGTGCTGCGGGCCGCGGGCGTGGAAGTCCTGGTGGTGCCCACGCGCGCCGCGGGCACGGCGGGGGAGCAGGCGAGGGAGGCGGTGGCCGCGGGCTGCGACACCATCCTGGCCTGCGGCGGCGACGGCACCGTGCACGAGATCCTGCCGGGCGTGGCGAGCAGTTCGGCGGCGCTGGGGGTGATCCCCCTGGGCACCGGCAACGGCCTGGCCAACGATCTGGGCACCTCCCACCACACGGTGAAGGCGGCGCGGCAACTGCTCGCGGCGGAGATACGGCGCATCGCCCTGGGCCGCGTGGACTTCCAGAACGGCGAAGGCCGCCCGGCGCAGCGCTACTTCACCGTGGGCGCGGGCGCCGGAGGCGACGCCCGCATGCTCTACGAGGTCGGCCACCAGGCCAAGGGCCGCCACGGCATGCTGGCCTACTATCTCAACGTGGCGTGGCAACTGGCCACCTATCCCCTGTCGCCCTTCGAGGTGGAATACCGGGAGAGCGGGAGCGGGGAGCGGCGCGTGGTGGAGGTCTCGCAGGCGCTGGCCATCCGCATCCGCGACTTCGGGGGCATCGTGCGCAAGGTGGCGCCCGACGCCGGGCTGGAGCGCGACGACTTCCAGCTCCTGCTGGTGCGCACCGCCCGCCGCCGCGCCTTCTTGCGCTACATGGTGCAGACCTTCCTGGACCGGCCGCGGCGGGTGCGCGGGGTGGAGATGGTACACGCCACCGAGGCCAGCTTCCGCGAGATGCCGCCCGACGATCCCCGGCGTGCGGCCTGGCCTCAGCGGCCTGCCTGCGCCATCTACACCGAGGCCGACGGCGAGGTGCTGGGACGGCTGCCGCTGCGCCTCAGCATGGTTCCCGCCGCCCTCAACCTGCTGTATCCCGCCCATCCCAAGCGATGAGGCGGCGGAGCGGGATTTCAGGTACGATTTGCTTGCGGTACCCGACGCACCCGTGGAACCCATCACTCACTTTCTGACCGGCGCCTGCCTGAGCCGCGCGGGGCTGAACCGCAAGACCCCGCTGGCCACCCTCACCCTGGTGCTGGCCACCGAGGCCGCCGACATCGACGTCTTCCTGGGCATCGGCAACCGCATCCGCGGCTTCGCCCACCACCGCGGCTTCACCCACACCTTCCTGGGCGCGCCGCTGGTGGCGGCGCTGGTGCTGGCCTTCGTCTACGGCGTGTATCGCTGGAGCCATCGTGGGGAGGCGCCGGCGGGCTGTGCCGCCTGTCCGCCTGGGGATGAGCCGGGGGCGCAGCCTCCTGCGCCGCGCTGGGGGCTGCTCTACCTCTACGCCTGCCTGGGAGCGCTGGTGCATGTCCTACTGGATTACACCAATAGCTACGGGGTGCGGCCCTTCGATCCCATCTCCTACAAGTGGTATTCGTGGGACATCGTCAGCATCGTGGACCCGTGGATCCTGGCGGTGCTGATCCTGGGGCTGGTGGGACCGTGGATGTTCGGGCTGATCAACGAGGAGATCGGGGCGCGGCGTCCGCGCTACCGCGGGCGCGGCGGGGCCATCTTCGCCCTGGTCTGCCTGGTCGCCATCTGGGGGCTGCGCGACTTCGAGCACCGGCGGGCGGTGGCGGCCATGGAGTCGGTGCTCTACCAGGGCGAGGAAGCGCGCCGGGTCTCGGCCTATCCCTACTCCACCAATCCCTTCCTGTGGATGGGGGTGGCGGAGACCGACACCTTCTTCGAGACCATGCATGTGAACTCGCTGACCGGGGAGGTGGACCCCGACGGGCGGGCAGTGGTGCGCTACAAGCCCGAGGAGACGCCGGCCCTGGAGGCGGCCAAGCAGTCCTACCTGGGACGCGTCTACCTGGACTGGGCGCAGTATCCCATGACCGAGGTGGAGCCCGTCACCGGCCCGAACGACGTGCTGCTGGGCTACGCAGTGCGCTTCTACGACCTGCGCTACACCTACCCGGAGAATGCCGCCCGGCCGCTGGGCGCCTCCGTGGAACTGGACGACAAGCTCAATGTGGTCTCACAGCACTTCGGCTGGCGCACCCGGCAAGAGGAGCAGGAAGAGCGGGGCGGCCGCTGAGCCGCTTGACGGAAGCCGCAGCGCGGCGGGAGAATCCCAGTTGCACCCGCGCCGCGGCGTGGGAATGAGGTGAGCATGCTGGCATACGTCTTCGTAGTGGTGGCCATCGCCTTCCGCTTCCTGCCCCAGACCCTGGGGTTCACGCCCCTGACGGCGTCGCTGCTGTATTTCGGGGCGCGCATGCCACGCAAGTGGATGTGGGCGCCGCTGCTGCTCATGATGGCGGTCGACGTCTACCTCACCCGCGCGGTCTACCACTATCCCTTTACCTACGACCAACTGGTGGTGTGGGCGTGGTACGCGGGCATGATCCTGCTGGGCGGCCTGCTGAAGCAGAAAGCCAGCCTGGCGCGCATCGCGGGAGCCTCGCTGGCGGGTTCGGTCTCCTTTTTCCTGGTGAGCAACTTCGCGGTGTGGCTGGTGTGGAATATGTACCCCAAGACGCTGGCCGGGCTGGGGACCTGCTACCTGCTGGCGCTGCCTTTCTTCCGCAACGGCGTGCTCGGCGACCTGCTGTTCACCGCGGTGTTCTTCGGGATCGGAGCGCTGGTGGCGGCGCGCCAGCCCGCCGAGGCCAAGCTGCCGGTGTTGCGCTAGCTTCCGCCAAGAGGTCCGTGAAACGCCCTGCTGCGGCAGGGCGTTCTCATTTGTGTGGGTCGGCGGGGGCGGCCTCGTGCACCATCTCGCGCACCGGCCGGCGCATCAGCCGGTAGATCAGCAGGCACACCAGCAGGAACACGGCGAGGGACACCAGCGCCAGTTCGCGGTGCTCACGGAAGAGTTCCTTGACCGTTTCCACGATGGAAGGCCCGAACTCCAGCACCAGCAGCGAGAGGACCCCAAAGCGCACCATGCGCCCCAGGAAGATGGCGGCCAGGAAGTCGCGCAGCTTCATGTCGAAGACCCCGGCGGAGAGCACGAACAGCTTGAAGGGGAAGGGCGGAGGCGCCATGGCCGGGATCATGAGCGCGAAGAACTCCTGCTTCTCGAAGCGATTGCGCAGCGCCTCCATGCGCTCGTGGGAGATGCGCTTGCGCAGCGCCACCTCGCCCCCCTTGCGGCCGATGTAGTAGATGATCAGGCTGCCCAGCGCCGAGCCCAGCGACGCGGTGATGGGATACAGCCAGAAGTGGGCGCGGTCGCTCCACACGTAGGCGGCGACCACCGGGTCCAGGGGAAGGCCGAGCAGCGCAGCGTCCACCCCGGCGATGACGAACGGACCCCATATCCCCAGGACCTTCATGGCTCCCAGGAAGAATGCGGTGTACTTCGCGAGGATGATCTTCAAGAAGTGCAAGGGGATTAAGGGACATTCTACAGGAGGGCGCGCGCCTAGCCCGGGCCGGCGTGCTCGGTCTTGCCGGCCAGCAGGTCGAGGGCGTGAGGGAGCAGCTCGAGGACCGCGGCCAGCGACTCGGTGGCGGCGGCGGGGCTGCCGGGCAGGTTGAGCAGCAGGGTGGAGCCGCGGACGCCGCAGACGGCGCGGCTGAGCGCGGCCAGCGGGGTCTTGCGGGAGCCCTCCGCGCGCATGCGCTCGGCGATGCCCTCCACCATGCGGTCACAGACGGAGCGCGTGGCCTCGGGGGTGACGTCGCGGGCGGCCACGCCTGTCCCTCCGGTGGTGACCACCAGGCGGGCCTGCTGGGCCAGCCGCACCAGGGCCTGGGCGATGGCGGCGGCCTGGTCGGGAACGACCTCGCTGGCGACCACCTGGAAGCCGCGGGCCTGGAGGGCGGCAGCCACGGCGGGGCCGGAAGCGTCGCGGCGCTGGCCGCGGGCGCAGGAGTCGCTGACGGTGAGCACGGCGGCGGTCATGCGCAGGCAGGAGAGACCCGGTCAGGCGTCGAGCACATTTTCTTCTTTTTCGCGGTTGGCTTCGTCGAGCAGGCGCAGGCCTTCCATGAGCAGGCCCTGGGTGGAGCGGGTGATGGTCTGCTCTGAACTCTTGCCGGTGAAGTCGATCTGGAAGACGCCACCGGGCCAGGTGAGGACCTTGTAGACGGCCTCGTCACCCTTGAGAGGGCCGTAGACGGCGTGATTGATCTGGCCGTCGGAGAAGTACATCTCGCAGCGCTCGCCGTTCGCGGTGAGCACCAACTCGCAGGTCTTGCGGCCCATCTCCAGGGACTGCAGCAGGTCCATGACGTTCATCTGGGCCAGGTTGCCGCGCACCACGCTCTCGCCGGGGGCCTCGCGCGCCATCTTCTCCAGAGCGATCTTGTCCATGATGCGCTTGATGCGGGCGGTGGCTTCCTTGATGAAGAAGGGCTTCTCCACGAAGTCCTCGACCGAATCCTGCAGCATCTTGAGCTTCTCGGTGATGTCGGCGCGGGAAGCCATGAGGATGACGGGGATCTTGGCGGTGGCGGCCCGCCCCTTGAGCTTCTCCAAAAGCTGGCGGCCGTCCATGCCCTGCATGGCGTAGTCGGTGAGGATGAGGTCGGGAGGATCGTCGATGGCCTTGAGCAGGGCGTCGGCGCCGTCGGTGGCGGTGGTCACGGCGCCCAGCGGGGTCAGGGACTGGCGCAGCATCTCCAGCACCATCGGATTATCTTCGACGAGCAGGACCTTGACGTTGCCGGCCATCCGGACGGTTACTTCCTTCTACGGGAGGGGCCGCGCGGAGGATGCGGCGGGCGCGAGTAATCCCCGCTCTTGCCTCCCGATTTCCGTTGCAGCACGATTTCCCGGATCTCGATGCCTTTGTCCAGCGCCTTGCACATGTCGTACACGGTCAGGGCAGCCACGCCGGCGGCCACCAGCGCCTCCATCTCCACCCCGGTGACGGCAGTGGTGACGACGCGGGAGGTCAGGGCGACGCCATTCTCGCATAGCCGGGCACGCACATCAATGTGAGACAGGGGGATGGAGTGGCACATGGGAATCAGTTCGGGGGTGCGCTTGGCGGCGGCGATGCCGGCGATGCGGGCGATCTCCAGCGGGTCGCCCTTGGGGTTCTTGGGCAGCGCTTTCAACACCTTAGGCGACATGGCGACGAAGGCGGAGGCCTCCGCCTCCCGCCGCGTGGGCGCCTTGGCGGAGACGTCCACCATGCGGCTGCGGCCGCCGGCGTCGAAATGGGAGAGCTTCCTGGGCACGGGTCCTCTCACCTCAACAGCACCGAAACCATCTCCCCGGCGGGCAGGCGCTCGCGGTCGGGGGGCACTACGATATAGCAGTTGGCGCGGGTAAGGGAAACCATGTCGCCGGAGCCCTGCCAGCGCGCGGGGACGACCTCGGCGGGCCCGTTCTGGCCGGAGAGAGCGGCGGGCAAGAAGCGGGTCAGGCCGGTCCTGGTGCGGATCTCGGAGGAGAGCCGCGCCTGGGTGAAAGCCAAGGGAAGAGGCGGCGCGCCCGCCAAGGCGTCGATCACCGGCCGCGCGAACAGCTCGAAGCACACCAGGGTAGAGACCGGATTTCCGGGCAGGCCGAAGAAGCAGGTGGGCGGCGCGCCCGGCTTGGCGGAGGCCCGCCCGAAGACCACCGGGCGCCCCGGCTGGATCTGGGCGCCGGTGAAAAAGAACTCCGCCTTCAGCTCGGCCAGGACCTGCTCCACCAGGTCGTACTTGCCCATGGAGACGCCGCCGGAGAGCAGCAGCAGGTCGCAGGCGAGCCCCTGCTCGATGAGTTTGCGGAGCGGGACAGCCTCGTCAGGAGCGATGGGAAGTTGCCGCGGCTGGCCGCCGGCGGCCTCCACCTGCGCCGCCAGGGAGTAGCTGTTGGAGTTGCGGATCTGGTAGGAGGCGGGCTGGGCGGCGATCTCCACCAATTCGTCGCCGGTGGGCAGGATGGCGACGCGCGGGCGGGCATAGACCTGCACCTGGGTGCAGCCGACGGCGGCGGCCACGGCGATGGCCACTGCATCCAGGCGCGTGCCCGCCGCCACCACCACGGAGCCTTGCCGGGCCTCGATGCCGGTGGGAACCACGTTCTCCCCGGAGGCCACCGCCCTCTGCACCGCCACCCGGTCGCCCTGGCGCGCGGTGTGCTCCACCATGACCACGGCATCGGCGCCGGTGGGGACGGGAGCGCCGGTCATGATCTCCACCGCCTGCCCGCCGGCCAGGGAGAGTTCGGCAGGAGGAGCGACGCCGGCGCGGACCTCGCCGACCACCCGCAGGCTGGCGGGAAGCGCGGCCAGGTCGGCGGAGCGCACGGCGTAGCCGTCGCGGGTGGCGCGCGGGAAGGGCGGGAAGTCGCGGTCGGCCACCAGGGCTTGGGCCAGCACCCGGCCGCGGGCTGCCAGCAATGCCACGCGCTCCACCGCACCGGGACGCAGGGCCCGGGCCTGCTCCTCCACCAGGCGGCGCGCCTCTTCGAAGCTGGGCAGGGGAGCTGGCTGGGAGCGGCTGGTCATGGCGAAGCTCTGATTCTATCCGCCGGGGCCGCCGGAGAGGCAAGCAGGAAACAAAAGGGGCGGCCGCGCGGGCCGCCCCTCGGGGAGAAGCGCCGGGAAACTACTTGCCTTTGCCCTTCTTGAAGGTGGTCTGCACCTGCTCGCCCAGGCCGGCGAGCAACTGTTTGGCCTCCTCGGCGTGGGGACCGGTGGGGGCCAGCTCCAGGTACTTCTGGAAGGCCTCGGCGGTGCCGGGCACGGCCACGATCTTGCCTTCCTTGGTGTAGGTGGCCTGGCCGATCAGGTTGATGCCCTTCTGGTAGTAGGCGTCGGCGAAGTCGGGATTGGCGGCGATGGCCTTGTCGAAGGCGTCGTTGGCGTTCTGCAGGTACTTCTTGCGAGTGGCGTCGTCGGTGACGCGGGTGGAAGCATTGGTCCAGACGGCGCCGATCTTGAAGTAAGCCAGGGCGGCCTGGGTGGGATCCATCTGTGCCACCGTGGTGTACTCGGTGGTGGCGTCGTCGGGCTTGCCGGAGTGGTCATAGGCGTCGCCCAGGGCCATGTGGTACTTGGCCGCAGTGGGCTTGAGGGCGATGGCTTTCTGCAGCGGGTCGATGGCCTCGGGATA
>Ga0187776_10000408_pt1 | contig 20733 bp, 18 predicted proteins | sample 0216_BV02_MP12_2_FD_132426 | JGI IMG/M metagenome (GOLD analysis project Ga0187776, IMG submission 132426) | Tropical peat soil microbial communities from peatlands in Department of Meta, Colombia - 0216_BV02_MP12_20_MG | ecosystem: Environmental > Terrestrial > Soil > Wetlands > Peat | place...
CCCTCGGCATGAAGCAGGTGACGCCGAATCCGTGGACCGCGGTCGAGGGCAAATACCCGGTCGGGAGCCGGATCACCGGCAAGATCAAGGGGCTGACCGACTTCGGCGCGTTCGTGGGATTGGAAGAAGGGATCGACGGGCTGATCCATATTTCGGACATGTCCTGGACCAAACGCCTGACTCATCCCTCCGAGTTGTTTAAAAAAGGTCAGCCGGTCGAGGCGGTGGTTCTCAAAGTGGACAAAGAAAAAGAGCGCCTGTCGCTCGGCTACAAGCAACTTCAATCCGACCCGTGGGAGACCGGAATCGCCGAGAAATATCACGTCGGCGATGTGGTGAAGTGTCGGATCGTCAAGGTGACGGATTTTGGCGTCTTCGTCGAGCTGGAGGACGGAGTCGAAGGGCTGATCCACGTCAGTGAAACGGGCATCGAGCCGTCTTCTCGAATCGGGGATGCGATGCAGATCAACGACGTCATTCGAGCCCAGATCATCAAAATGGACCTTCCGGAACGCAAGATCGCTTTGAGCATCAAGGCCTACAAGAGCGAGCAGGAACGCGCCCAGAAGAAGGATAAGAAGTAAAACGGGGCAGGAGATGAAAAAGCATCCGCTGATGGTCGGCCTGATCCTGTTGGGCGGCCTGGCCGCCCTCTTCTTTATCATGACCTATTCCGCCACCGTCATGCAGACCGGCGGGGGCCTCCTCGGGGACCGAATCGCCCTGGTCAAAATCGAGGGCGTCATCCTCGATTCTTCCAACACACTTGAAGAACTCCGTCGCTACGATCACAGTTCAGGAATCAAGGCCATCATCCTCCGGATCGACAGTCCCGGGGGCGGGGTCGTTCCCTCGCAGGAAATCTACGAAGAAGTGAAAAAAATCCGCGAGGAGGGCCAAAAGAAAGTGGTGGTCTCGATGGGGACGGTCGCGGCTTCCGGCGGTTATTACATCGCCAGCGCCTCGAACCGAATCGTGGCCAATCCGGGCACGCTGACGGGGAGCATCGGCGTGATCATGGAGTTGGCCAATGTGGAGGGGTTGTTCAAGAAGATCGGCGTGGAGAGCGTCGTGATCAAGAGCGGCCGGAATAAAGACATCGGTTCCCCCTTCCGCAAGATGCAGCCGGAGGAGCGGGCGATCCTTCAACGGTTGATGGACGATGTCCATGACCAGTTTATCCACGCGGTGGCCGAAGGACGGGGATTGGAAGAGAAACAGGTTCGCGAGTTGGCGGATGGAAGCGTTTTCACCGGACGGCAGGCCAAGGAGCTCGGGCTGGTGGACGACATCGGCGATCTTCAGGACACCATCCGCCTGACGGCCGATCTGGTCGGAATCAAAGGAGAGCCCCGGATCGTGGAGTCCCGAAAACGGGTCTCCATATTTGATCTGTTCCGGGACCAATTCCTGGGCCGGTTGCCCAGCCTGCAACTGCCCCAGGCCGGCGTTTCGTTGAAATATCTGATGGCATTTTAATGTTAAGGAGCGTCTAACTTTGTCGAAGCGGCAATTGTGAACAAGGCAGCCAACAGGCTTTGCCTGGGGCTGCCGCGGGGTCTGGGGGCATCGGAGGACATTTCCTGTTTTTGCCGCACGGGCCCCCAGTTAAAATAGGAGAGCTCATATGACCAAAGCCCAGTTAATCGAAACGATGTCCCAGAAGGTGACTCACCTCACGAAACGTCAGACCGAGATGATCGTCAATACGATCTTCAACAGCATCCGGCAGTCGCTGGCCAACGGGGACAAGATCGAGATCCGCGGCTTCGGGAGCTTCAAGCTCCGGAATCGACGCATGCGGGAAGGCCGGAATCCCAAGACCGGCACCCAGGTCCATGTCCCGGCCAAGCGCGTGCCGTTCTTCAAGGCCGGAAAAGAGCTCAAAGAAATCGTGAACAGTTAATCAAACCCGCAGGGAAGCACGAGCGCTTTATCAAGCCGTCTCAGGTATTCCCGACGGGAAATTTCGACCGCGCCGAATCGTTTCAGGTGCGGCGTTGTGAACTGAACATCGAATAACAGATACCCCCGCTCTTTCAATCGCCCGACGAGAAACGCCAGGCAGACCTTCGAGGCGTCGCGCACGATCGTAAACATCGATTCCCCCATGAACGCCCCGCCCAAACTCACGCCGTATATTCCCCCCGCCAGTTTCCCTTCAAAATAAGCTTCGACCGAATGGGCCTTTCCTATATGGTGCAATCGCATGTAGGCCGCAACAATCTCCTCATTGATCCATGTCTCCTCTCGATCCGCACAGCCTCGTACGACGCCGTCAAAATCGCGATCCATTGCGATCTCAAACTTTTTGCTTCGGATCGTCCGGCCCAGCCGCCGAGAAATGTGAAACCGATCCAGATCAATAATCGTCCGTGGATCGGGCGAATACCAGCGAATCCGCCCGTCCTCATCCGCCATCGGAAAAATTCCCTGTCGGTAGGCTTCTTCTAAAAGTTGTGGCGAAATTGTTTGAGGCATGCGTGGCTGCCTGTTCGGCGGGGCCCTTTCTGCGCCTTTGAGGTCGCCGACGGCCCGAAGCCGGGGGATTGCTTCGCGATCTGCAAGGTGGCAGAAGCTGCTTTGTTTGGATTCTGCGCCTTCGGCACAGTGCAGCTTCCGTCGCCGACCCGATGCGTCCGAGGGAGATCGGCTTTTGAATCGTTTTGGGATTGGCCGGGGAAGCGGCCGTTACCGCATCCCCGGCGGTGATTTGGATCTTTGATCGTCCCCGAGCGCCGGGTCGGCTCCTCCACCCCCGGCTTCGGGCCGTCGGCTTGAGGTGATGCTGTTCGGCTGAGGCCCGGACTGCGACCTCGGATTTTGTTTGGGTCCCCGGCTTGGCGAAAGACGCGGCCCGATTCTATCGGGCAAATTATGGCTGCCTCATCTTGCCAGAATTTAGCGGCCGAGCCTTAGCCGGGTCAAACAAAAGCCGCCGGAGCAGAGAGGGCTTCAGCCGGACAGAGCCTGTTTCCCTCGGCGAGGCACTTGACTGAAAACCATCACGCCGCCTTCAGCGCGGCGATCAGATCCAAAATCGCCTTCTTTCCGTCGGCAAAGTACATCAAGGTGTTGTCCGCCGCGAACAGGGGATTGGGAATCCCGGCGAATCCGGGGCTCAGGCTGCGTTTGATCACGACGACCGTCTTCGCCTTGTCGACATCGAGGATCGGCATTCCAGCGATCGGGCTCGAGAGATCGGTCCGCGCCACCGGGTTTACCACGTCATTGGCGCCGATCACCAGCGCGATGTCGGTCTGCTCGAACGCGGGGTTGATCTCGTCCATTTCTTTGAGCTTGTCGTAGGGGATGTCGGCCTCGGCCAGCAGGACGTTCATATGGCCCGGCATCCGTCCGGCGACGGGATGAATCGCGAAGGCCACCTCCGCACCGCGACTCTCCAGCAAAATGGCGAGGTCACGGACGGCATGCTGGGCCTGGGAAACGGCCATCCCGTATCCGGGAACGATCACGACGCGACGGGCGGTGTCCAGTAACAGGGCGATCTCTTCGGCCGTGGCCGATTTCACCTTCCCGCCGTAAACCTGATCGGCCGTCGGTCCGCCCGCCGGCGCGATGCCCATTCCGCCGAAGAGGACGTTGGTCAGCGACCGGTTCATCGCCCTGCACATTAAAATCGACAGGACGAATCCGGAAGCTCCGTCCAGCGTGCCGGCGATAATGAGAATGGTGTTCGAGATCACAAATCCGGTGGCCGCGGCCGCCAAACCGGCATAGGAATTCAGCAGAGAAATGACCACCGGCATGTCCGCCGCACCAATCCGCAGGACCAGGAGGATTCCGAAAACGAGGGCCAGGCCCACCAGGAGATAGAACAAAGGGCCCGCGGCCGGGACGGCGATAAGATAAAACCAGATCCCCACCAGGAGGCCGAACAGCGCGACGTTGGAGGCGTTTTGACCCCGGTAGGTGATCAGCGATCCGGTGATCAGTTCCTGAAGCTTGGCAAACGCCATCAGGCTTCCGGTCACCGTCAGGGCTCCCATCATGACTTCGAAACCGATCGCGGTCATCTTGATCGAACCGAGTTCCGACCCGTGACGGTGATACTCGGAGACTCCGACAAGGGTCACGGCCAGCGCCCCGAACGCATGGGACAGGGCGGTCCGCTGCGGCATGGCGGTCATCGGCGTCCAGAGCGCGATTCCGATCCCGATAGCGGATCCGATCACCATTCCGGTGACGATCCATTGATAGCTGATGATCTCGTGATGGAAAAGCGTCCCCACGATCGCCAGGGCCATCCCGGTCTCGGCCAGGAACATTCCGCGACGGGCGGTCCTCGCGGAGTTCAGGTCTTTAAGCCCCAGGATGAACAGAATCGAGGCGACGAGATAGGCCCATTGGATGAAGGCGGTTCCGGTCATCGCCGGTGTTTGTCCTTCTTGAACATCTTCAGCATCCGGTCGGTGATGAGGAACCCTCCCACCACATTGGTCATGGCCGAAACCACCGCGATGAATCCCAGGATGGTACTCACGGTGCCGTAGTCGGACCCTGCGGTGACCAGCGCGCCGACGACCGAGATCGCCGAGATGGCATTGGTGGCGGACATCAGAGGGGTGTGGAGGAGCGGGGGGACCCGCGAGATCACCAGATAGCCCACAAAGGCGGCCAGCACGAAGATGGTGAGCAATGCGATCGAAATATCCATCAGGTTTCCTTTTTATAGGGGCTTGCGTCGCCCCCTCCGCTGGCAGAGCCAGACGGAGCCTCCCCCTCTCGCTCGCTTCCGCTCGCTGGGCCACTACCCCTCGGCGATGCGGCCGGCAGTCCCAAAAGCTCTCGTACCCGCGGATGAACGACCTCCCCATTTCGGGCCACCAGCGTCTCGGTCACGACGGCATCCTGGGGATCGAGACGAAGTCGTCCTTCCTTAACAACGTGGGTCAGGAACGCCGAGATATTTTTGGCGTACAGCTGGCTGGCGTGATAGGGAACCGTTGCGGCAAGACGGACTGGACCGATGATCGTCACGCGGTGGGCCGTCACGGTCCGGCCGGGCTGAGTCAATTCGCAATTGCCCCCGTTCTCGGCGGCCAAATCGATGATCACCGACCCGGGGGCCATGGCGGAAACCATCTCCCCGGTTAGCAGCACCGGCGCTCGTGTGCCGGGAATTGCCGCCGTGCAGATGACGACGTCGCTTCCGGCCACGACCCGGGCCATGGTCTCACGCTGCCGCCGGTAAAACGATTCATCCATGGCTGTGGCATATCCGCCTTCGGATTCCGTGCCGGCGGTATCCAGGGGCAGCTCCACGAACTTCGCCCCGACGCTATGGACCTGCTCTTTGACGGCGGGGCGGACATCGTACGCCTCCACGACCGCACCCAGCCGGCGCGCGGTCGCGATCGCCTGCAGTCCCGCCACCCCCGCGCCGATCACGAAGACGCGGGCCGGGTTGACGGTGCCGGCGGCCGTCATCATCATCGGAAACATTCGGGGCGATACCTCGGCCGCGAGCACCACCGCTTTGTATCCGGCGACGGTCGCCATCGAACTCAAGACATCCATGCTCTGTGCCCGGGTGGTACGGGGCAGAAGTTCCAGGGCGAAAACGACGGCGCGCCGTTCCGCAAGGTCCTTTACGGCCCGGGGCGAGGAAAGCGGGTCCTGCAATCCAATAAGGATCTGTTCGGGGCGTACGCGGTTGAGATCGGCGCGGCCGGCCTCCGGGTTGGCCCCGAGGCCGAGGACCTGGAGAAGGATATCGGCCGAGCGGAATAGGTCGGTGCGTGCTGCGGTGATCTGCGCGCCCTTTTCTAAGTAGGTCCCATCCGGAAACCCGGCCGCCTCGCCGGCCCCGGCTTCGATGTTGACCTTGAGCCCGGCCTGATTGAGGACGGTCACAACGGCGGGGACGAGGGCGACACGCCGCTCACCGGGAAAAGTTTCTTTTGGAACTCCGATGATCATCGAGGAGTAACTATAGCAGTCCCGCGTCGCCGAGGTCAAACCGGCGGGGCCGTTCCGGAGGGCGGGAGGGGCCCCCAAAAATCCACGATCTTGACATCGGCGGGCCGGGTCGTTAAGATGATGAGTGATTGCTCACTCATAATATTTGGAGCCGATTTCCATGCCCCGATCCGGAGTTAATTCAACTTTCAGAACCAGACGCTCGCAGAATCGCAAGGATATTATTCTCAAGGCCGCGATCAAGGTGTTCGCCCGGTACGGCTTCGCCCGCGCCCGGACGGCCGCGATCGCGCGCGAAGCCCGCGTGGCCGAGGGCACCATTTACAACTACTTTAAGAGCAAAGACGATCTGATCCTCACCATATTTGAGCAGACCTGGCGCGGCCTCCTCCGGACCTTGCGAGTGAAACTCGACCCGATGGAAGACCCGATCCAGAAATTGGCCTTGGTGCTGATGACGGTCCTGGATCTCTTTGAGGCCGACCCCATGCTGGCCGAGGTCTTCCTGGTCGAGCTCCGCCAGAGCGGGAAATGTTTTTCCAGCCAGCCGATGTCCGTGATCCTGGAATTTCTCGCTCTGCTCGAAGGCATCCTGAAAGAGGGGATTGACCGGGGGGTGATCCGAAGTGACATCAACACGAAGATCGCGCGCGGCTTGCTGTTCGGCGCGGTTGAGAACATCATTCTCGGCTGGCTGTTGCGCAAGACCCATCCGGACCTTTTTAAAAAAGAGAAACCCTATACGCTGGAAGAGGCGAAAGAGACCCTGATGAAATTATTTGCAACCGGTTTCTTCGTAAAATAATCGGATCGTAGGGGCGTATCGCGTTACGCCCCTACCTAACGCACGGGTTATCACCCATGCCCTCGATCGCGCGAAAAAATCTTTTTTACGACCGGACACGTTTCGCCATTACCCTGGTCGGCATCACCTTCTCGGTCGTCCTGATCTTCACCACGATCGGGGTGTATCTCGGGTTCATGCAGGACGCCGCGTTTATCGTGGAGTCGATCCCGGCTGATATTTGGGTCACCTCAAAAAATCTTCAGAACTTTAATTTCGCCTGGCCGGTTTCGGAGCGCAAACTGGAGCAGGTCAAAGAGGTGAAGGGCGTGGCCGAGGTTCAAAAGATGATTCATTCCTGGGGGGTGATGAAGCTGTTCAGCGGGGGGACCGAGCAGGTCGAGATCCTCGGACTGGACCCCGAAGGACCGTTGGGCTTTCCCTGGCGCCTGGCGGAGGGCCGGCCGACGGACGTGAAGGGAGGCGAGTTCGTGATCGTGGATCAATCCTCGGTCAAACGGTTGGGGCGGCTCAAGGTGGGGGATGTCCGAGAGATCAACGATTACCGGGTCAAGGTGGTCGGGCTGACGAGAGGGCTCACCTCGATTACCACCGCGCCCTATGTCATCACCTCCTATGATACGGCCGCGCTCTTTAATCCTTATTTCCGTGAGCCGGTGTTTATTCTGGTCAAGACGGTCTCCGGTGAATCGGTTGAAGAGGTCGCTCAACGCATCCGGGAGCACGTTCAGAACGTGGATGTCTACACGCAGGCCGGGTTGAGCGCGAAGACCCGTTGGTACTGGACCGTCGCCACCGGCATGGGGATGGGATTTCTTCTGACGGCCTTTGTGGGATTCGTGGTCGGCATGGTCGTGGTTAGCCAGACGATCTATTCCTCGACCATCGAGCATATCCGCGAGTTCGGGACGCTCAAGGCCATCGGGGCGACGAACTGGACGATCTACAAAATTATTCTGGAGCAGGCCGCCGTGAATGCCGTCATCGGTTTTATCGTCGGTCTGGCCCTCGTGTTGTTGATCAAAAGGGGCTATGACGCGCTGGGGATCGCGATGCTGATTCCCCCGCCGCTGATGGGCGCCGTGTCGGTGCTTACGCTGGCGATGTGCCTTTCGGCCTCGATCGTCTCGATCCGGAAGGTCAGGACGCTCGATCCCGTGATGGTCTTCCGGGTATGAAGCGGCAAGGCTGGCTCCGAGTGGCGACTTCGGCCCTGCTTTGGGGATACCCGGCTTGGCGAAGGCTGCGGCCTCGTGATCGCGGGGCAAATTTCACGAAAAGCTCCTTCGTGAAATTTAGCGGCCAAGCCTTAGTCGAGTCAAAGCAGCGCCGCGGAAGCCACGAGGGGCGGGGCTTGCCGCTTTTGGCGTTAAGGATGTGTTTGCAATGAGCGATTATATATTGGAAGCCCGAGGGCTACGCAAGGTCTACGAGGAAGGGCCGGTGACCGTAGAGGCGGTGCGCGACGTGTCGCTTCAGGTCAAGCCCGGCGAAAGCGTCGCGATCATGGGACCGTCCGGGTCGGGCAAGACGACGTTGCTCTCGATGCTCGGCTGCATCCTGCGGCCGACCCACGGCGAGGTGATCATCGAAGGCCGTCCGGTCCGGTGGGAGGCGGACGATCTGACGCGGGTCCGTCTGGAATCGATCGGATTTGTGTTTCAGAGCTTCAATCTGTTTTCGGCGCTGACCGCGCTGGAAAATGTCGAGGTAGCCCTGGACCTTCGGGGGATCAAGGGCCCGGAGGCGAAGCGGCGGGCCCGGGAAATGATGGAAGCCGTCGGGCTCGGCGACCGCGGGGATTTTCTCCCCCGCGATCTGAGCGGTGGACAAAAGCAGCGCGTCTCGATCGCACGGGCGCTGGTGAATCGTCCCCCGTTGATCCTGGCGGATGAGCCGACCGGAAACCTGGACTCAAAAACCGGCCATGCCGTTATCGAACTGTTGCGGGATCTCGTGGCGAAGGAACGCCGATCCGTCGTGGTCGTGACGCACGACACGCGCATGATCGATTTGGTTCATCGGGTCTATCATCTGGAAGACGGGGTGCTGGTGTCATGAAGCGCGCTTATTGGATGGTCCTGTTGATCCTCATTGTGGGTCTGGGCGTGATTGGTGTTCGAATGCTCCGCGGTCCGACCGACTCCGTTCAAACGGTGACGGTGGTCTACGGCGATATCCTGGACCGCATCGCGGCCCGCGGCAAGGTCGAGGCCAGGACGACCGTGGACCTGGCCGGAAAGGTCGACGGACGGGTCCAATCCATCGCGGCCAAAGAAGGCGAGGAGGTCGCGAAGGATCAGGTGATTATCACCATGGACGATGAGTACGCCAAGGCCGCCGTCGACCAGGGCCGGGCCGAGGTCAAGGACGCGGAGCTCAACTATTCGCGCAGCCGTCGCCTCCTTCAGTCCAAGGCCGCATCAACCGCCCAGTTCGACGAGGCCTTGGCGAAACGGGATCTGGCCCGCGCCCATCTCGAAATGGCCGAGGCGCTTTTAAGGGATATGCATATCGCCTCCCCGATTTCGGGCAAGGTGATCGCGAAATACCGGGAGGCTGGGGAGTCGGTCAAGGCCGGGTTGCCCATTCTCACGATCGCGGATCTCTCGGCCCTGCGGGTCCGGGCCGAGATCGATGAGGACGACGTGGGCCGTCTGGCCCTCGGCCAAGAGGCCTCGATCACTTCGGACGCCTATCCCGGACGCGTCTTTACCGGTCGGGTGATCGAGATCGGGGAGCGGGTCGGCAAGCGGTCGATCAAGCTGGAGGACCCGTCCAAGATTTCCGACACCAAGGTCCTGGAGGCCAAGATCGAACTGCCCGTGGAAATGAAATCCGATCTGAAACTGGGCATGACGGTGGACGTCCGGATCGACGCGGTCCGGCGCGATCACGTCTTGAAAATCCCGCGCCGGGTGATTCAACAGGACGAGAACGGGGCGTACGTGAAAGTCATGAAGGACGATCGGGGTAAAGAACCGCCCGAAATTCGACGGGTGGTTTTGGGAGCGAGGGACCGATGGGATGCCGAAGTCCTTCAGGGATTAAAGGAGCGAGAAAAGGTGGTGATCCCATGAAGACGTTCAGGAAGAAGACCCCTGGAGGGGCGTACGGCCGGCCGCCCCGCCGATCCGGCCTGATCTTTTTGATTTTCTTGCTGGGGTTATTGTCCGGACCGTGGCCGGGGTGGGCTCAGCCTCAGGACTCGATCCCAACCCCGACCCAGACGCTGGAGGATCTGAAACGTCGGGCGCTGGAGCGGAATCTCGGGTTGAAATCCTCCGAGGCCGACGTGCTGAGCGCGCGGGCCGAGGCACGGGGTCGGTATGCCGATTTTTTTCCGAAACTATCCGCCGAGGCCAGATACAGCCACGATGAACATCTCCAGCGCGTCCAGATTCCGGCCGGAAGCTTCAATGCATCGCCCCCCCTTCCGCCGACGCAATCCGATTTGGTCCTCGGTGATTTGACCAACTACGGACTCCACCTGGCGCTCGAGCAGCCGTTGTTTACCGGCGGCGCCGTGTACTATGGGTACCAAGATGCAAAACTGGGATCGACCCTGGCCGATTTGCAGCATCAGCAGAATCTTCAGGACCTTCTGCTCCGGGTGGAGTTGGCCTATTGGGATATTTTGAAGACGGAACGGCTGCTTCATGTGGCCGAACAGCAGGTGCGGGATCTGACGGAGCATCTGCGCGTTGTGAAGGCTTCGTATGACGCCGGAAGCGTTCCGTTCAACGAAGTCTTGAAGACGACCGTCAACAAAGCGGAGGCCGAACAGCGGCGCCTGACCGCAAGGAACAACGCCGATCTGGCCAAGATGGCGATGAACAACCTGCTCCGCCAGGAACTCACGACGCCGTTGGCGTTGGGCTCCGGGGAGGAAGAGCCGAAGGCCTCCGACCTGATCGCCTATGAGGAGGCCGTGAAAATCGCGGCGGAGCATCGCCCGGAACTTGCGGCCGGCCGGACCGAAGTCCAAACGATGGATATCAGACGGCGGCGGGCCCAGAGCGGTTATTACCCGACGTTGAGCGCGGTGGCCAGTTACGACCGGGCCAAAGAGACCTCGAACGTTATTCCGGAGAACTGGGAGGTCCTGGGTGTTCTGCGCTGGACCTTCTGGGAATGGGGAAAGACCGAGCAGGAAGTCGAGCGCGCACGGATACGGCTCCGTCAAAGCGAGATGAATCTCCAGTCGCTTGGAGATCAAATCGTTCTGGAGGTCCGCCAGCAGTACCTCGGCGCGGTCGAAGCGAAAGAGAAGATTGCCGTGGCCCGGACGGCCGTCGACCAGGCGAAGGAGAATTATCGGATCACCGAGGAACGGTTCAAGGCGGGCGTCACGACGAATACCGAAGTCCTCGATGCCGAGAGCCTCCTGATCTCGGCTCAGGCCAACCTGACCAACGCGGTCTATGATTTCCAGTCGGCCAAGGCCCGGTTGGATCGGGCCCTGGGGCGGCAGGTCCTTTCGGAGCACGGCGGGGAGGAGGGACAACGATGACGTCCCGCGGGCCGTCCTCGCCGTGAGGATCATGTTCGTAAGCGTGCTGGCGGTTCCGGGGGACGCCGTGGCAGCCCGGCGTGTCGCGGCTGAATTGACCAGGGGAAATTTTTGATGGAGACGGGACTGACGAGCGCGCAGGCGAAGGAACGATTGCAACAGTACGGCCCGAATGAGGTGGCGGAGGCCCGTCATCGTCCGTGGCTAACATTCCTAAGCAAGTTCTGGGCGCCGGTCCCGTGGATGCTGGAAGCGGCCATTGCCCTGCAGCTCTTTCTGGACAAGGCCGATGAGGCGATTATCATCGCCCTCCTGTTGGTCTTCAATGCCGCGCTCAGTTTCATTCACGAAAACCGTGCCAATAAGGCGCTTGCCCTGTTGCGAAACCGTCTCGCCGTCCAGGCGCGGGTGCGGCGTGACGACCGTTGGCAACGGATTCCCGCCAAGGACCTGGTGCCGGAGGACGTGGTGTATCTGCGCCTGGGCGATTTGGTGCCGGCGGACATCCGTTTGTTTGAGGGCGCCCTGCTGCTCGATCAATCGGCGCTGACCGGGGAGTCGCTCCCGGTCGAGGCCGGTCCCGATGTCACGGCTTTCGCGGGAGCGGTGATTAAGCGGGGGGAGGCGACCGGCAAGGTCGTTGCCACCGGGCCTCATACCTATTTCGGCAAGACCGCCGAACTTGTTCGAACCGCAAGAATCGCCAGCAATCTCGAAAATCTGATCTTTACCATTGTCAAATACCTGATCGCTCTGGACTCGGTCCTGGTGGTCGCGCTGCTGATCTATTCCGTGACGACGGGGATGCCTCTCTCGGATGTGGTCCCCTTTGCCTTGATCCTCCTGGTCGCCTCGGTTCCGGTGGCGCTGCCGGCCACGTTTACGTTGGCCACGGCCTTGGGCGCACAGGAGTTGATTACCCGCGGCGTGCTGGTGACGCGCCTTTCGGCCATCGAGGAGGCCGCCGCGATGGACATTCTCTGCAGCGATAAGACCGGGACCCTGACCCGAAACCGGCTGCGCCTTGCGGAACTGCGCCCGTATCCGCCGCATACCGAGGAGGAACTGCTGCGCCTGGCTTCGATGGCCAGTGACGACGCGGGCCAGGATCCGATTGATCTCGCCATCCTCGGCGCCGCCCGGGAGCGCGGTCTGCTTTTTTCAGCGGGACGACGGACGGAATTTTATCCCTTCAATCCGGAAACACGGCGCACCGAGGCCGTCTTCGAACGGGACGGACAAAGGCTTCGAATTCTCAAGGGGGCCCCGCGCGCGGTCGCCGCGCAGGTTCAAGAAACGCCCGAAATAAATTCGGAAGTGGAGCGACTGGCCGGAGAGGGCTATCGTGTTTTGGCCGTGGCCGCCGGCGTCGATCGCACCCCCGGATTCGCGGGTCTGTTGGCGTTGGAGGACCCTTTGCGGGAGGACTCCGCCTCGCTTGTCCAACGCCTGCGGGAACTGGGGTTGCGTGTTCTGATGGTGACCGGCGACAATCTGGCCACAGCCCGTGCCGTGGCATCGCGGGTCGGAATCGGCGATCGCGCCTGTCCGGCGGAAGCCCTGCGCGCCGAGGACGGCGTGCAGGTGCTGGATTATGATGTGTTTGCGCGTGTCTTTCCGGAGGACAAGTTCCGTCTCGTGCGGGCTTTGCAGAAGGCAGGCCATGTGACGGGCATGACCGGGGACGGGGTCAACGACGCGCCGGCACTGAAACAGGCCGAGGTGGGTGTGGCCGTTTCGGAGGCCACGGATGTGGCCAAGTCGGCCGCCGGGCTGGTTCTCACCCAGCCCGGGCTTTCCGAGGTGGTGGCTGCCGTGGAGACCAGCCGGCGAATCTACCAACGGATGCTGACCTATACATTGAACAAGATCGTCAAGACGCTGGAATTCGGGATTTTCCTGAGTCTGGGCGTGATGTTCACCGGCGTTCTGGTGATCACACCGTTGCTCATGGTCCTGCTGCTCTTCACCAACGACTTCGTGACCATGGCCATCGCCGCCGATCGTGTCTCTTTTTCCCCCGGACCGGACCGCTGGGACATTCCCACCTTGATGCTCACGGCTGGGACGCTGGCCGTGCCGGTTCTGATCCTTTCATTTGCCGTGTTCTTCGCGGCGCGCGATCTTCTCCATCTGCCTTTGCCGCAGCTGCAAACCCTGATCTTCGTCATGCTGGTGTTTACCGGCCAGGGCATGGTCTACCTGGTGCGCGAGCGCCGGCGCTTCTGGCATTCATTGCCCGGATCATGGCTGTTGCTGAGCACGTTTCTCGACATGCTCCTAGTCGGTTTCTTCGCCACGCGGGGTATTCTTATGGCTTCGATCCCGCCCGCCTTGGTCGCGGGCTTGCTGGCGCTGGTGGCCGGATTTTTGATCGGGGTGGATTTTCTCAAGGTGCGGGTCTTTCGATACTTCAAGATGCGCTGAAGACCCGCTCGGCGGCGATTATTTGGTGCGGCCCTTGGGGGTGTCGGCGACGAGGCCTTGACGGTGGGCGTAGACCGCGGCCTGGATGCGGTTATTCACCTGGAGTTTTTTTAGAATATTTTTGAGATGGATCTTGACGGTATGTTCGGAAATATTGAGCGCGTTGGCGATCTCCTTGTTGCTTGCGCCGGTGGACAACGTCTGGAGGATTTCCTTTTCCCGGGTCGTCAGGCGTTGGTACTGGTCGGGTTGGTCCGTCTTGGAGGCGGGTTTGTTGGCGATCGTGGAAAATTCCGTGAGGAGTTTCGAGGCCATGTTATGCGGGATGACGGCCTCTCCCTTCATGAGGAGATCGATCGCCTTCAGCAGATGGTCCGGCTCGACGCTTTTCAAAAGATAGCCCCGCGCTCCGGCTTTGATCGCCGAGAAAAGGTCTTCGTCCTGCTCCGAAACCGTGAGCATAATGATCCGGGCGTCCGGGAGCTCCTGACGGATCGCCTCGGTCGCCTGGATGCCGTTGCAGCCGGGCATCTGAACGTCCATCAGGATGACGTCGGGTCGAAGTTGCTTGGCCATCCCGATGCCCTCCCGGCCGTCCCTGGCCTCCCCCACCACTTCGATCCCGGGGCGTTCTTGAAGCAAATTGATGATCCCCTTTCGGAAAAGGGTGTGGTCGTCCACGACGAGCACTTTGATGGGGGATACGGTTTTCGGCTCCATTAAAATCCGTGGGGGCGGGTGAGGGGAATTTCGATCCGGACCGAGGTTCCCCGACCGGGTGCGGTGGTGATCTGAACCGTGCCGCCGAGATTGGCGGCGCGTTCTTTCATGATCGACAGGCCCATGTGCTCCCGGGCCGAGTCTTCGAGGGTATGGAGGTCAAAACCGTCGCCGTTGTCCTGAACCGTGATCTGCAGCCCGAATCCGGTGCTCCGGACCGCGACGGTCGCTTTCTTGGCCCGGGAATGCTTTCGGACGTTCGCCAGGGATTCCTGGATCATCCGAAAGACCTGGGTCTGAACGGAGGGCTCGATGAGCGCCAGATCGGTGCCGCCGGCCAAGTCGGTCTCGATCCCGGTCCGCGCGCTGAAGTCCTGGCAATATCTTCGGAGCGCGGGCTCCAGTCCTTCCTCTTCTTTGATCTGAATCCGGAAATCGATCAGCATATTTCGGACGTCCTGATAGGTGTCCTGGATGACGTTTCGGATCTGATGGAATTCTTCCAGGATGGGAGCCTTCAACTCGGACTGAAAGCGGTCTTCGAGGATCTTCGTCTGCATATTCAGATAGGCCAGCGACTGCGCGATATTGTCGTGAAGCTCTTGAGCGATCAACCAGCGTTCTTCCAAAAGGGCCGATTCTTTGGTTTTGGAGGAGAGCTGCGAATTCTCGACCGCGACGCCGATATGATGGCTGATCGCGATCAGCAGCGGCCGGTCTGCGGGACCGAAGGCATGCGTCCGTTTCGAATAAAGGGTCAGGATCCCCAGCGTCTTTTCGCGCGCACGAAGCGGCAGGCTGATCATCGAACCGAACCGCTCGTCGCGACAGGCCGACCGGCTCAGCCGTTCGTCCTTGGAAAGGTCATCGGAGACCACGACCTCCCCCAGCAGGGCCGCGAGACCGCAGAGGCAGGCCCCCATGGGGATCCGGTGCTCGTTGTAAATGAAGGACTCCATGACGCCGCGGCTGGCGCACAGGATCAAGTCCCGGCTGGCGGGGTCCACGAGATGAATCGATCCGATGTCGGCACCCGTCAACTTGAGGAGACGTTCCAGCGTGGCATCCAACGCGGCCGTCAGATGGGGCGACTGGCTGATTGTGGCCGAGATCGTGTTTAAGATGTCGATCTTTTCGTACGGATCAGTGGGAACCATCGGGGGGGTGGACGGGGGAGTCGTCGGCTTCGAGCCGGCCTTGAAATGCTGGTTTTCCTTACGGTGACTCTGGTGATGCGGTTTGTCCATTGCGGATAACCCCGGCGCTTATTTTACTCCCATTTCCCGCAAAAGCAAAGCGGTATTTATGATGATCTTTTTTCCGGTTCCCGCCGCTTCAAGAAAGGCTCGATAAGGTCGATCGGGACCGGGAAGATCGTGGTGGAGTTCTTCTCGGCCGCGATCTCAGTCAGGGTCTGCAGGTAGCGCAGCTGGAGGGTGGTGGGGTTCCGGCTGATGATCGCGCCCGCCTCGGCCAACTTCTCGGCCGCCTGGAACTCCCCCTCCGCATGGATCACCTTCGCACGCCGTTCGCGTTCGGCCTCGGCCTGTTTGGCGATGGCGCGGATCATTTCCTGCGGGAGGTCCACGTTCTTAACCTCGACGGCCGAGACCTTGATTCCCCAGGGCTCGGTCTGCTGGTCGATGATCTGCTGGAGTTTTGAATTGATCTCTTCCCGCTTGGACAGAAGGTCGTCCAGTTGGCTCTGACCGAGGACGCTTCGCAGCGTGGTCTGCGAGAGCTGGGACGTCGCATAGAGATAGTCCTCGACCTGAATGATCGCTCTTTGAGGGTCAATCACACGGAAATAGATGATGGCGTTGACCTTCACCGAGACGTTGTCCCGTGTGATCACGTCCTGGGGCGGGACGTCCATCACGATCGTCCGGAGGCCCACCTTCGCCATGCTCTGGATGCCGGGGATGACGATGATCAGACCTGGCCCTTTCACCTTCTGAAACCGGCCCAGGAAAAAGACCACACCGCGTTCGTATTCTCTCAAGATCTTGAGGGAGATGAACAGGAACAGAAAGATGATCAGGATCAGGCCCGGAAGACTGACGAGTAGCTGAATCATGATTGACCCCCGCTTTATTTTTTCGAACGTTTGATATGCAGCTTCAGTCCCTCGATCCCGGTCACCTCGACCGTTTCGCCTTCATGGATCGGCTCGGAGCTGACTGCGTCCCAAAACTCTCCCTGGATCAGGATTTGACCCCGTGGGTTGATCTCGGTCCGGGCGGTTCCCGAAGCGCCGATGAAGCCCTCGATGCCGGCGACCGATTTTTGATGACGTGTCTTCCAGGCCATGCCGATCACCCCCACGAAAAACCCGGCCGTCACGAGGGCGGTCGGAAAGATCACCCACCAGGAAATCTGCATAAACGGCATTTCGGTCTTGACCAGCATCAGCGAGCCCAGGACCATCGAGATCACCCCGCCCACGGTCAACAGCCCGTAGCTCGGCACCTTGATCTCGGCGATGAACATCACAATGGCCAGAAGGATCAGGAGCAATCCGGCGTAATTGATCGAGAGGGTCTGGAAGGAATAAAAGGCCAGGACGATGCAGATCGCGCCGACCACTCCCGGAAGGATCGCGCCCGGGTTCGACAGTTCGAATATCAATCCGTAAATGCCCAGGAGCATCAGGATGTAGGCGATGTTGGGATCGCTCAACGCGTTTAGGATTTTCATCCGGCCGCTCATTCCGACCGTCTTGACCACGGCCGATTTGGTCTGGAGGATGCGAGAGCCCGAAGCCGTTTCAACCGTCCGGCCGTCCACGGCGGCCAGCAGGGACGGCAGGTCCGGCGCGATCAGGTCGATAATCTTGAGCTTCAAGGCTTCGGTCTCGGTGGCCGAGACGCTCTGGCGCACCGCGTCTTCGGCCCATTGGACGTTACGGCCGTGTTTCTCGGCGATCGATTTGATATAGGCGGCCGCGTCGTTTTCGACCTTCTTTTTCATTTCCTTATCCATCTCGCCGCCCGTCATCGAGACGGGATGAGCCGCCCCGATGTTCGTTCCGGGTGCCATGGCCGCGATATGGGCGGCCAGCGTGATGAAGACCCCGGCCGAGGCCGCGCGGGCGCCGGTGGGCGAAACGTAAACGATGATCGGTATTTCGGATGCGCTCATCTCCTTGATGATCATGCGCATCGAGGTGTCGAGGCCTCCCGGCGTGTCGAGCTGGATCACCAGCGCCTGGACATGATCCTGCGCGGCGTCGGCGATCGCCTGGGTGAGGTATTCGGCCGAGACCGGATTGATCACGCCGTCGTACACGGCCACGGTTACCGCGGTCGGTTCGGCCGCCTCTTTGGATTCGGCGGCCTGAATGAGACGGGGCCGAAGGAGCGAGTCGGCGGCGGGGAGAATCGAAATCGTCAGAGCGGATAAGAACACCGGCGAGAGGATAAACGATCGGATCCATTGGGATGGGGACATCGCTCACCGTTGAAGAAAGTGAGCGAGTATCATATTCTTTTTCGAAGGGGGGTGTCAAGAAAGGGGAGGGTTGGAACGAACCGTCCATTTATAGTAAACTGGCCTTTGGATCGAGAGGCGCGTGAGGCCGATGACCCGATGAACGAGGATCGATCGATACTGGCCGCATTCCGAAAAGCCCGAAAAGCCGGCGTGGGAGCCGCGCTGGCCACCGTGGTCAAAGTCACCGGATCTTCTTATCGCAGACCGGGCGCGAAAATGCTGATCACCGCGGACGGGGAGATTTCGGGTTCCGTAAGCGGAGGTTGTCTCGAACGCGACTTGATCCGGCGGGCGCACTGGGCAATCGATCGTTCGGAACCTCAAATGATTCGCTACGACAGCCGGATCGACGGAGACGAGGTCGAACCCGCGCGGGAAATTCAAACCCCCGGCCCGGGGTGCGGAGGCGTGATTGAGGTTTTCGTGAACCCGGCGCCCGACGAGCACCTTGCGTCCCTCGAACGCGCCCATCGCGAAAGACGGCGCATCGCATTCCCTATCGTGCTCCCGGGCGGCGAATCCTACCTGGACATTCTCTCCCCGCCCGTAAGCCTCATTCTCTTCGGGGCGGGCCAGGACGCGGTTGCGGCGGCCCGGATCGCCCAGGAAATCGGATGGCAGACCCGCGTCGTGAATTGCCGGTCCTCGCTCCCGTTGCCCCGGCCTCTTTTCGGCGAGGTCGACGCGTTCCTTTCGTGCGACCCGGACCAAATCCTTGAACGGGTGGAGATCCGGCCCGGATCGATCGCCTTTGTCATGACGCATAACTACGAGCATGATCGTGCCATTCTGCGTCAGATCGTCGTGCGACCGGTTCGGTATATCGGCCTGCTCGGGCCGCGCGCAAGGAGCGAGCGGTTGCTCGCGGAAATCGCCGAGGAGAGAATCCCCATCCCGACCGATCTTATCCATTTCCCAATGGGCCTGGACATCGGGGGAGAGACGCCCCAGGCGATCGCGCTTTCCGCCCTGGCCGAAGCCCTCGCGGTTTTGAGCGGACGGAAGGGCGGGTTTCTGCGCGAACGACCGGGGCCGATTCACGGATAGACGTCGAAGTCCTTCGTGCAGCCCGGGTTGTCCATCTCGACGGAAAGCACATCGTGCGGATGTCGTTCGAAGAGGTAGGCGCATCCGTGGTCGGCGTCCGGCTCGGCCTCGATTTCCTCCAAGTAGTTAAATCCCAGAATCGCCGGAGTCCCCGGCCGGCCTTTGAAACACGGTCGGACGAGCGATTTTGTGGAATGCTGAAACGCGCGGACGATCCTTGCATAGTCGGAGGATTCCAACTGCGGCTGATCGACGTGGGCGATGAGCGCGCCGCTCCAGCCGGGCCGCAGCGATCGCAGGCCCAGACGGATGGAGCGATGCATCCCCTTCTCAAATTCCGGATTGAAAACGGCGTCGGCCCCGATCGTCCGAAGTTCGGGTAGAAGGAGGTCGGACAGAAATCCGGTGACCACGAGGATTTCGCGGAAGACGTTGGCTTCCTTCATCGAGCGAAAGACCTTTGAAATAAAACGTTCGCCGTTCCAAGGGAGAAGCGGCTTGAACCTTCCGGCCCGGGAACTCTTTCCCGCTGCGAGAAGAATCGCCGAAACCGATTTCATCAAACCCTCAACCCCTCGCGGCAATAATCGCGGCGGGGCTTAAGGGAAGCCGTCGCAGGCGGACGCCGCTGGCCTCGAACACCGCGTTGGCGATCGCCGCTGCCGTCGGGACGGAACCCGGCTCCCCGGTTCCCGTCGAGGGGGTTTCCGGTTCGGAGGTGAAGACGACCTCGATCTCGCGGGGCGCGTCGCGGGCCGTGGCGATGGGGTAGTCGTGCCATGTCGAGGGGATCACCGCGCCGTTGCGATGCCGGAGTTCCTCGAGCATCGTCCAGCTGGCCGCCTGTTGAATGCCGCCCTCGATCTGATTGCGGGCTCCGTCCGGGTGGACCAGTCGTCCGGGGTCGGCCGCGCACCAGACCCGCTCAAGACGCACCCGCCCGCTCGACGCCACGACGACCTCGGCGATCTCCGCGATGCATGTGCCGTGGTAGACTGCGCAGGCGACGCCGAACCCGCGACCGGTTTCGCGCGAGAGCCGATCCCAGCCGCTTCGTTCCCGGACCGTCTCCAACACCCGCCGAAGTCGCGCATCTTCGATCAACCTCAGGCGAAAGTCGATCGGATCCTGTCGCGAGGCGTGCGAAAGCTCATCGATGAACGATTCGATCATGAAGACGTTGGGGGCGGCCCCGAGGGAACGAAACGCGCCGGTGCGGATTGCGGCCGGAACGACTTCCAAAAGCACCTCGGCGTTTCCCAGACGGTACGGAGGAAGCGCGTTTCGGCCGGAGGTCATTTCGATCACATAGTCGGGAACCTCCCCCGCGCCGTACAACTGGGGGTTGGTCCGGATATGACACCGCCAGCCCGTGATGGCGCCCGCGGCGTCCAGCGCGCCCTGCATCTCGGCTTCGAAGGCGGGGCGGTTCGGGCTCCACCGGAACTCCTCTTCCCGCGTCCATTGCACCAGCACGGGGCGCTTTGCGGCGCGGGAGAGGCGTGCGGCATCCATGGGGGCGTCATTCATATTTCCGCGTCCGTACATCCCGCCCATCACCTGGGGGTGAACGCGGACGCGCTCGGGCGAAATCCCGAGAAGCGCGGCGACCTCCTCCCGAAGTCCGAACGGCCGCTGGGTCGCCGCGTAAAGATCGGCGCCGTCCTCGCGCACGTCGGCGACGGCGGCGCTGGGCCCGATAGGCGCGTGTGCGATGTGAGGGACGTGATAGCGGGCCTGGAGGGTTCGCGCGGCGGCCAAGAACGCGGTCTCCACGCCGTCATCG
>Ga0187776_10000410_pt1 | contig 20669 bp, 21 predicted proteins | sample 0216_BV02_MP12_2_FD_132426 | JGI IMG/M metagenome (GOLD analysis project Ga0187776, IMG submission 132426) | Tropical peat soil microbial communities from peatlands in Department of Meta, Colombia - 0216_BV02_MP12_20_MG | ecosystem: Environmental > Terrestrial > Soil > Wetlands > Peat | place...
CTCATGCCGCTGTGGGATCGGATCGCGGAGCTGCTCCGGCTGCCCGAACACGGGCCTGGCGCGCCGAGCATCGAGGCGATCGAGACGACGCTGACGGACGGCTACGCCGAGGCGCTCGCCCTCGATGCAGAGCGGTGGCGTATCGAGCAGCGAATCGGCGAGACCCCGAACCGGAAGGAGCACGCCCGCCTTTCAGCGCGCCTCGAGACGACCCACGCGGAGCTCGTGGAGCTCCGCTCGATCCTCCGGTCCCTCCATGCCCGCGTACGCGCCGCGCGGCGCGCAAGGCGCGAAGCCGCTTAGACGATCCCGCTCCGGACCGCGTAGACAGCCGCCTGGATGCGGTTGTCGATCTGGAGCTTCATGAGGATGTTCGAGATGTGGTTCTTCACGGTCTTCGGGCTGATGTGGAGCTCGGCCGCGATCACGGCATTGTCCTTGCCGTTCGCGATCAGCTTGAGCACCTCGATCTCGCGCTCCGAGAGCTCGGCGCGGATCAGCTCCTCGATCGCGGGCTGGGCGCTCGTGGCGCGGATCCGCTGCAGCACCTTCGCCGCGATGTTCGGGGAGATGAGCGCCTCGCCGCGCGCCGCCGCGTGAATCCCGGTGACGAGCTCCTGGATCGACGCGTCCTTGAGCAGGTAGCCGCAGGCCCCCGCCAGGATCGCGTCCGTCACGTCGCTGTCCTCGTCCGAGATCGTGAGCATCACGACCCGTGTCAGCGGCGAGACCTCGGCGATGTGGCGTGTCGCCTCGACACCACCCATCGACGGCATGTTGAGGTCCATGACGACCACGTCGGGCGTGAGGTCTCGGACGTGCGCAACCGCCTCGGCGCCCGTCGCAGCTTCGCCGACGATGGCGAGCCCCTGTTCCTCTAGCAGGTTGCGGAGACCGGTGCGGAAGAGGTCGTGGTCGTCCACGAGCAGGACGCGAAGCGCCTCTGCCTGCCGTTCCTCGGCCGTTTGCACCAACTCCGTCACCGCGAATCGCCCTTTTCGCGGCGCAAGTGTACTGAGAGCCCGTGAAACCTGCGTCTCGCCGGCCGGGAAATGCGAGCTAGTAAATCGTGATCGTGACGGTGCGGCGCCCCCAGGACATGCACTGAGCCTGGGGCATCCAGAGGTCGATGGTCGCGCCCTGGATGCCGCCGCCCACGTCGGCAGCGACTCCGTTGCCGTAGCCAGGAACGTACATCTTGCTGCCGAGCGGGATCACCGTCGGATCGACCGCGACGACGCCGGGGCCCACCGGCATGCCCGTTGCCGTCTGGCCCGGCAGGTCGTAGCACGTCGCGCTCACGACCAGTGTCCGGCTTCCGCCCGCCGGCGGGGGGGTCGTGGTGGCCGGCTGCAGCTGCCGGGACTTCTGCGCGGCCGCCTGGGCCGTCGCCACGACGCTATGCACCTGCGAGGCCTGGAACCGTTCCTTCGCGCGTAGTGCGGAGACGTATGAAAGCCGGGCGGCCGCTGTCGCGGCCAGCGTCTGTTCGGCCTGCTGCGCGGCCGCAAGCGAGCGGGCGAGGCGCCGCGCCTCCGCCGCGAAGCGAAGCCGCGAGCGCAGCAGGGAGCGTTGGGCCTCGGTGGTTACCGCGGCCATCCGGCGGCTCTGGTCCGCGACGCGCTTCAGGTCGTCGAGCCGCTGGAGCCCGTTCGCGAGGGAGGTAGCCCCCAACACGATTGCCACCGGGTCGATGTTGCCGCGCTCGTAGAGCGAGCGGAGGTTGATGGCCAGCCGGCCCTGCGAGATGTGGAGTGTGACCCGGGCGGCGCCGAGCTCCTGTCGGAGAGCCGAGCGGCGGTGACGCAGCTCGATGGCTGCGGCCTGGAGCGAGGCGAGTCGCGTACGCCACGCATGAAGCTGCGAGTCGAGCGAGTAGACGCCGAGCAGCGCCTGCTGGAGGCGGCTACCGGTCTGTTGAGCGGCGGCGTCAGGCACCTGGCCCTGTGGGGCCGTTCCCGAATCGGCCAGCGCGGCGGACGCAGCCGCCAGCATCAGTACGGCGACGACTGCAGCGAGCCGCGCCGTGCGTGATCTCCTCCGCCCCAGCACGTCGCGCCACCGTAAACGACGCAGCGAGCTTGTGCGCCGGGTGATCGCACCTCCCAGGGAGCGTTTCCCCAAATTGCAGCATTTTCGTGACGGTTCTCCTGCACAGTCATCCGGCAGTCCTGTTACCGTCCCCACTTCGTGACGGGCGGGAGGACGTCATTGCGCGTGCCGAGGCAGGCGGCAGCAGTCTCGGCGCTGCTGGTCGGTCTGCTTCTGGTGACGGCTACAGGAGCGCACGCCGATCGCATCGGTGCCAAGCGCGCGCAGGCAAACGCGGTCCTCACCGATCTGCAACGTCTCGACGCGGCGGCTCAGCTCGCGAACAGCCGCTACCAGCAGGCGAGCAAGAAGCTGCGGCGCGTCGAGCATGGTCTCGCCGTCAACCGGCAGGCCCTCGGTGTCGCGCGCACCAACCTCACGCGCGCGCAGCGAGCGCTCGCCAAGCGGCTCTTCGCGATCTATACAACCCAGGACGAGCAGTCGTCGCTCGCCGTCATCCTCGGGTCACGCAGCCTCGACGACCTCATCTCCCGCATCGAGACGGTGAACTCCCTCTCGAGCCAGGACAACGCGCTGATCGGCCAGGTGGTCTCGTTCCAGCACCAGATTGTCCGCCGCAGAACGGTGCTGCGCCAGGAGCGCGTCCGGCAGCACCGGCTGGTCGTTACGCGTGCGGCGGCACGGAACAGGATCGCGGGAAGACTCGCCTCCGAGCGGCGCCTGTACGGCTCCGTCAAGTCGCAGCTCCAGCAGATGATCGCGCAGCAGCAGGCGAGCCAGCTCGTGGCCGCGCACCAGGCGCGCATCGCTTCGCAGGCGCAGGCGTCAGCACCGACCGGCAGCTTCGGAGTGGGCGATCCGTCCGGCGGCAGCGTTCCTTCCGGGCACTACAGCGGCGTCGTCGGGATCGCGATGCAGTACCTCGGCGTCCCGTACGTGTGGGGCGGCGCCAGCCCGAGCGGCTTCGACTGCTCGGGCCTCGTGATGTACGTGTACGCCCAGGTCGGTATCTCGCTTCCGCACAACACGGTCGCGCAGTGGAACTACCCCAACGCCGTCTCGGTTCCACGTAACGAGCTGCAGCCAGGCGACCTCGTCTTCTTCGCCGGCCTCGGTCATGTCGGCATCTACGTCGGCAACGGGCAGTTCATTCACGCACCGCACACCGGCGACGTCGTCAGAATCGACAGTCTCGGCGAGGGCTGGTACTCGTCCGAATACGTCGGCGCGAAGCGAATCCTCGGCTAGTCCTAGCCCGGTTCGCCCGCGTAGAGGCGCTCGATCTCGTTCGCGAAGTGCTCGTGGATGACCTTGCGGCGTAACTTGAGCGTCGGCGTCACCTCGCCTTCCTCCTGGGAGAAGTCGCGCGGGAGGACGACGAACCGCTTGATCTGCTCGACCCGTGTGCGGTCGCGATTGACCTCGTCGACAAGCTCTTGTGCTAGCTCCTGCGGCCTGCGCCCGCTGGCGGCGATCTCTGCCTCGTCGAGCGTCAGCAGCGCCGTGACGTAGGGTCGGCGGTCGCCGACGACGATCGCCTGCGAGACGAAACGCGACGCCTTGAGGGCGTTCTCGAGGTTCTGGGGCGAGATGTTCTTGCCGCCGGCCGTGATGATGAGGTCCTTCTTGCGGTCGGTGATGCGTAGGAAGCCGTTGGCATCGATTTCTCCGACGTCGCCGGTACGAAGCCAGCCGTCCTCGGCCAGCGCGGCCGCGGTCGCCTCCGGCTCCTTGTAGTAGCCGGCGAACACGGAGTCGCTTCGGATCAGGATCTCGCCCTCGTCGGTGAGGCTGACCTCCGTGCCGTCGACGGCGCGTCCGACGGTGCCGATGCGGAAGTCCTCCGGCTCGTTTACCGTCGCCGAGCTGGCGCACTCGGTCAGGCCGTAGCCCTCGATCACCGGCACGCCGAGCGCGTGGAAGAACTCCATCACGTCCGTCGAGAGGGGGGCTGCACCGGAGATGCCGAGCCGTAGACGGCCGCCGAGGCGCTCGCGCACCTTCACGAAGACGAGCCGCTCCGCCGCACGTTGCTGCAGTGCGACGAGGCGTGGCACCCGGCGCCCCTCCCGCCGGGCACGGCCCGCTCTTGCGCCGACACCGAGCGCCCAGAGGCCGATCCGCCGCCGCAGTCCTCCCGCGCGCTCGATCTCACCGAGCGTGTTCGCGTGAACCTTCTCGTACACGCGCGGCACGGCAGGCAGGATCGTCGGGCGCACCTCGCCGAGCGCCTCGGGGACGCGCGTGACGTCGGCGACGAGCGCGATAGTGGCGCCCCGGAACGACCCGGCCTGGTGGGCGAGCCGGCCGTAACTGTGGGCGAGCGGCAGGAAGAGAAGCACGACGTCTCCGGGCCGCTGCAGGCCCTCCACCACGCAGGTTGCCGCCGTGACGAGGTTGCGGTGCGTGAGCATGCAGCCCTTGGGCGGTCCCGTGGTGCCCGACGTGTAGATCAGGGTGGCGAGGTCGTCCTCCTCGACCGGCTCGGCCTGAAGGTGCTTTGCGAGACGGCCGTCTGCCTCGAGCTTCGGGAGCCAGTCGAAGGGGACGATCTCCCGCAGCGCTGGTAGCGAGCCGCGGATCGAGACGAGCTTGCGTGCCTGTTCCTCGTCCTCGGCGAAGGCGAGCACGACCTCGGAGTGTCCGAGTACGTACTCGCACTCCTTGGCGGAGCTCGTCGGGTAGAGCCCGACGACGACGGCGCCGATCGACATCACCGCCCAATCGAGCAGGATCCACTCGAGCCGCGTGCGCGAAAGCACCGCCACGCGGTCGCCCTTGCGCACGCCACGCGCCAGTAGCCCGTGGGCGAGTGCGTCGACACGCTCGGCTGCCTCGTTCCACGACACGGGCTGCCAACCCTCAGCTCCTTCCTCGAGGTATGCGGGCTCGTCGGGCGCGCTCTGGACGACGTCGCGCCAGAGCTCGGGCGAAGTGCGCAATTCCATGCTTCAAATCGTATTCGGGAAGGGAAGGCGATGAAAAGCGAGAATTGCAGCGGTCCCCCAACTAGACTGGAAATGCGGATGCGCACCATCTGGAACGGATCGATCAGCTTCGGGCTCGTCAACATCCCGGTCGGGCTGGCTCTCGCCACCCAGCGGCAGGACGTCTCGTTCCGCACCCTGCACCGCGAGTGCGGCACGCCGATCAAGCAGAAGCGCTGGTGCCCGGTGCACGAGCGCGACGTTGAGCCGGACGAGCTCGTCAAGGGCTGGGAGTTCGCCAAAGGCCAGTACGTGCTCGTCGAGGAGTCCGATCTGGAGGCCGTCGCGCTCACGCGCTCGCAGTCGATCGCGATCCTCCGCTTCGTCCGGCTCGAGGACGTCGACCCCGTCTACTTCGATCGCACCTACTACCTGGCGCCCGCTGACGCAGATGCGCAGCGGCGGCCTTACGTGCTGCTGCTGCGGGCGATGGAGGACTCGGGGATGGCGGCGGTCGGCAAGTTCGTCCTCTGGGGCAAGGAGAACCTCTGTCTCATCCGCGCCAAGTCGGGCACGCTCCTGCTCGAGACCCTCTTCTTCGCAGAGGACGTCCGCGCCCGCGACGAGATCGAGGAGGCGGTCGCCGAGACCGACGTGCAGGAGGCCGAGCTGAAGCTGGCCGAGCAGGTGATCTCGAGCCTCGCGGGCGAGTGGACTCCGGAGGACTTCGAGAACGACTACCGCCGCGACCTCGCGCAGATGCTCGAGGCGAAGCTGGCCGGGCAGGAGATCGTCGCGCCGGAGCCGGCCGCCGAGGCGCCTGTGATCGACCTGATGGAGGCGCTGCGCCAGAGCGTCGCCGACGCGCAGGGACGGCGTGCAGCGGACAAAGGCTCCAAGGACGGGAAAGCTGCATCGAAGGGCGGCTCCCGGTCTCGCAGGGCGCCCGCGAAGAAGTCCGCCTGACGCGTTATCACCGGCGTCAGCGCTGGGCTTGTCGCTCGAGAGCTCTAGACACGTGACAGGATCACCGTTGTAGGCGAGGACGCGCGCGGGCCTGTGTGATCACCGCCTCGGGTGCGGAGCACCACTCATTGAGAGGAAGGTGATGACAGTGACAAACCTCGACAGTGACGGGGACATCCGCGTCGTCCGCCCCGGCGGCCCGGATTGGGAAGAGGCGCGGCGTGCCTGGAACCTCGCCGTCGACCAGCAGCCCGAGGCGATCGTGGTTGCCGACTCGGCCCGGGCCATGGTCGACGGAGTGGACTACGCACGCGACAACGGTCTGCGGGTCGCCGTCCAGGGGACGGGCCACGGCGCCGCGCCCCTGGGCCCGCTAGACGGCACCCTGCTGCTCCGCACCGACCGACTGCGGAGCGTGGAGATCGACGCGGACGCACGAATCGCCCGCGTGCATGCGGGAACGCTTTGGGCCGAGGTCGTAGAGGCGGCCGCTCGCCACGGGCTGGCGCCGCTCTCCGGATCCGCTGCGGATGTCGGCGCCGTGGGCTACACGCTCGGCGGAGGGCTCAGCTTCGTCGGCCGCAAGTTCGGCCTCGCCGCACACTCCGTCGTCGCGGCGGACATCGTGACCGCCGACGGCGCCCTCGTGCGCGCGGACGAGGACGCCAATCCGGAGCTCTTGTGGGGATTGCGCGGAGGTGGAGGCAACCTCGGCGCGGTCACGGCGCTCGAGGTGCGGCTTTTTCCGGTGCCGGAGGTCTATGCGGGCATCCTCTGGTTCCCGTTCGATCGGGCTTCAGAGGTGCTCCGCGCTTGGGCTGAGTTGTGCCGGGAAGAGCTGCCCGAAGAGCTGACGACCGTGGGCCGGCTGCTGCAGCTTCCGCCTCTGGAGGAGATCCCAGAGCCGGTGCGTGGGAAGTCGTTCGCGATCGTGGAGGTGATCCATTGTGGTGACCCGGCCGAGGCGGACAGGGTGCTCGAACCGCTTCGCGGACTGGGAGCGGACATGGACACGATCCAGACGATGCCGATGCCGGAGCTGAGTCGGCTGCACATGGACCCGGAGCACCCCGTTCCCGCCGTCGGCGACGGGTTCCTGCTCGAGTCGCTGCCGTCCGAAGCCGTCGATGAGCTCGTCCGAGTCGCCGGTCCCGGCTCCGGATCGCCGCTGCTGTCCGTCGAGGTGCGCCAGCTCGGTGGGGCGCTCGGCGTGTCCCGCCCCGAGCACGCAGCGCTTGCGTCGGTCGCCGGCGACTTCGCCCTCTTTGCAGCGGGGATCGCCATGACACCGGAACTGGCCGACGCTTGCACGACACACGTGGGAGCAGTCACCGAGGCGCTGTCGCCATGGACGGCGCAGCAGACGGCCGCGAACTTCGCGGAGACTAGGCGCGAGCCGGCAAGCTTGTGGGGCGAGGCCGCGCACGCTCGGCTCTGTGAACTGAAGGCGAGCCTTGATCCGGACGACATGTTCCGGTCGAATCACCCGATCTTTGGGTCGGTGGAAGCCTGACCCACGTGAGTGGCCCTACCGGGTGCAACGGAACTAGAGGGCGTGAACGGAGTCGTGGAGGAGCCTGATCCGCATCGACCAGAGCGTGGGTCGGGGCTCGGCTAGGCCGTGCCGCGCCGAAAGGAAGCCGGTCAACGTGACGGGAACGGTGGCGAGCCAGATGATCACCCCGGTGGCCAGGACCCATGGCGTAGATCCGAACGCCAGCGCGATGAGGCCCGCGAGAGCGATGGCCAGCCCGATGTATCCCAGTCGGAGCGCCCAGACGGCCATCCTCCAGAGTGCGTTGCTGCGTAGCTCCTGCCGCGGCTCCACGCCGGGATTGTACGAGCGACTCGGTTTCGTGCACCCTGCGCACGGGACGGCGATCCTCACAGATCGGCCGATACGATCCCGGCTGAGCAGTGTTCCGGAAAGCTCCTCGAGCGGACGCTAGGCTCGAGACGTGGCTGCGGAGGTCGCCGAACTTCGTGACGGCGTTGTGCTGCGGTGGCGCGGAACCCTCACCGACGACGAGATGGTCGAGCTCGTAACTTCCTATGGAGCCTCAGCCGCTCCCGGATGGTGGGATCAGGTTCGGCCGCATAGCTTCGGCTGGGTTACGGCGCGAGATGCCGAAGGTGCCGTGGTCGGTTTCGTGAATGTCGTCACAGACGGGGGCGATCACGCCTTCCTGATCGACACGAAGACCCGAGGTGACTACCAACGGCGAGGGATCGGAACCGAAGTCGTACGGATGGCCGCAGAGCACGCGAGAGGGGCGGGATGCGAGTGGCTGCACGTCGATTTCGAGCCGCATCTGCGCGCCTTCTACTTCCGGGCATGCGGCTTCGAGCAGACCGACGCGGGGCTGATCCACCTCCCCTCGCTTTCCGCTGAAGTACCTCCCCTCGCTTTCCGCTGAAGTAAGGAAATCGCCTGCGCGAGCGTCCCCGCGCCCGCCCGTGAGGAGCGCAGCCTTCGAGTGGAGGCCCGGTCTCCCGGGTCTCGTCCTTGGTTGCCTGTCTAGGCTGCCGGCTGCTGCTGAGCCAGGGCCTGCTGCGTCATGAGAAACAGGTACTTATCGATCTTCCCGTGATAGATCGGCACGCCCTCTTCGACGCAGACCCGGATCACCTCCTGCCGGTCGAGACCGAGCTCCTTCGACAGTTCTTCGGGCGTGAGGTGATTCGCCATTCCGCGTGCTCCTTCCCTTGGAACGAGAAAGCCCGCCGCGCAACGCGCTGGCGGGCTAGATCGCACCCTTGCTTGTCGTGGTCGCGGGCATCACTCGGCCCGCCCTGCAGAAGAATCCATCACACACAGAATATGCCTCTCGGGTGACAGACCGCAAACACCGGCTTGAGGGATTCGAGGAGCGTGAGCTCGAGGGCGGCCTCGCGTACGCGGTCGGCGGCGACGGGGCTCCGCTCATCCTCGTGCACGGGCTGGGCGGCACGATCGACAACTGGCAGGCGCTCGCACCCGCGCTGGCCCTCCGCCACCGCGTGCTCGTCCCCGACCTGCCCGGGCACGGGACCTCGTCGCTGCTGCCCGAGGCACAAAACGTCGACGCCCTGGCGAACGCTGTGCTCGAGATCGCCGACACGGAGGACGTTCGCGGCGCCGTGTGGGTCGGGCACTCGCTCGGAGGCCTCGTCGCGCTCCGCGCCGCCGTCCTGCGTCCGGAAGCCGCTCGCGGGATCGTTCTCGCGGCTGCCGCGGGGATCGGCTCGGCCACCCGCGCGGCCCGGGTGACGCTCGGCGTGCTCGGACGGACCCGGCCGGGACGCCTGATCGCTCCCTACCGCCACGCGTGGGCGCACTCGCGGTTCGGCAGGCGTGCCGCATTCGGCTGGTGGGGCGTGGCGGACCCGGACGCACTCGAGCCCGAGGCCGCCGAGGCATTCCTCGTAGGCCCCGCGCACCACACGGACACGCGCCAGGCGGGCCGCGCGCTGCTCGTGTCGGATCCACGCACCGAACTCGACCGCGTTGCCTGCCCGTGCCTCTGCCTCTGGGGCGCGAGCGACAACTGGGTCCGGCTCGACGATGGGATGGAGTACGCACGACGCCTACGCGCGCCGTTGCGGACGATCGCCGGGTGCGGGCACCTTCTCATCGGCGAGCGGCCGGACGCCTGCCTCGCGGCAATCGAAGAGTTCGCAGGCTCGCTGGCCTAGCCGGCCGCCTCCGGAGCCTCGAACGGGATCAGGTCCGCTCCCTCGTCCTCCTCTTCGTCGCGCCGTGGGCCGCCGCCGAGGAACTCGACCCGACGCGCCACCACCTCGATCGCGCTCCGCCGCTTTCCTTCCTCCCCCCAGGAGCGGGACTTGAGCCGCCCGTCGACTGCGATCCGCCGTCCCTTGCCCAGATACTCGGCGCACAGCTCCGCCTGCCGGTCCCAGGCCGACACGCTTACGAAGTCCGCGCCTCCCTCGCGGCTCGCGCGATCCACCGCGAGCACGAAGCTCGCCACCTTCTTGTCAGGCCCGAGCTCGCGCAGCTCCACGTCGGTCGCGAGGTTGCCGATCAGCGTCACCACGTTCACGTTCGCCTCTCTGTCGCTGGCCCCGAACCTAGGCGGAAAGCGGTGACGCGAGAGTCGCGCCTCTCCAAGGGATTCGTGACTTTGCGGATAGACTCCGGGCGGTCTATGGGGCTCTTCACGGGACTGACCGGCTTCGGTGGCCGCGACATGGCGGTGGACCTCGGCACCGCAAACACGCTCGTCTACGTGCGCGGGCGCGGCATCGTCCTCTCCGAGCCGTCGGTCGTCGCGATCGACCAGCGCTCCGGCGAGGTGCATGCGGTCGGCGTCGAGGCGAAACGGATGCTCGGGCGCACGCCGGGGACGATCCAGGCGATCCGGCCGCTCAAAGACGGCGTGATCGCCGACTTCGACGTCACCGAGCAGATGCTGCGTCACTTCATCCAGAAGGTGCACCAGAACCGGTTCGCACACCCGCGCGTCGTGGTCTGCGTGCCGTCCGGAGTCACGGGTGTCGAGAAGCGCGCGGTCGAGGACGCGACGATCGCCGCAGGCGCGCGCCAGGCGTACCTGATCGAGGAGCCGATGGCCGCTGCGATCGGCGCCGGCCTTCCCGTCGCGGAACCGACCGGTAACATGATCGTCGACATCGGAGGCGGCACCACCGAGGTCGCGGTGATCTCGCTGGGCGGGATCGTCGTCTCCCAGTCGCTACGCGTCGGCGGCGACGAGATGGACGACGCGATCATCAACCACATCAAGCGCGACTACAAGCTCCTCATCGGGCAGCAGACGGCCGAGGAGATCAAGCTCGAGATCGGCTCGTCCTGGGATCTGAAGGAGGAGCTGCAGGCGGAGGTGCGCGGCCGCGACATGCTCACGGGGCTGCCGAAGACGGTGATCCTCACGTCGGAGGAAATCCGGCGCGCCCTCGACGACCCGGTGACGCAGATCCTCGACGCGATCAAGTCGACGCTCGACAAGACTCCGCCCGAGCTGGCCGCGGACATCATGGACCGTGGGATCGTCCTCGCCGGCGGGGGCGCGCTCCTCACCGGGCTCGACGAGCGGCTCCGCCACGAGACCCAGATGCCGGTCCATCTCGCAGAGAGCCCGCTCACGTGCGTCGCGGTCGGCTCCGGTCGCAGCCTCGAAGAGTTCGAAGCGATTCACCGCTCCAACCGCGCCCGCAGGCGCAACGGGAGACGGTACTAAGAGGCCGGGGCGAGGAGCTGCGCAGCTCCTGGCCGGGAAGCGAGGTACCCTTGGGCGGTGGCTCCACCTAGTCGCAGCGCGCGCGCGGCGGTGCTCGCATCGTCGGTCCAGCGCTCGAAGCCGGCTCCCCGTCCGTCACAGGCTCGCAGAGCGTTCATTCGCCGGGCGGTCGTGGTCGTCCTCGTCCTCGCAGCGTTGACGCTGCTGACGGTCTCGTTCCGCTCGCCGACGGCTGGAGCTCTCCACGACGTCCAGGGCGCCGGCTCGACGGCCCTGCGTCCGTTCCAGATCGCCGCGACCCGGGTTGCGCGGCCGTTCCGCGACGCCTACGACTACCTCCACAGTCTCGCGAACGCGAAGTCCGAGAACGCCCGCCTCAAGAAGCAGAACGAGGAGCTCCGGAAGGATGCGATCATCGCCAGAGCCAATGCGGCGAAGTACTCACAGCTGCCGAAGCTCCTGCACCTCGAGCAGGGACCCACGTTCCCGAAGGACTTCCGCCCGGTCAACGCGGAGGTCCTTTCCTCGCCGACGGGGCCGTTCACGCACACGCTGGAGATCGCGGCGGGCTCGTCGTCAGGGCTCCGGATCAACTCGCCCGTCGTGAGCGGCTACGGCCTGGTGGGACACGTGTCGAACGTGTTCCCCGACACGGCGATCGTGACGCTGCTGAGCGATCAGGACAGCTACGTCGCCGCGCGCGACCTGCAGACGGGTGTCCAAGGAGGCATCCAACCCGGACCGAGCGGGACGCTCGCGCTCAACGATGTCCAGAAGCAGCTCGTCGTCAAGCCGGGCGACGTGATCGTGACCGCCGGAACGCATAGTGCGCGCTACCCCGATCTCTACCCGTACGGGATTCCCATCGGCCGGGTCGCTTTCGCGAACGCCACCGACACCGCGGCCTTCCTCCAGGTGCAGGTACAGCCCTTTGCACACCTCGGCTCGCTCGATGCGGTAGCCGCGCTCGTCCCCACGAAGCCGCGCCGATGACCGTCCTGGACGGCGTCAAGGCCGCGGCGCTGCTGTTCGTCGCCGCGATCGCACAGGTCTCGATCTTCTCGGAGCTGCACGTCTTCGGCGCGGTGCCCGACGTCCTGCTCGTCTCGCTCGTCGCGCTCTCCCTCCTCCGCGGGAGCATCGCCGGCGCCGTCGGCGGCTTCTTCGCGGGGCTACTCGTCGACACCGCGACCCTCGGCATGCTCGGGCTCAGCTCGCTCGTGCTGACGCTCGCGGGGTACTGGATCGGACGCTACGGGGAGACGACCGGACGTGACCGGGCACACGCGCCGTTCCTGTCGGTCGCGGTCGTGACCCTTCTCTACGAGCTCGGCCTCCTCGTCGTCCATTTCGTGCTCGGCGAGAGCGCCCCCGCCGGAGCGGTCGTCCGCAGTCTCGTCCCGGCGATCGTCCTGAACCTGATCATCACCGCGCCGGTCTACGCCCTCGTCCGCCGGCTGCTGCGGCCGGGCGACCGCGACGAGCTGACCGCGGAGGTGCAGCTCCTTGGCTAGCACCACCGCGCGGCCGCCCGCGTCTCCTTCGGCCCCGCCTGCCCGCCCCGCGGAGGAGTCCGAGTCCGGCCACACGGCGGTCGAGCCCTACCGCCTGACACCGAAGCGCGCGCGGCGTGTCGCGCTGCTAGGCGGGCTCGTCGTCATCGGTTTCGTGGCGCTGATCCTGCGGCTGTGGGCCCTCCAGGTGCTCGCCGGACCTCAGTACGCGCTGCGGGCACAGGCGAACCAGGTGCGCACCGTGCGGGTCGAGGCGCCCCGCGGGCCGATCGTCGACCGCAACAACAACGTCCTCGTGACGAACGCGCAGGTCACCGCGGTCGACCTCTGGCCGTCGGGTCTCCCGAAGGCCTACGCTCGACGGGTCGCCGAGTTGCGCGCGCTCTCGCACGTCACCGGATCGGGGTTGCGCCAGATCACGAAGCAGATCGTGCGGCGCCGGCGAGAGGGCGACCTGATCGATCCGATCATCGTCCGCCCGGAGACCCCGGCTCCGATGCTCACGTACCTCGAGGAGCGCGCCGGCAGCTTCCCCGGGGTGACGCTGGCGCGGAGCTACGTCCGGCGCTACCCCCACGGGCCCCTTGCCTCGCAGCTCCTCGGGTACGTGAACCAGAGCGCCTGCAGCTGGCCCGGTGAGATCTGCGGCCAGACCGGGATCGAGGGGTCGTTCGACAAGTACCTCGGCGGCATCGCCGGCTCGGCCCGCGTACGTGTCGACTCCCTCGGGCGCCCGCGCAGCCCTCGGACGCTGACGGCACAGCCGCAGCCGGGGCAGACGGTGCGCCTGACTCTCGATACCGGACTACAGCTCGCCGCGCAAGATGCTCTCCAGTACGGTATCCAGCTCGCCCGCAACAACGGCGAGTGGGCGGCCGACGGCGGCGCGATCGTCGCCCTCAACCCGCAGGACGGGTCGATCCTGGCGCTCGCCTCGTCCCCGACCTACAACCCGTCGGTCTACAGCGGGCGCGTAACGACGCGCGCGCTCGACGCGCAGGGCCTGGGGACGCCGAAGTCCGCGCTCGACAAGAACTACCCGGCACTCGACCGTGCGCTCGACGTCACCTATCCGCCGGGATCGACCTTCAAGCCGCTCACCGCGATCGCCGCGCTGCAGGAGCACCTGATCAAGCCGTACAGCTTCTATCCCTGCACCGGCACCTACAGGGCCCCCGAGGATCGCTCTCACCGGACCTGGCACAACTGGGACCGGTTCATCGACCAGGGGATGGATCTTCCCACCGCGCTCGCATACTCGTGCGACACGTACTTCTACCGGGCGGCCAACGACATCTTCCTGCTGCCGAAAGACCGTGGTCAGCCGATCCAACGCTGGGCCAAGGCGTTCGGCTTCGGCCGGCCGACGGGTCTGGACCTCAGCCCACAACAGCCCGGCCTGGTCCCGACGATCACCTGGAAGCAGCAGACGTTCACGAAGCGCACCGACCCGACGAACTGGCGGATAGATCGCATCTGGAAACCCGGCGACTCGATCCAGCTCGGGATCGGGCAGGGTGACCTACTCGTGACCCCGCTCCAGATGGCGCGCTTCTACGCGGCGATTGCGAACGGCGGCAAGCTCGTGACCCCGCATATCCTGATGGACGTCGAGAACCCGAACGGGACGATCGTGCCGACCACCGCTCCGCCGACTCCGCGGCCGATCCGAGGGCTCGACCCCAAGTACCTGAAGGCCGTCCAGCAGGGTCTCTACGAAGGGACCCACGACTCGTTCGGCACGTCGTACGGCGTCTTCGGCAACTTCCCCGAGCCGATCGCCGGCAAGACGGGGACCGCGCAGAAGATCGTCACGCTGCCCGGCTTCAAGGGCGAGCGGGACCAGTCCTGGTGGTGCGGCTATGGTCCCGCGAACGAGGCGAAGCAGCCTGCGAAGCTCGTCGTCTGCGCCGTGATCGAGAACGGGGGCCACGGCGGCACCGCGGCGGCGCCGGCGGCCGAGCGGGTCTTCGCGAAGTTCTTCGGTGTCCCGGTGACTCAGACAGGACTCATCCACTCCGACTGATGCTCGAATACGCCGGATCACAACGGGCGGGGCTACGTGCCGAGCGCGAGGCGCCGCACCTGCTCAGCGTCGTCCGTTCCCTCGACTGGGTGCTACTGCTCGCGGTCGCGGCGCTCGTGGTCGTCGGCCTCTGGGGCGTCTCGGGAATCACGAAGTTCGTCGTCCCGCAAGATCCGAACTACTACCTCGACCGCCAGATCCTCTACGCGGTCGTGGGCGGCATCGTCCTCGCGGTCGCCGCGCTCATCGACCCGGATCTCTATCGGCGCTACTGGCGCGCGATCTTCATCGGCACCGCGCTCGTGATCGCCGGCGTCTTGCTCATCGGCCACGCGGCCCGCGGGTCGACTCGCTGGATCAGTCTCGGCTTCTTCACCTTCCAGCCGTCGGAGTTCGGGAAGCTGCTGTTCGTGCTCGCGCTGGCCGGGATGCTCGCCGAGCGTGAGCGCCTGATCGGAACCTGGGAGACGACGCTGAAGGTCGTCGGGCTCGGTCTCGTGCCCGCAGTGCTCGTCTTCGCGCAGCCGGACCTCGGCACCGCGCTCGTCTACCTTGCCGCGCTCGGCGCGATGCTCTTCGTGGCCGGAACCCCCTGGCGGCACCTCGCCGTGCTTGGCGGTTGTGTGGTGATCGTCGCGGTCGGCGTCCTCTGGGCCGCGCCCGCCGCAGGGGTGGACGTGCTCAAGAGCTACCAGCAGCAACGGCTCACGTGCTTCACGCATCCCTCGACCTGCCCCGTCGCGGCGCGGTACAACGTCGAGCAGTCGATCACGACCGTGGGATCCGGCCAGATCCGGGGTCGCGGCCCGAACGGGGCAACACAGGTCAGCCTCGGCTTCCTGCCGGAGAGTCAGACAGACTTCGTATTCGCGGGCTTCGCCGAGCAGCGGGGCTTCGTCGGGGCAGCGCTCCTGCTCGCTCTCTACCTGCTCGTGCTCTGGCGCGGCCTGCGCGTCGTCACCGTGGCGCGCGACCTCTTCTCGGCCGTGGTCGCGGGTGGGATCGTCGTCGCGCTGCTCTTCCAGATCTTCGTCAACGTCGGCATGACGATGGGGATCGCGCCGATCACCGGCATTCCCCTTCCATTCGTGAGCATCGGCGGCTCGTCGCTGATCGCGAACCTCGCAGCGATGGGCGTGCTGCTGGCGATCCACGCGCGCGGCCGCGTGTCGCGCTATTCCCGCCGGAGATAGTGGCGTCGAGGCTGCCGCTCTCGCTCGCGGCCCTGCGGCGTCTGATGCTGCAGGTGTCCGCCTCGGGGGCAGGCGACCATGTTCTTGCCGTCGGGGGCGCGAGCGACCTTGCGCCGGTACTGCGGCAGCAGTTCTTGCGCGGTGGCGCGGATCCGGCAGCTGTCCGCCTCGGCGATCCCGAGGGCTCGGACGTCTATGTCCACGTTTTCGCGGGTGAGCCGACCGAGGAGGACGTGGTGCTGCTGCGTCGGGCGCGCCGGGCCCGTGTGCCGGTCATCGCCGTGGTCGCAGGATCGACGCGGAACGCGGCTATTCCGTACGTGCTGGCGACCGACATCGTCACGGCAGGTGAGAGCTTCCCGCTCGAGACGATCGCGCGCACGATCGCGGCACGTCTCGGCGAGCGCGGCGCACCGCTCGCCGGCCGGGTGCCGTTGCTCCGCAAAGCTGTCTGCGAGCAGCTCGTCGAGTCGTTCGCGCGCAGGAACGGCCTGCTGGCTGCCGCAGTTTGGGCTCGGGGCCGGGACCTGCCGATTCTCACGCTGAACGAGATCCGGCTGGTGCTGCGCCTCGCGCAGGCCTACGGCACCGAGAGCGGCCGGGAGCGGCTGCCGGAGCTCGTGGCCACGCTGGGCGCGGGCTTCGGGCTGCGAGCCCTCGCGCGGGAAGCGCTCGAGCGGGTCCCGGTTGCAGCCTGGGCCGTGAAGAGCGCGATCGGCTACTGCGGGACGCTCGCGCTCGGCCGGGCCGCACGCCGCCGCTTCGAGCTCGTGCCTAGGCTGCGGCCGGGCGGAGCCGCGCGCGGCGCGCCTTGATCGCGCGCAGGCGCTGCGACAGGCGGGCCCACGCCCACGGCTCGATCTCGTGGTAACGGCCGTGCGACTGGCTCCGTGTCGCCTCGAGGTACTCGAACCAGGCGTCGGCCTCCTCGATCAGCAGGAGCTCTTCTGCCTCGCGCTTCGCCACCACCGCTCACCTCCCGGTCGTGAATGGGCGGATCGTAGGTCCGGGCTCGGACGGACTCCGGGAGGGACGGTTGCTACCCTGGGCTTGCAGGCTATGCCAAGCCTTTTCACATACACAGAGCGCGCGCGCACCTCTGACAGGGTCGCTGCCGCGCGCCGCATAACCGAAGGAGTTTCTCTTTGCCTTGGTTCCGTTTCCGGAAGCGCAAGCCTTCCGACGACCAACAGCACGACGGCACGCCCGAGCTCGAGGCGAGGCCCGAACCCGAACTAGCGGCGGCCGCCGACGCGGCCGAATCGACCGATCCGTCCAAGCCCAGGCGCCGCCGCGGCAGCCGTGGCGGGCGTGGACGGAAGAAGCCCGTCTCCACCGCGGGCGCGACAGCGCCCGAGCGGAAGGAGAAGGACGACGGGAAGCAGCCGCAGCGGCGCGAGCTGTCCCAGCGCCAGGAGCGCCGCCGGGATCAGTCGCAGCGCCGCCGCCGCGAGCCGCAGCGCCGCCCGCCGCTTCCCGCGGCCAGGCGCGAGCTGGTCGTTTCCGTCGACGTCGGCGAGAAGCGCGTGGCCATCCTCGAGGACGGCCAGGTCGCCGAGGTCTACCTCGAGCGGCCCGAGCGCCGTTCGATCGCCGGCAACATCTACCTCGGCCGTGTCGACAACGTCCTCCCCGGCATGGAGGCGGCTTTCGTCGAGATCGGCCTCGAGAAGAACGGCTTCCTCTACGTCGACGAGATCGTCAGCCCGGAGCTCGAGAAGGGCCACGGGCGCAAGATCCAGGACCTGATCTCGCGCGGCCAGACGATCCTCGTCCAGGCGGTCAAGGACCCGATGAAGACGAAGGGCGCGCGGCTGACGACGCAGATCTCGCTGCCCGGCCGGTTCGTCGTGCTCGTCCCGCAGGGCGAGGGTCTCGGCGTCTCGCGCCGCCTCGACGACGACGAGCGCAGCCGCCTCAAGGACATTCTCAAGCGCCTCGACGTGAAGGAGGGCGGCGTGATCGTCCGCACCGCCGCGGAGGGAGCGTCGGAGGAGGACATCGAGCGCGACCTCGTCTTCCTGCAGCGGCTCTGGAAGTCGATCCAGGCGAAGGCGAAGGAGGCAAAGGCGCCGGAGCTCGTCTACCAGGAGGCGGAGCTGCCGCTGCGCGTCGTCCGCGACCTCTTCACCGACGACTTCGAGAAGGCGTACGTCGACGACGAGCGCACGTACCGGCGAATCGTCGGCTACCTGAAGAAGACCTCGCCGCACATGGTCGAGCGGGTCGTCCGTTACAAGGAGAAGGCGCCGCTCATGGAGGAATTCGGCGTCCAGGACGAGATCCGCTCGACGATCGGCCGCCGAGTCGACCTCCCGTCCGGCGGCTACCTGATCTTCGACTACGCCGAGGCGTTCACCGTCATCGACGTCAACACGGGCCGCTTCGTCGGCTCCCGGGGCAAGAACGCGGGCGGCCGGCTCGAGGACACGATCACGAAGAACAACCTCGAGGCGGTCAAGGAGGTCGTGCGCCAGCTGCGGCTGCGCGACATCGGCGGGATCATCGTCATCGACTTCATCGACATGGCCAACCCGAAGAACCGGACGACCGTCGAGGAGGCGCTGCGGACGGAGCTCGAGCGCGACCGGACGAAGACGTACGTCGTCGAGATCTCGCCGCTGGGACTCGTCGAGATGACACGCCAGAACGTGACCGACGGGCCGCGCGAGGTGATGACCCGCAAGTGCCCGACCTGCGGCGGCGACGGGATCGTCTATTCCGAGGCGTCGGCGGCGATCGACGTGGAGCGGCGGCTGCGTGCCCTCGCCGCCGGCTCGCGGGCGCAGGCGTTCCGGGTGGAGCTCGCCGACCCGATCGCGAGCGCGCTCGTCGGCCCTGGCGCGCGGAGGCTCATCGAGCTCGAGGCGCTTACGAAGAAGCGGTTCTTCCTCGAGGGCAAGCCGCAGACGCACCTCGACCACTTTGTCGTCCTCAGCGAGGGGAAGCTCGCGGATCTCGCGCCCGCAGCACCGGTGGGGGAGGAATCCGAGGTCATGTTGCAGCTGGTCGAGGTCGACCGCCACGACGGTGCCGCTGCTGTCGGCAAGCTCGACGGCCTCGACGTCGTCGTCGCGGATGCGGCGGCCCTCGTCGGCAAGCGCCAGAAGGTGCGTATCGAGCGCGTGCTCGACGGCCGCGCCTACGCCGTCCTCACCCGCAAGGCGAAGGAGGCTCCCGAGCCGCTGACGGCGGAGAGCGAGGCAGAGAAGCCGACCCGCAGGCCGCCGGCTCGCAAGGGTGCCGCCGCCGCGCCCGCCAAGCAACCCGAGCGCGTCAAGGCAGAAGAGCCGGCCTCCGCCGAGAAGGCCGAGGAGGCGGAGAGCGAAGAGACCACGGCAGTCGAGGAGCCGTCCAAGCCGAAGAAGAAGACCCGGCGTGGCTCGCGTGGCGGCCGCAACCGGAAGAAGAAGCCGGCGACGACGCTCGAGGCTGGCACCGAGGGCGAAGCTAGCGAGGGGGCGCCCGAGCTTCCGCGCGCGGTCACGATCCACGTGCCCGGTGACGATCTCGGTCGCCCCGAGACGGCCGAACCGGCGGAGGAAGCTCCCGCCGAGCCTGATGCTGCGGACGAGCCCGCAACTGCGGAGGCAGCCGAAGAGGATGCAGAGGCCCTGGACGAGTCGGGGCGCGTGTCGGCGACTGCGCCGCCGACTCTTGCAGCCAAGAAGAAGAAGAAGACGCGGCGGGGCTCGCGCGGCGGGCGCAACCGGAAGAAGAAGACAACGACCTCGCAAAACGGCGCTGAGGCGGGCGAGAGCCCACAGCCGGACGAGGAGCCCTCCTCCGAGAACGGCGACTTCGAATACGTCCCGATGTCCGAGTGGCTCGACGAAATCGAGACCAAGGGTTAGCTACACTGCGGTTTCGCGGGCGCAAGGCCCGCGTTTCCACGCCATGAGCAGCTACGCGATCATCAGTCTCGGCGGCAAGCAGTACCGCGTCCAGGAGGGCGAGCGGCTGCTTGTCGACCGCCTGCGCGAGGGCGAGGGCGCGACGCTCAAGCCGCGCGTCCTGCTCGTCGGGGGCAACGGCGCGCCCGATCTCGCGCCGTCCACGACCGTGACGGCCCGCGTCGTCGGGCACGAGCTCGGCGAGAAGATCCGGATCGGCAAGTACCGCCGGCGCACCGGCTACAAGAAGCACGCCGGGCACCGGAGCAGGCTGACCCGGATCGAGATCGAGTCGATCGGCGGCGCCAAGCGGGCGAAGGCTGCCACCGCCAAGCCGAAGGCCCAGGAGAAGCCGGCCGCCAAGGCCGAGAAACCCGCAACGGCCGGGCCGGGCGTCGAGGCGATGACGATTCCGCAGATCACCGAGGCAGTGGCCGGTTGGAGCCGCGAAGAGATCGAGGCGGCGCTCGAGCAGGAGCGCACGGGCAAGGCCCGCAAGGGCGCGCTCGCGGCGCTCGAATCGGCCTTGGAGGAGAAGTAATGGCACACAAGAAGGGACTTGGCTCGTCACGGAACGGCCGCGACTCGAATCCGAAGATGCTCGGCGTGAAGCTCTTCGCAGGCCAGGACGTGACGGCGGGGATGATCCTCGTCCGCCAACGTGGCACGCGGTTCCGCCCCGGCCCCGGTGCCGGTCTCGGCAAGGACGACACGATCTTCGCCATGCGCGACGGCAAGGTCGCGTTCCGCACGAGCGGCGAGCGGCGCTTCGTCTCGGTCGTCGACGCCGACGCGTAGTACGGCCACGTAACACCGCCCGACGTGGCAGTACCGTTCGCGCGATGTTCCACGACCGCGCACGCCTGACCGTGATCGCCGGCCGCGGCGGCGACGGGGCGA
>Ga0187776_10000411_pt1 | contig 20665 bp, 23 predicted proteins | sample 0216_BV02_MP12_2_FD_132426 | JGI IMG/M metagenome (GOLD analysis project Ga0187776, IMG submission 132426) | Tropical peat soil microbial communities from peatlands in Department of Meta, Colombia - 0216_BV02_MP12_20_MG | ecosystem: Environmental > Terrestrial > Soil > Wetlands > Peat | place...
CCCATCGTTGGCGTACGGCCTGCCGTTTCCCCACCCGCATCGAATGGGATCTCCTGTGAATAGTTCATGGCCAGCACGACAACGCTGCGGGCCCCGGGAAGAACGGACTGCGGCCGTGAACGGCGATGGGGTTCGCGAGCCATGTATGCCATCCCGGCGTGCCGGCCTTGGGCCAGCCATTGGGATAAGGCATGATCGTCCTGCTCGAGATAATCGGCCGCGGCGATCCCGACGGCATCGAAACCCAACGCCCGGGCCTGATCGATGATCTTCTGGGTCAGTGAAGACGGCATGCGAAGCTCCGGTTATCGAAAAAGAAGAGTCTTGATTGTACCAAATCCTTATTTAAATGGTAAAGCAAGACAACCATGTTGAGGCCTGAAGCCGGAGGGTGAGAGAGGAGGGGGAGCTTTGCGATTCAATTGGCCGGATATGAAACCCGGGGACCTCGGGCCTTTTTCCGAAGCGGTTCGAGCAGCTCAAAGGGGATTTGCAGTCTTCCCATACCGACGCCGAGATCGATTCCCGGCTTATGGGCTCCGTGAAAATCGGATCCGCCCGACGGCAGGAGATGAAATTTTTCGGCCAGTTCACGATAATAACGGCTCTGCCCCTCGGAATAGGTGCTGTAAATCACCTCCATGCCGTCCAGCCCGTTTTCCGTCAGCACGCCCAGAAGCGGTTCCAGCATGGGCGAGGGTTCCTTGTATAAAGTAAACGGATGGGCCAGGACCGCGACACCCCCGGCGTCATGAATCGCGGCGATCACCTCTTGCGGACTGAACCGGAACTTCTCGACGTATCCCGGCGCCCCTCTTTTCAGATAGCGTTCGAACGCCTCCTGCATCGACGAGACGTACCCCTTCTGGACTAAGACCTTTGCAAAATGCGGTCGGCCGACCTGGCCCCCTCCGGAGGCGGCCACGACCTCATCGTAGGTGATATTGAGACCCAGCCCCTGAAGTTTCTGAACGATCTTCGGGTTTCGCTCCTTGCGGGCCTCCTGGAGACGTCGCAACCGGCCGCAAAAACCTTCATGCCGCCGGTCGATGAAGAAACCGAGGATATGCATCGTCCCCTCGGGATGATCGGCGCTCAACTCCACCGCCGGAATCACTTCGATTCCCAGTCGCTCTCCTTCGGCCGCCGCCTCGTTCAAACCGTCCACACAATCATGGTCCGTCAGGGCCAGTGCGCCGAGTCGCTTGGTCACCGCATAACGGATCAGTTCCGTGGGCGTGAAACTGCCGTCGGAAGCGGTGCTGTGGGTGTGGAGATCGATCCATTGGTCCTTCATGGAGAGGTTTTCCGTTTTTCATGGCGGGTCGAAGAGAAGGCGGACAGGTATCCCTGTTTTTCAAGAACGGCGAGGATCTTTTCGGCCGATTCGTCGGGTGTTTCCCGATGGGTTTCGATCAGGATCTCCGGATTTAGCGGCTCCTCATAAGGATCCGATACGCCGGTGAAATGCGGAAGATTTCCGGCCAGCGCCTTTTTATACAGCCCTTTGACATCCCGTTCGATCAGAACTTCGATGGGGCACTTGACGTACACCTCCACGAAGTCCTTGATCTCCTGACGGGCGTTATCCCGGCTTTCCCGATAAGGAGAGATTGCGGCGACGATCACGATGACGCCGTGGCGCGTCAGAAGCTGCGAAACAAAGGCGATGCGCCGGATGTTGGTCATCCGGTCTTCCTGGCTGTACCCCAGATCCTTGCAGAGATTCATCCGGATGACGTCCCCGTCCAGGATTTCAATCCCCGTGATTCCTCTCTCCCGTATCTTCTTTCCCACTAAATGGGCCAGTGTTGTTTTTCCGGCCGAGGGTAGGCCGGTTAACCAGATTGTTACTCCCTTGTTGGACATGTCTATTTTTTTCCTGATTGGTACGGATTGTTACCGCAGGCCGTTTAATCGTCCGCTCGGTGAGCCATGAGTCGGACGGCGATTTAAACGCACGCTGCGATATATCGCCACTTTATCTTCATCTAATTTATCTGACCCCGCAACCCTTGTCAAGGCAAGAAACGAGAAAATTCAATGGAATAATTGAAGAAACCCGCCCTCACAGGCGGGGATTGCGGTCGCTGTTTGGATTCAAAGATGTGCCGGAGGACGGACTCGAACCGTCACGCACCTTTCAGCGCGAGGGATTTTAAGTCCCTTGTGTCTACCATTCCACCACTCCGGCTAGTGAGGCGGGCTGCTGAAAAAGTCCGGCTTTTTTAATCGGGGGACGCTGCGGCGAAGAAGAAGAAAGGTCCTCACATGCCCCCGAACCCCCCGCTCCCGCGGGCAAAGCCCGACGCTCGCTTTCGTTCTCGCCCTTCGGCTTCCTCGACGTACTTTCTCAGTACGCCTGCGTCGCCCTCAGGGCTGTGGCCTGGCATCTGGAGCTTTTTGAGCAGCCCACAACCTCGAAACGGTTTTTGAATGTCGGGTTAATCTACCGTCATCGCCGCGGACTGTCAAGACGATGATTGGAGGTCGCTTTAGATGCCGTCCCGCATGATTTGTTTGATTTGTTCCTGGCTCTCTTTGGCAAGCTCGCTGTCCTTGGAGGAAAGTTCCTTGGCCCGTCTGAATTCCTGGAGCGCCGCCTCGGGTTGCAGATTAAGACGAAGGAAGCGTCCTGTTTGATAGGCGGCCTCCGCAGGCTTCCCGGTTTGAGAATAAACCTGTCCAAGATGGTAGTGGGCAAAGGCATGATCCGGATTTCGCTGGAGCGCTTTTTCATACTCCTGTTGGGCCTGTTCCAACCGACCGGCGTGCTCCTCCACCATTCCGAGGATCACATACACCGACGGAATCTCTTCGCCCGGCTTGGAGAGCCTGAGACTCTCGAGCGCCTGGGCCTTTGCTTTGTCCACGTCCTGACTCTTTAAATAAGCCGCGGCCAGATCGGCATGATAAACCGGGTTGGCCGGGGAAACGGCCAACGCCGCTTGATATTCGGTAATGGCCTCGGCCACGCGGTCCGTCGTCAGGTAGGCCAGGCCGGCCAGGTAATGATATCGCTCATCCGGAGGGGTCCCCGCGGGTCTCTCCGGAAACAGTTGGGCCACCTCATGCCAAGTCTCACTTTTGGCCCGGATAATGGTTTCCACGCGTCTCCAGTCGAGGGTCTTCCGAGGCGTGGAAAGGACATGATCCGCCGGACGGGCCAGGCGAAGTTCCGCGAGGTGAGCACGGCTTTCCAGCGCCGGGTGAGTCTCCATGTAGGCCGGGATCTCATAGCCGTTAATTTTTTCATAGGCCAAAAGAGCCTGAAAAAAATTCAGCATCCCATTCGGATCGTATCCGGCCTCTTTGATGTACTGCATCCCGGACGCGTCGGCCTCTTCTTCATTCTCACGGCTGAAATGGAGTTGAGCCGCCTCATTGGCGGCCATCGCAATGCTGGTGGTGGCCGCTTGGCCTCTCGATAAGAGGATCGCCGCGATGGTCGCCAACGTCATGGCATTCACCGTCTTGTCGTTTTTAAAAAAGTGGTTGTGCATGACGTGGCCGGTTTCATGGCCCAAAACGCCGGCCAACTCATCTTCGGAATCCAGTTTGGTCAGGAGCCCGTCAAACACGAAGATATAACCCCCCGGGATCGCAAACGCGTTCGGCTCGATCTCGTTCACGATGAAGAAATGAAACCCCTCCGGATCGCCGCCGGCCGCCGTGACAATGCGGCGGCCCACTTGATTGACGGCATCCACCACCTCTTGGTCCTTGACGAAATGGTACTGTTTCCGGGCCTCGGCCAAGAATTGCTTTCCAAGTTCCTTGCCCTGATCCGGCGGCGCCTGTTGTTCGGTTTCAGGCGGAGGGGCGGGATGCGTCGGATGCTTTGGGGGGGTCGCGCAGCTCGTAAGCACGATCGAAAGGCTTAAGAGAAAACAGGTCGATTTATGGATCCAAGACATGGTCGTTCACACAATTATTCGGATGATTTTTTCTTGAATACAGGAATGTTGTCTGTATTTTATAATGGCTTTCTCGTTCCGACTTATCCGGTTTCGGGACCGTAACTTCCGCCGTTGCAATCCAGGCAGATGAAGTCGCCATCGATGTTCAGGGTCGGTTCACCGCAAAAAGGACAATCGGGGCCCGGTATGGCGGGGGGCAAAATAGGAAGCTCTATCTCTTCTTCATCATCCATCGTCATTCCGTACTGCCGGCCAGATCGTCAATGAGGATCTTATTCCGGTCGAAGCAATTCAAACAGAACTCCTCCGAGATCGAATCCAAAACGGCCCGGCCGTTTTGGTCCACCTTCTCTTCGGCCCTCAGCATCGAAAAACAGGCATCGCAGATCATAAACGGTCCCCGGGTTGACATCACCGAATGCACAATATTTTCTCCTCCGTATCCTCGATCCCGATCATCCCGGTCGGACCCCTAAACGAAATAGCGCTCCGCGTTTTCGATGTATTCATTCAAGGCCGGCGTCGATTCCCGATCGACCAGCATATCAAACTGGATTCCGGCAATGTAGTGATCTTTGAACGGCGCCGACCATCGGACCTGCCCCGATAGATTCTCCACCGTCAGCTTGCCGTCTTTGTCCAGAAACGATAATGCGATTTTGACCCGGGAGTTGGGGTTCAACCTTTCTGGCGCGTAGATCTCCAAGCCCCCGCGGCTGATCCCCCCCACAAAGGCCGTGAACCGATGCTGATCATCGACACGGATGATGTCCCCGATCGACTTGATCGTCACCCGCTTATGCTGGCGTTTATTGGTCATTCCGTTTGAGATGGGGGCAGCAGGACTGTTTATTATTATGACTGAGCCTCTCGGAACCTGTCAAGTAGGTCCTCGTATTGCCTTTTCGACACGAGTCCGGTATCTTATTACGGACGTTTCCTCTACGGATGTTGCGGGCGATCTTAAACCATCCACCGGGCTTGAGCGTCGAGGGAGGCCGACATGGATATCGCGCGAAAAACTTTTTTTGTGATTCCAACGGAGGATCGACCGGGACAGCTGGCCCGATTTTCAAAACAGATGTCGGATCATGATCTCAATTTGGCGGCCGTCTGGAGTTTTGGAACCGGCCGTGGAAACGCGGAAATCGTGGCCATTCCATGGGATGCGGCTGTTTTCAGAAAGGTGGCGAGGGAGGCTGGCTGGGTGTTTCGGGAAGGAAGCTGCTTTCACCTGACGGGAGAGGATCGGGCCGGAGCGCTGGCCGATACCCTCGACCGGATTGCACAGGAAGGAATCAACCTCAACGCCGTCGACGCCATGGGATTGGAGGGTCGGTATTCGGCGTTTGTCTGGTGCGATGAGAAGGAGGTCGAAAGGCTTCGGATGGTGTTAAAGGGGTGGTAGAAAGAGCAATTGAGCATTGGATCAATAGACCGCATTCTCACACCTGTGCCCGGCCTTTTTAAATGCTCCTCCATTGCTCTATTGTTCGAATGCTCTGAATTTTTGCGAAGCAAAAATTCTGGAGGCGGCGGGCGGGATTGAACCGCCGAATCGCAGTTTTGCAGACTGCTCCCTTAGCCACTTGGGTACGCCGCCATTTGCCTTACTTATATCATAGTCCCAACGAGGGCTGCAAGGGTATTTCCCCCTACGAGGCGTCCAGTTTTAAGGCCTTCAGCACGCGTGCGGTTTCAGGCGCCACGGGTTTCCCGGCTTCCCGCTCAAGGTAATTCAAATGCTGCGTGAGGAACCGGAGATCCTGAAGCGTATCCACATCGTACCAGAACGGGAGGAGCGCGGCGTGCAGATGGTTGTCCGCGATCCGCGCAAGGGTCTGTGTCAGAACCCGCTCCGTGCCCCAGGCGATTCCGTCGAAAATTGGCGGGACCGGTCCCGAACAGCCGATCAGATAATACCCTCCGTCGGCGCTGGGACCCAGAACGATCAAAGGCCCTTGGGGATGTTTCTTGAGCTGCCGAAACGCTTCTTGAATGTAATCGGTTGGAAGTGTCGGAAGGTCCATCCCAATGACGACCGCCGGATCGAACCCCAGGCGATGGGCCTCAACAAGGGCGTTCCGCATTCGCGCCCCCAAGTCTTCCCCGATTTGATCGATCAGAATCAGTTCAAACCGTTCCGCGATCCCTTTAAAAAAAGGATCTCGACGGGTGGAATCACACGCAAGGATTCGTTTCACGCCTTTCAATAACGCCGTAGAACTCAGCGTATCCAGGATGAACGCCAGATAAATCTGGCTGGCCTGTTCCGGTGTCAGATCCGGCAGGAGCCTTGTCTTCGCCTGTCCCGGTTTTGGAACCTTCGCGAAGAGAATGAGGGCTTTTTTTGCAACGGGCACAACGACACCGTATCATCGTGCCGGTGGGATTGTCAATCTTCGGCGGCGGCAGTTGCAGGTCCGACAACAGACATGGTTTACCCGGTCCGTCCAGGCCCTTGCCGCTCCAACGGCTGTGGTTTGACCCGGACTAAGGCTCGGCCGCTAAATTCGACGAAGGGGATTTGCGTCGAATTTGCCTTTAAGACAAGGCCGCGTCCTTCGCCAAGCCGGGTGCCCAAACCTCAGCCGAGATCCCTGCCAGGGCCAGGCCGGACCGGGTAACCGAATATAACCGTTGTCAAATCATCAAAAATAGAGGATGGCCCTCGGCTTGACGCTTCGACGGACCACCAATATAATGATAAGATAAAAAAGGAAGGATATTTACCCAGGGAGCAATGCGAGTGAACCCCTACCATAGATCCGACGATGGAATGGCTTAAAAATATCGGCTGGATGGCTCTGGCCGTTTTGTGCGCCGTGTCGCTCGGCATCGTCGCCGGGATTTTGAATCCGGCCGAAGAGGTGAACGGGCTCTGGCTGGTCGTGGCTGCGACCTGCTGTTATGTCCTCGCGATCCGATTTTACGGCCGTTTTCTCAAGATGCGGGTCGCCGACCTGGACGACCGGAGGATCACACCGGCCCACCGCCTCCGCGATGATAAAAACTTTCAACCCACCAACCGCCTCGTCCTGTTCGGGCACCACTTCGCGGCGATTGCCGGCGCCGGCCCGCTCCTCGGTCCGGTTCTTGCAGCCCAATTCGGATACCTTCCCGGGTTTCTCTGGCTCGTGATCGGCGCGGTCTTGGCCGGCGCGGTCCAGGATTTCATCATCCTGGTCGCCTCGATGCGGCGGAACGGCCGTTCGCTTCCGCAGATCGCCCAGGACGAAATCGGGCCGTTGACCGGAATCGCCACCACGATCGCGGTGTTGTTTATCGTCATCGTCGCGCTCGCTGGATTAGGCCTGGCCGTCGTCAACGCGCTCTCTCAAAATCCCTGGGGCACCTTCACACTGGCCCTGACAATTCCGATCGCCTTTCTCATGGGCTACTATCTTCAGCGGTTCCGGCCCGGCCGGGTGGACGAAGTATCCGTGATCGGGGTCTCGTTGTTGCTTGTCGCCTTGTTCGCCGGACGCTGGGTCGCTCATTCCGGGTTTGCGCCGTACTTCAATTTTGAAAAAGACAGTTTGGTCTGGCTTCTGGCCGGTTATGGTTTTCTCGCCTCGGTCCTCCCCGTCTGGATGCTTTTGGTTCCAAGGGACTATCTTTCCACCTTCATGAAGGTCGGCGTCGTCGGACTTCTCGGCATCGGCGTCATCTTGATAGCCCCGACGATTCAGATGCCGGCCGTCACGGCCTTCGCCCACGGCAACGGCCCGATCATCCCCGGAACGCTCTTCCCGTTTGTCTTCATCACGATCGCCTGCGGCGCCATCTCCGGGTTTCATTCGTTGGTCTCTTCCGGAACCACGCCCAAGATGCTCTCCTGCGAATCCCATGCCATGATCGGGTACGGCGCGATGCTGACGGAAAGCTTCGTCGGCGTGATGGCGCTGATCGCGGCCACGATCCTGATCCCCGGCGACTACTTCGCGATCAACACAAAGCTCTCGGCCGACGCGCTCGCCGCGCTGGGGTTCCCCGTCGCGCATCTCCAGGAACTCTCCCAGCTGGTCGAGGTGGACGTGGCCGGACGGCCCGGCGGCGCGGTTTCGCTTGCCGTGGGAATGGCCTCGATTTTCTCATCGCTGCCGGGAATGAAGTCGCTGATGGCTTACTGGTACCAGTTTGCGCTGTTATTCGAGGCCCTGTTCATCCTGACCACGATCGATGCCGGAACGCGCGTGGCGCGGTATTTGATCCAGGAGATGGGCGGGCAGGCCTTCGCCCCGCTTAAAAACCTGAACTGGTGGCCGGGGGTCGTTCTTTCAAGCGCCGCGGTCGTTTTCGCGTGGGGCTATCTCATTTCCACCGGGACGATCGGCACGATCTGGCCGATGTTCGGGGCGGCGAATCAGTTGCTGGGAACGCTGGCGCTCTGCGTCGGGACAACGGTGCTGATCAAGATGGGAAAGGCGAAATATATCTGGGTAACGGCGCTTCCGATGGCCTTCGTCGGAATCGTCACATTGACCGCAAGCTATCGATTGTTCTTCCTCTACCTCGCCCAAGCCGGGCAGGCCGTCGACGTCTACCAAGCCTTGAGTTATCGGCTCGATGCGATCTTGGTCAGCATCGTCGCGACCCTCGCCGTGATCATCCTGACCGACTCCGCGATCAAATGGTACGGCTATCTCATCCAGAAAAAACCCTACACCACGACCGAAGTGGGCGTGGAGGAATTCTCTCAAGCCCCTACGCGCCCCGTTTGAAGGCCCGATCGAAAAGACGACTTCTCTTAATTGATTAATCCCATCGTGCCATCGATTCCGAAATTCTTTTTCATCCACAACCAGAACGGTGGAATCTGAATCCGGGCCGGCTGCGTAACACCCATTTTTTTAAGCCGGGCCTCTTCTTGTCGATATATAAATAACAGCCGTTGCCGGGCAACTTGCTGGGCCTGAATCCGGTCCCCGGCCATGTATAACGCGTAGACCCGGTAGCGGTAGGCCTCCCCCTGGAGATCCGGGAAATCTTCTGCCCGGCGCAGGGACTCCGCGGCGGCGGCATAATCGCGTTCCGACAGTTGCCGAAGACCCGCATGGAACTGGACATCCGGCCGCGATCGCTGGCCCTCGTCCATCTCCTCCACGATCCGTTGAGTGTCTGGAGAGCTCCCCAACAGCCACAATGTCGGTGCGCGTAAAGAGGTCCGGGTCAGGAGGTAATGCACTTTCCCAATCGCGTTATCCGAATTCGTCTCTTCCCCATATAAGAATTCGTTGAGTATGCCTTGGACCTCGAAGTAAGACATCGATGCGAGAAGAATCCGTTTGGGCCACAGTTTTCGAATAAAATCGCTCCGGCTGAAGCGCTCCCGCGAGGCGGTCACATCCGTAAGGCTCCGGAACATGAGGTCCTTCTCCCCCACGGATCGGCTCGGCGTTATGATCCGTTTCGGGAAGTTATCGGTAACGGGCCGACTGTCGCGTGTCAGGGCGAGAAGGTATTCCGCGTCCCCGATGAAAAGCGCGCCGAGCTGCTCCGGTTTCTCGAAACCGAGCGCCCTCATCTCGGGGCCCACGACCGGATCATTCCACTGGCGGGTGAACTGCTCCTCCGAGGCCGGGCCCCGGGCATTCCGGGTCCCCGCCAACATCAGATCGGTCCCCGCGCCGTTCCAGAGCGAACAGTCCTCAAACACCTCGCAGAAAGCTCGGATGACGGACTTGGCGGACACCTCGCTCAGCGAGTGAAGCGGAAACCAATAGGTGACGATCCCCCCTTCGGCCAGGCGGTCTCGAAGAAACCTAAAGTATTCCCGACTGAAGAGATTGACCACTCCCTTCACTCCGGGCGGCGGCGGTTCGCCGGTGATCAGATCGTACCGCTGATTGGTGGTTTGGAGAAAAAAACGCCCGTCCTCCACATGAACTCGGACCCTGTGATCGCGGAGAGGCTGGTCGGTCTCGCTCGGATAGACATTACCGTTCATCTCCAGAATATCACGGGAGAGATCGACCACATCAATGGTCTCGATGCCTTTCGTATCGGTCAGCGCCTTGGCCGTATTGCCAACCCCGTAGCTGATCAGGAGCGCCTTCCGGAGGTCTGGATGCACCGCGACCGGCCAGTAGACAAAAAGCTTCATATATCGACGGGCCTGATAGGACGTGCCGGACATCGAGTACGAATTGGTCAGCATCCGGTAATACAGCGGATGATCAAGCCATCGATGCTCCAGGTATACAACCGTCTCAAGCAGTCCTTCCCGGATGGCGGTCACCTTTCCCTCGCCCGGCCGCAGATGCCAACCGATCATAATGGATAGATACCGGCTATTCATGGACCCGAATGGGAAGAAGAAAAGCCCGATGAGCAGCGAGGCGGCCACCGCCATCGCGGCCTGTCGGGGCGGCGGGGATTCCACGAACAGCACGGCGCCGACGACTCCGTAGAGCAGCGACGTCAGAAAAAAGGATTTTTCGATCCCCAGGAACGGAAGAAGCAGAAAACCGGCCACCAAGGATCCCAAAGCAGCCCCGGCGGTGTTCGAGAGGGTCAGGAGCCCAGCGGCCTCGGTCTCGGAAGGCAAGATTGTCCGAAGGGCCGCCCCGGCCAACACAAAAAGAATCCCCGAAAGCAAGGAAGGCAGAAACATCAGAAGGGTGCAGACCCACAGCACCTGGGCCGGATCGATGACGGGACCGGAGAGATCCCGGACCCCCAGAAAAAAATTGGCATATTCCGTCATGACCATGAGACCGGCCGTGAACGCCACGGAGGTGCTATGGCGGTACGCCTCCGGCCGAAGGCGTAGCCACCGCGAGGCGATCAGTCCACCGACCGCAATCCCGGCCAGTACCACACCCAGAATCAGGGCGAATGAAACGGAATGACCCTGGATGAAAAACAGGAGGAATCGGAACCAGACGACTTCCAGGGCCAACAGACAGAACCCCGAAAGAAATACCGCGACCAGCCAGCGCCGACCCGGGCTTCCAAAAACGCGGGACGGATTCGCCGTTTCAACGGGCGCGGGTTGTTCCCGAAATCGTGCCGAAAGCCACAGGGCCGCGGCCGCCACAAACACATTGAGCAAACCGGCTACGAGGGCCATCTCCTTCACACCGAAACGACTCAGAAGGTACATCTCGGGCAGGATGGCTCCCGAAACGGCCCCGAGGGTATTCCATCCGTACAGGCGCCCCAGCACGTGGCCAAAATTGCGATCGCGAGTCGAAAGGATCTTGGCCAGAAGGGGCAGCGTCATGCCCATCGCGGAGGAGGGAATCAGCAAGAGCATGAAGGCGATTACCAGGCGAAACAAATTGAGTGCCCAGGGCTGATCCATCCATGCCCGAAGCGAGGAGGCCAGAGCCGGACCGAACCCCGGAAACACAAGAACAAGCGCCACCCCAGAAATCCCGATCAGCAGCTCCAGCACGGCGTAGATGCGAAGGGGATGGAGGACACGACCCTGCTCCCGGGAGGCCAGCGCGTTGCCGACTGCCAGCCCGCTCATGAAACCCGACAAAACAAGGCTCGTGGCCCAAACGGTGTTCCCAAGCGCCAGCCCGGCTTGTCGAAACCAGAGGGTTTCAAATACAAGGGCCGAGGCGCCGGAAACAAATGAGATGATGTACAGTAATCCGCTCAATAAAATCCCTGATTGTTTCTATCTTAACATATAAATCCACCTTGCGACGCGGGCGCGCTTCACCAGGTCGTTGTCCGGAATGTAGGGTTTGATGTCGATCACGGGCGTGCCGTCGATCGCATCGAGCCCTTTGACGGTGAGACGGGTCTCGCGGCGTTTCAGCAACCGGCAGATCGTCATCGCGATCGGGTTCGGCCGATGCGGCGAGCGCGTCGAAAACATCCCGACGAGCGGCAGGTCCATCCGGCGCTTGGGATGGACAAGAAGATTCACCCCTTGAGCGCGGGAGAGATGAAACAGGACAATGAGGTGCGAAAAGTCTTCGAGTCCCTTAAGCCCTTTCGCCCACTTTCGATCGATATGAATTTCGGAGACGACTTTATCCCAATCCCGGTTTTCGGGCTCGCGAAACGCCGATCGGACGACGCCAATCGGATGAAAGATGATCCGTTTCCGCTTCGGATGACGATCTGAATATCCTGCAGCGGTCATCAAATGAGCCCCTCGATCACGTTAAAACCGCCCAGCGACAGGCAGCCTCCGCCCTGAGCGCAGAGGCACGTCGGAGCCGCCTTAAAGCATCGGTCCATCATCTAATCAACTACGGTCAAACGCAAGGTCGTCGAACGCCAGGCCACGGACACACCATACAATCGTTGCGACTCGTGCATCGAGCGAAGGGCGGGGGCTGTCTGTCGCCAAACTCCTTACGCCTTATATCCGAACCGCCGCAGCAGTTCCTTCCGCGAGGCGACGTCCTTGTCCGTTTCAATTCCTTTGGACCGGAACCCGTCCACCACCCCCATGATCCCGCGCCCCTGTTCCGTCTCGGCCACGATCACCTCGACCGGATTGGCGCTGGCGCAATAGATCGCACAGACCTCCTGGACCGACTTGATGGCATTCAGTACATTGATGGGGTAGACGCCTCGGAGAAATATCACAAAGGTATGGCCCGCCGATAAAGCGAAAGCGTTTTTCTTCGCGAGATCAACCAGCGCCGGATCCGTTCCGCCGGCGCGAACGAGGCAGGGGCCGGACGATTCGCAAAAAGCCAGGCCGAATTGAATTCCCGGGACAGCCGTTACAAGCGTCTCATGAAGGTCCTCCACCGTCTTGATGAAATGGGCCTGGCCGAGGATAAAATTCAGATCCTCCGGTTTCTCGATCTTGACCGTCTTGAATTCCGTCATCGCACTCCCTTCCCCTTTGTCTCAACCCGCTCCCACCGGCGTCCGCGCAACCGTGAGGACGCAAACCGAGTCGGCCCCCGCCTTTTTCAGGGCTCGCGCGCATTCGTTCACAGTCGCTCCGGTGGTGAAAACATCGTCGATCAGAACGATCCGCCGTCCCTCGATGCGCTCGGGACGATAGGGAATGAACGCGCGACGCATGTTGCGCCGGCGGTCCCTATGGGAAAGTCCGATCTGGGGCGGCGTCACACGGATCCGCTCTAGGGCGTCGGGAATCACCGGAAGACCCGACTCGGCCCTGACATAATCGCACAAGAGAAGGGCCTGGTTGAACTCCCGCTCGCGCAAACGGGAAGGATGGAGCGGGACCGGCACCAGAACGTCCGCCGCCGGCAGCCGCCTGATCGCAGGGAAAAGCAGGTCGCCCAACGGCCGGGTCAGAAGGGTCTTGGCGCGATATTTGAAAAGATGGATCGCCTCGGCCAGCACGCCTTCGTACCAACCGGCCGAGACGGCGCGGTCGAACCTCGGCATTTGTTCGCGGCAGTCGCCGCAGAGATGGCCCGGGCTGTGGGAGAGCGCCGCCGGAGACGCGAACGGCTTCCCGCAACGGGGACAGCACGGGCCGTCGATCCGGGAGACCGTGTCCCAGCAGTCCCGGCAAAAGCAGGGATTCGCTTCTTCGCGGAGGGTGCGATGGCAGGTGCGGCACCGCGCGGGAAGAATCAGGTCGAGGAGAAATCGCCCGTATGCGGATTTTGCAATCGTAATCATCTTTGTTTCGGCCTTCCGTATTCGCTCAGCGTGCAAGCGTGGGGTAAAGCCGCGCCGCGATCGACACCAGCAAAAGAAAGACGACGGCCATGACCCCGAAATCCACGGCCAAACTGTGCGTGCTGCGTCCGCCCTCGATCATCAGCCCCCGAAGGACATCGACCAGGAAGGTGAGGGGATTGACCGCCGCGATGCTTTTCAACCAATCCGGCATCAGCTCCAGAGGGTAGATCGCGTTGCTGGCGAAGAACAGCGGCATCGTGAGGACCTGCCCGATTCCCATGAACCGCTCGCGGGTCTTGACAATGCACGCGATGATGAGAGAGAAGGTTGAAAAGATCGCCGAGCCCAGGATCACGCCGGACAGGACACCGGCCACCGCAAAGAACTCCCAGCGAATCCCGATTCGAAGCGCCAGGGCCACGAGATAAATGATGACGGCCTGGACGATCCCCCGAAGCCCGGCCGAGATCGCTTTTCCGAGGACCAGCGCGCCGCGACTGCCAGGGGTGACGAGAAGTTTGTGAACGATCCCCAGATCACGCTCCCAGATCACCGCGAGCCCGTAAAAGATGGCGCTGAACAACACGCTCTGCGCCAGAATCCCGGGGGTCATGAACGCGAGATAACTCACATCGCCTGTCGGAATTCCGCGGATCTGGCTGAACACCTGCCCGAAAACGGCAAGCCAAAGAACGGGCTGCACCGCGCGCGAAAAAAGTTCGGTCGGGTCCCGAAAGATCTTGATCAGCTCCGCATCGGCGATGGCGGCGCTGTCGGTTGTAAACTTCAACGCGGGCCAACGCTCAACCCAGCCGACGGGCCGTTCTTCGGGTCTGCTGAACATCGCGGTAGGTTCCTCCTTCCTGGATCGTGCCGCCGCAAGTCTGGGCGAAGACGTCATCAAGCGTGGCGTCCGGCGCGACCGCGGCCTTGAGTTTCGAGGGCTCCCCCATCACGGCGATTTCTCCCAGATGAAGAACGGCCAGCTCGTCGCAGAGGTGATCCGCCTCCTCCATATCATGCGTCGTGATCAGTGCGGTCATCCCGTATTGTTTCCGCAATGCCAGCAGCCGATCCCAGACGGTCCGACGCGCCATCGGATCGAGTCCGATCGTCGGCTCGTCCAGAAACAGGACGGAGGGGCGATGGAGCATCGCCTGGCCGAGTTCCAGACGACGGATCATGCCGCCGGAATAGGTCTTGACGAGCTTGTGGGCTACCTCGGCGAGGCCCATGAACTCCAGCGCGTCCCGGATGCGGTCGCTTCGCTGTGCCGCGCTCATTCCGTAGAGTTTGGCCGAGAGCGACAGATTCTCCCGCCCCGTCAAGCCGCCGTCGGCCGACAGCATCTGGGGAACGTATCCGATCCGTTTCCGAATCTCCCTCGGCGAACGGAGGATATCGAAGCCGGCGACGGTCGCCGATCCCGACGTCGGGTTCAGCAGCGTCGTCAGCATCTTGATCATCGTGCTTTTCCCGGCACCGTTGGGCCCGAGCAGTCCGAAGATCGTTCCGTATCGGACGCGGAGGTCGACGCGTTTGACCGCGGTGACTGCGCCGAAGGATCGAGTCAGCTGCCGGGTCTCAATCGCAAATTGGTCTCCAGATTCCCTCTTTGGTATCACGATGAAATCTCATCCAAGCCGAGCCATCGCGGGGTCCCGGTGGTCGCCCCCCGGTCGATTACATGCCGCACCTGTTCACCACAATTCTAGTTGCATTCCGGGGGCGAGATGCTCGGCCCGGTAGCCGCGGCCGCGAAGATGTTTTGCGAAATCCGGCGCGCCATGGACGGTGTAGATCTTCGACGGCCGCGCGCGATGGACATAGTCATTCAACTCTTCAAAATCGGCGTGATCCGACATCGGGATCGCGACGTCCGCTCCATAGCGCAACGGGGCCTCGCGGTCGATCGCCCAGCCGGTCAGTACGGCCGTGCGGCGGTTGCCAATCTTCTCGATGATCCTCGTCCGGGCCAGATAGGGCGGAAGCAGAACCACTTTTCCGTGCAGGTTGTCGTTCGAAAACCGCTCGTAGTTCCTAAACGCCACGCCGCAGGCCTCGTACACCTTGACCACGTCCATCGTCGGCCTGGAAAGACAGACCGTGTATCCCCGATCTCCGAGGAATTTTAAGACCTCCTGGCTTTTGCCCATCGCATAAGCGAAGAGGACGGGGATCTTCCGGTCTTCAAACGCCGTCTCGATGAACTCGATCAATTGCCGTTCCACCTCCGCCGCCGGAGGAAAAACGTACCGCGGTTTTCCGAAGGTGCATTCCATGATGAGAATGTCGCACGGCGGAACTTCGGCCGGATCGGCCGTCCGGTTGGGCTTGAGCTTGAAATCCCCGGTGTAGACGATCCGATGGCCGTTCTGGATTACAATCTGGGCCGCGCCGAGAATGTGGCCGGAGGGAATGAGTTCGATTGAATAGCCGTCCACCGAATACGGGGTTCGAAACGCGAGCGGGATCGCCCGGGGTTTGGCACCGAGCCGACGGCGGCAAAGCGACCAGGTGGCCGGGGTCGCGATGATCTGCTGATGTTTTGCGGTGTGATCGCCGTGGGCGTGTGAAATGAAACCGAGCGGCCGCGCCTTCGTCGAATCCAGCCACAGCTCCGTGCCGACGATCCGTATCCCGTGATTGAGCTCGATCATGCTTCGCCAGCGGTCCTTTCCGTGCGCGGTGGATCGAACCGATTATAATCAGAACCGGAATCGATTGCAATGAACTTTTGTCCGCCGTTTCAAGCCATGGAAGAGCTCGCCATCGCTTGCTAAATTTTCAACACTCCTGTAGATTGCCGCTGTGAAGATAACGAACCGCATCGCGATCCTGGTGCACGGCGGGGCCGGGCCGACAGCGGCCGGAGCGGCCCAACTCCGGGTCCTGACGGCGGCATTGGAGGCCGGACTATCCCTTCTGATAAAAGGCGAATCGAGTTTGGAGGCCGTGGAGACCGCGATCCGAATTTTGGAAGACAGCGGCCGCTTCAATGCCGGCCGGGGATCGCGGCTGCAGCTCGACGTCCGATGCCGGATGGACGCCTCAATCATGGAAGGACGCGAATTGAAAGCCGGGGCCGTGGCCGGCATCGAGAACGTGAACAACCCGATCCGGGTCGCCCGGCTGGTGATGGAACGAACGCCTCATGTCCTGATGGCGGGAGAGGGCGGCGCCCGGCTGGCGCGTTTCTTTAGGCTGGAGGCCGGTAACCCGCCCACGGAGGAATCCCTCCGGATCCTTAAAAAAACTTTGAACGCAAAAAGCGCGCCGGTCCGGCTCTTTAAAGAGATTTACGGACACGAAACCGTCGGCGCCGTCGCGCGGGATGAATCCGGATCGCTCGCCGCGGGGGCGTCCACCGGAGGAATATCCGCGATGCTGCCGGGCCGGGTTGGTGACACGCCCTTGGTCGGCGCGGGGATCTATGCCGACAACGAGGCCGGGGCCGTCTCGATGACCGGGTTGGGGGAGACGATCATCCGGGCGGGGCTGGCCAAAGAGATCTGTGATCATATTATAAACGGAGGCTCGCCGAAGCACGCCGCACAAAAGGCCCTGAACCGTATGCTCAAGCGGATCCACGGAGAGGCCGGGGCGATCGTGCTGGACCGAATGGGTAAGTTCGCGCTGCTTCATACTTCGCCGTTCATGTGCGGCGGGTACGCGTCGGACAGGCGGCGGCCGGTCGTTGCGGCCGGATTCGGGCGGGTCCGATGAATCTCTGGTTTCGCTCTCTCGTCGTTCTATTCAACGCCTTCTTTCGCCGGAGGCTAACCCTGTTGGACGAATCGGTGCTTGATTTTCGCGTATGGCCGACGGATCTGGACGCCAATTTACACATGAACAACGGTCGCTATCTGACGATCATGGACCTGGGTCGGGTCGACCTGATGGTCCGGACAGGGATGGGAAGGATGGCCCTGAAACGGAAATGGTCTCCGCTGGTCGGGTCGGCCACGATCCGTTTCCGTCGGTCGCTCGATCCGTTTCAGCGCTACCGATTGAAGAGCCGGATTCTTTGCTGGAATGACAAATGGTTCATTATCGAACAGCGTTTCGTGCGGCAGGGCGAAGAGGTCGCCGTAGGCCTTGTGAAAGGCCTACTCCGCGGCCGCTCCGGCAATATTCCGACGGCCGCGGTGTTGGAGGCGTTGAACCTCCGCATCGCCTCTCCCGAAATGCCGTCCTCCATCCGCATCTGGCAGGAATCCGAAAAGAGCGGTTGACTAATCGTCTTTCGAGGACATGCGCCTTCGGATCAACCGCCGCCCTACCAACATCAGTATCAGCGAGAGAACCAGTGAGAACGGGACAAAAAGTCCCGAGAAGGCGACGGCGCTCCTGATCCAGCCGAACTCCTCAAGCGCTTTAAAAAGATAGCCCGCCAGACCGGAAAGATAGTAGGCGATCACGATCACCGAAAGGCCTTCCACGGTATGCTGAAGCATCGCCTGGCTTTTAGTCGTCTTGTCGACGCGGGCCAGCAGCCGAAGATTCTGATCCTCCAAAACCAGATTCTGCTCCTGCTGGATGAGATTGACCCGTGTCCGGATCACGGAAATGGTGCTCTGGAAATCCGACTCGATCGCTTCGATTCGTTTGATCAGTTGCTGGTAGCCGTCGGCGATTCCGGAAATCCCGCCCAAGATATAATCCGAAAGGGGCAGGAAAGGCGGCAGGTGACGTTCCTGAAATCCCCGAACAGCGGCATGAACAATCGTGTTGTACGGAACCGAGGCGGACAGTCGATACCGCATTGACTCCGCAAACCGGCTGACCTCCATGAAATCGATCGTCAACTGGTTCAGCCATTCCTGGAGGCCCTTGGACTCCGAGGTGCCGAGCTGCTCGGTGATCCGGCCGCGTTGCTTCAGGTCATGCTGCTCCAGTTCATGAATCCGGTCGACGGCGCTCGTGAATTCGGGGAACGGGAGCAAGAGCAGGTGATAGTAGTTTTCGATCGTCACGACGCCATCGATCACCTTGGCCAGATGACGGAGAAGCGTCTCCGGCTTGGCGGAATAGATCAAATACCGTTCCCGGTTCGAGTCGTCGGGGGTGAAACTGGTGACGATCGCGATCTCCTCGCCGAAAACACGGCTCCCGTAAATATGCGGGCCGGGGAGCAAATCCCGGATGAAGTCGGGAGGGACCGCGCGCTCCGGGGAAATCACGAAATCCAGCGCGTTGACCGGCGTCCCCAACGGCTGGATCGTAAAGCGATAACCGGGAAATGTCAGCGGTCCGAATTCCAAAAGCTGCGTCTTGTCGTCCGGAATGTGCCAGACCTGGTAGCTGTAATATTCGGTGTGCGCCTCCCAGACGATTACAAGCCGATCGCCGTTCTCGTCCACCCGAACGCCGTATCCGAACTTTTCGGACACCGAGACATGGGTTTCAGGAATCCGGAGGCTCTGGAGCAGTCGGAGGAATTCCATCTGGCTTTGGGGCCGCTCGACGGGAGGGTTGGCCATCCGGTAGGAGGAATGATGGATATGGGCCGGGAAGTCCAGCCATTCCTCCAGGTATTTCTTGGGCCGTTCGTGCAGGCGGTGAAGGACATCTTTCTCGCTCGGCGGCTTCAAATTCTCCACGGGATTCCTCCGGTTCAAGATAGCGCTGAGCTTTCTTATAACACTCGGAGGGGGGGATGTGCAACGGTTCTCATTTTTATCCGCCGCGCGGGATTTTAACGCCGAATGGCCGGAATCGGTCGGATCTCAGGGGAGATTTTTCGAAAATCTTCGATGCACCGACCTATTCATTGCTCATAATTTTCGACAATCTTCGGCGGACGCACCGCGGCCGTGTCCGGATTCTTGCCGACGTCGCGCAGCGCGCGGCGCTGCCGTAGCAGATCCCAGCATTGGTCCAACTCGACCTCCATATGACGCAGGCGTTGCTTATCCTTTTCGCTCAGATCATTCTTCGAATAGAGCGATTCTTCCGCGGCGATCAGTTTCTGGATATGGTGAAGCACTTTAATGTCTTCCATCGACGCCCTCCTTGTTTAATATTGAAAACACGGCTCATCGCCCAGCCGTGATGCCTGAACCCGTGCGGCTAAGAGTAAACCCTATTTTCTCACCACCGCAAAGAAAATTAAAATTCCGAACAGCCACAGGAGGACCGCCACAACGTAGGCCGCGGGATGATGCATGAAGGCCGCGGCGCGAAGCAGTACGGCCAAGACACCGACGGCGACAATGCTTCGCATTTTGAGCGAAGCCATCCTTCAACCCCGTTTTGTTTATGGGGAGACGCGCATTTTTTGTACCAGGGCCAAGAGCCGTTCGCGCATCTCGGGGGCCGGGAGGCGACCGCTTCCGCCGTGCCCGGCCAGAACCCACTCAAAACGATACGCGGCCAGACGTGCAAGTGAACGGGTTTGGTCCTCCCAGGAATACCAACAGGCGTCCCGAAACGCCTCGAGCTCCTCCCGATCGTGATCCCACGCGAGGGAATCGCCTGTATACAAATAGCATTCTTCAAGAAGGAAAACAACACTTCCCTCAGTGTGGCCGGGCACCGGAATGGCCGTTAGACCGGACCGGATTGGCGTCGCTTCCCGTCCCCGAAGAATATCCGTCGCGAAAGGCGCCGCTCCGCGATCGTGCTCATGAATCCAGACACGGGCGCCAAAACGGCCGGCATAGCGGTCCGCATCGGCCACGTCGTCCCGGTGGGTCAGGAGGATGTCCCGGATGCCTCCCGCATCCCCGAACCAGGCCGCCAAGCGGTCGACGTAACGCGGGGCGTCGACCAGAAAATTGCCCTCCGTGCGTTTTACAAAATAGGAATGGGCGCCGTACGATTCCCGCGCGTTATAGCCGCAGCGATAAACGCCCGGGGCCAGCTCATGGGGATAAAGACCCTCGGGCGCCTTGCGACCGCTCTCGGTGCGTACCGATGCGGTGGGACAGACGAGCACCGCCCGCCACGCGGCGATCTCCTCATTTCCACCGGCCGGCTGACGGGCAAACACCGACTGTCCGTCCCGTTCGACGATGAGACCGGGCGCGACAGTTTGGGACGCCCCGCAATTGATGCAGCGGCGGTCGATGTACCAATCGCCGGGCGCGTTGGAGGGATGCCGCTCTTTGGATGGAGACATAGAAAATTTCCGTTCCGGTCAATCGTTGTACCGTCGG
>Ga0187776_10000412_pt1 | contig 20610 bp, 20 predicted proteins | sample 0216_BV02_MP12_2_FD_132426 | JGI IMG/M metagenome (GOLD analysis project Ga0187776, IMG submission 132426) | Tropical peat soil microbial communities from peatlands in Department of Meta, Colombia - 0216_BV02_MP12_20_MG | ecosystem: Environmental > Terrestrial > Soil > Wetlands > Peat | place...
CGAGGCCGCCGGGCTGCTCGAGCAGGTCGACGGCGTGCTCGTCCCCGGCGGCTTCGGCTCACGCGGCTGGGAGGGGAAGATCCTCGCCTGCCGCGTCGCGCGGGAGCGCGGGATCCCGTACCTCGGGATCTGCCTCGGCATGCACGTGGCCGTCTCCGAGTACGCGCGGCACGTCGCCGGGCTCGAGGGCGCCAACTCGACCGAGATGGACCCGGAGACGCCGTACCCCGTGATCGACCTGCTGCCCGAGCAGAAGGAGATCGAGGACCTCGGCGGGACGATGCGACTCGGCGCCCAGGCGGTCGAGCTCGTCGACGGCACGCGAGCCCTCTCGGCCTACGGCGAGCTTGTGATCCACGAGCGCCACCGGCACCGCTACGAGGTCAACAACCACCTCCGGCCGCTGCTCGTCGACGCCGGCCTCGTCATCTCGGGCACCTTCCAGGAGGGCCGGCTGGTCGAGATCGTCGAGCTGCGCGAGCACCCGTGGTTCGTCGCCAGCCAGTTCCACCCGGAGTTCAAGTCGCGGCCCACCCGGCCGGCGCCGCTCTTCCGCGACTTCGTCGGCGCCGCCTACGCGCGGGCCCGCGAGCGCCGCGGCGCCGCGGTCTCGGCTCCGGCTGCCTGACGCCTGACCGAGCCTCTAACATCGCCCGGTGCGACCCGGTTGGGCCCCGGACGTGCTTTCGCTGTTCCTCGAGCTGGCGGCGCTGCCGAGCCCGCCCGGCGAGGAGCGGGCCGTTGCGGACCGGGTCCTTGAATACCTGGGCTCGCTCGGCCTCGAGGCGGACGAGGACGACGCCGGTCCGCGCATTGGCTCGCAGATCGGAAACCTGCTCTGCCGCGTCGAGGGAAGCGGCTCCGGGACGCCGCTCTTCTTCTGCGCCCACCTCGACACCGTCCCGCTCGACGGCGCAATCGAGCCGGTCGTCGGTGAAGACGGATTCGTCCGGAACGCGGGTGGGACGATCCTCGGCGCAGACAACAAAGCGGCGGTCGCCGCGATGCTCGAGGCGCTCGCGCGGCTGCGCGAGGAAAGGCGGCCGCACCCCGGGCTCGAGCTCCTCTTCACGCCGATGGAGGAGGTCGGGCTACGTGGCGCCGCCGCCTTCGACAAGCAGCGGCTGGAGGCGCGAGTTGGCTTCGTGTACGACCACGCGGGCCCGGTCGGCGAGGTGATCGTCGGCGCGCCCCACATGCGGAAGCTGGACGTTGCGTTCCACGGGCGAGCCGCACACGCGGGTATGTACCCGGAGGAAGGGCGCTCTGCGATCGCGGCAGCCGCGCGGGCGATTGCGGACCTACGGCTAGGGCGGCTCGACGAAGAGACGACCGCGAACGTCGGGGTCATCGAAGGCGGCACCGGGCGCAACGTCGTGCCTGAGCACTGCCGGTTCGTGGCCGAGGCCCGCAGCCACGACGAGCGCAAGCTCGCGGACGTCGTTCAGGAGATGCTCGAGACGATCACCTTCGCCGCGGGCGTGGCCGAGTGCGAGGTCGAGACGCAGGTCGAAGGCTCGGCCCGGGGCTACCGGTTTCAGCGCGACGATCTTCCGGTGCGCCTTGCCGCGGAGGCCTTGCAGCGAACCGGCCGCGAGCCGGCGTTCGTTCGCTCCGGCGGGGGCGCCGACGCGAACATCTTCAATGAGTTCGGCCTGCAGTGCGTGAACCTCGCGAACGCGATGGTCGACATCCACACGCCGGACGAACGGATCGCAGTCGACGATCTCGAGGCGATGGTGGATGTCACGCTTGCGCTCGTGGACGTCGCCGGCGAGACGGACGATGCCGCTTAGCCTCCGGCGCGGGCGGATCACGGCCGTCGTCGAGCAGCACCCGGGTCTCGTCCGGCTCGAGGTCGACGGGACGCCGTGCGTCGGCTATCCGGACGTGACCGGCCCGGTCGAGGTGGGCGACGAGGTGCTCGTCAACGTGCAGGCCCGCGAGCTAGGGCTGGGCTCGGGTGGCTTCGACGTCCTCCATGCGAACCTGACGCGAGGGCTCGACCTGCCCCCGGCGGAGGGCGCGCACGTGATGAAGCTGCCCTACACGTCGCTGCAGTTCGCGGTGCCGCACGGGGAGGAGGGAGGCGAACTCGCTGCCGAGCTCGGCGGGATGCCCGTCCTCTGTTGCTCGCTGCACAGCCAGCTCGCGCCGGCCTGCGCCGGCCTTGGCGGAGGGCTGGAGGTCGCGTATGTGCAGCTCCCGGGCGGCGCGCTGCCGCTCTCGCTGTCGGACACGGTGCGGGCCCTGCGTGAGCGTGGGCTGCTCACGATCACCGTCTCGGCCGGTGCCTGCTTCGGCGGCGAGGTCGAGTGCGTCGGAGTCGAATCGGCGCTCGCGTGGGCCGTCGGGGCGGGGTATCGGGCTGTCGTCTGCGCGATCGGTCCGGGGATCGTGGGCACCGGCTCCCGGCTCGGGCACGGTGGTCTTGCGGCTGCAGAGGCGGTCAACGCGGGCGCAGCTCTCGGCGGTTCGCCGGTGCTGGCCGCGCGAGTCTCGAGCGCCGACGAGCGCGAGCGGCACCGCGGCGTCTCGCACCACACGGAGGCCGTCCTCAGGCTCTGCGCCGAGGAGGTGGCGGTCGCCTGGCCGGCCGGGCTCGAGGCGCCGGAATGGGTCGAGCCCCGCCGCGAGGTCGACGTCGACGGCTGGCGGCAGGCGTGTGCGGGCCTGCCTCTCTCCCACATGGGCCGCGGGCCTGACGAGGAGCCCTGGTTCTTCGCGGCCGCCTTCGCCGCCGGGCGCCTCGCTCGAGAACTCGTCTCCTGACCGCCCGCCCGGCCGGAACTGTTCAGGGCCAGCGCCCCTCCCGCCGGGCAAAGCGGCAACGCCTCGACACCCGCAAGCGCAGGTGCCGCTGGTCCCGTACTACGGTTCGCCCGGCCTCCTCCCCGAGGCGATCGTACCTAGGAAAGACGCGTGTGTCTGTCACGGGATCGTCACGAATCTGTGACTTCGCTCGGGACGCTCTTGCGGTCCGCAAACCCGCCGCAAGCTAGGGTTTCCCGCCCATGAAGGTCGGCGTCGTCAAGGAGATCAAGTCGGACGAGTACCGGATCGCGCTCACGCCGGCCGGCGCGCGCGAGCTCGTCCAGCGCGGGCACGACGTGCTCGTCGAGGCGGGCGCGGGCGACGGGAGCTCGTTCCCCGACGACGCTTACGAGAACGTGGGGGCCAGAATCGGCGATGCGGCCTCGATCTGGGAGGAGGCCGAGCTCCTGCTGAAGGTCAAGGAGCCGCTCCCGTCCGAGTACCCGCTTCTGCGCGAGGGGCTCGTGCTGTTCACGTACCTCCACCTCGCGGCCAGCGAAGAGCTGACCCGGGCGCTGGTCGAGAGCGGCGCCGCGTGCGTCGCCTACGAGACCGTCGAGACCGACAACCAGGCACTGCCGCTGCTCGCGCCGATGAGCGAGATCGCCGGCCGTCTCGCTGCCCAGGCCGGCGCGTACTTCCTCGAGAAGCCCCTCGGCGGGCGTGGGCTGCTCTTGGGGGGCGTCCCCGGTGTCGCTCCTGGCCGCGCGCTTGTGATCGGCGGCGGGATCGTCGGCTACAACGCCGCGGTGATTGCGCTGGGGCTGGGCGCGAACGTGACCATTCTCGAGCGCTCGATCGACCGGATGCGCCACCTGGACGAGATCCTCTCGGGCCGGGTCAGCCTGGTCATGTCCTCGACGCTCCAGATCGAGGAGTCGATCGTCGAGGCCGACGTCGTGATCGGCGCGGTGCTGATCCCCGGCGCCGTCGCGCCGAAGCTGATCACTCGTCAGATGGTCGCGGCGATGAAGGACGGCGCCGTCCTCTGCGACGTGGCTATCGATCAGGGCGGCTGCGCGGAGACCTCGCACCCGACCACGCACAGCGAGCCGGTGTACGTGGTGGACGGCGTCACGCACTACTGCGTCGCGAACATGCCCGGCGCCGTTCCGATCACCTCGACGAAGGCACTGACCAACGTGACGCTCCCCTATCTGGAAGCGATCGCCGACTACGGCCTGGCAGCGGCGGTCGCGCGCGACCCCGCGTTGGCCCGGGGGGTGAACATCCTCGACGGAAAGATCACGTACGAGGCCGTCGCGGAGGCGCACGGCCTCGATTTCCACCCGCTCGAGGACGTCCTACCGCTGTCGCCGGTCTGAGGGGCTACTGCTGCTGCTGTTGCTGCTGCTGCGGCTTTCCGCCGGGGCTCAGCCTGACGACGATCCAGGTCGTGACGGCCGCCAGCGCGATGACGCACGCGGCGAAGACGACCAGACCCAGCAGTCCGAGGACGGTATCCACTGCAGACCTAGAATAGCCGCATGCCGCGGGCCTGCGTGATCGTGCTGGATGCCGTCGGCGCCGGTGAGGCGCCGGACGCCGCCGAGTACGGCGACGAGGGCTCCGACACGCTCGGCAACGTCGCGAAGGCGGTCGGCGGGCTCGACCTGCCGAATCTCGAGGCGCTCGGACTTGGCAATATCGAGCCGCTCGAAGGTTGCCCGCCCCAGCCGGGAGCCCCCGCCGTCGCCGGGCGTCTGCTCGAGCTCTCGAAGGGCAAGGACACGACGGCAGGGCACTGGGAGATGATGGGCATCGTCACCGAGACGCCGTTCCCGACCTATCCACAAGGGTTCCCGCACGACGTCATCGACCCGTTCATGCACCGGACGGGCCGAGGGGTGCTCGGCAACAAAGCGGCCTCGGGGACGGAGATCATCCAGGAGCTCGGCGAGGAGCATCAGCGCACCGGCAAGTGGATCGTCTACACCTCTGCCGACTCCGTCTTCCAGGTCGCCGCCCACGAGGAGACGATCCCGCTCGAGGAGCTGTACGAGGGCTGCAGGATCGCCCGCGAGCTCCTCACGGGAAAGCACGCTGTCGGGCGTGTCATCGCGCGGCCGTTCGTCGGCGAGCCCGGGAACTACGAGCGAACTGCCAACCGGCACGACTTTTCGCTCGAGCCGAAGCGGCCGAACTACCTCACGCTCGTCCGCGAGGCGGGCGAGAACGTCTACGGCGTGGGCAAGATCGGCGACATCTTCGCCGGCTGCGATATCGACGAGTCGCACCCGACGCAATCGAACATCGACGGGATCGTGCAGACCGAGAAGCTGCTCCGCGAGATCGACCAGGGCCTGGTCTTCGTGAACCTCGTCGAGACCGACCAGCTCTGGGGCCACCGCAACGACCCCCTGAACTTCCACCGTTGCTTGCAGGACTTCGACCGGCGCTTGCCCGACCTGCTGGACGCGCTGCGCGAGCAGGATCTGCTGATCCTCACCTCCGACCACGGGTGCGACCCGACGACGCCTTCGACCGACCACTCGCGCGAGTACGCAATGCTGCTCGCCTATGTGCAGGGGCGCAACGCCGCCGGCCGGATCCACGAGGGCGGGGTGTTCTCGGACGTCGGCGCGACGGTTAACCTGTGGCTCGGCGGCAAGGCGCCGCGGCGCGGCGTTCCCGGCGAGCCGATCCTCGAGCGGTAGTCGTGGCAATTGCCCGCTACCTGGTCGAGGACCTCGACCAGGCCGTCAGCTTCTACGTCGAGCGCCTCGGCTTTCGCGAGGGGCGGTCATTCGGTCCCGTGACGCTCGTTCATCGCGGTGACCTCGAGCTCTGGTTGAGCGCGCCGGGAAGCTCTGGGCGCGAGCAGGAGGGCGCCACACCCGGCGGCTGGAACCGGATCGTGCTCGTGGTTTCCGAGCTGGACGAGGCCGCAGCCGGGTTGACGCAGCGCGGAGAGCGCGTGGACGGCCCGGCGGGGAGCTGGCGCCTTGTCCAGGATCCATGGGGGAACCCGATCGAGCTCTTCCAGCCGAAGTGATCCGCCCGGTCGAGCTGATCCAGCGCAAGCGTGACGGCGGCGAGCTGAGCCGGCAGGAGCTCGACGAGCTGATGCTCGGCTACGCGCGTGACGAGATCCCGGACTACCAGCTGGCGGCGTTCTGCATGGCGGTCTTCTTCCGGGGCATGACGAGCGCGGAGACGCACGCGTTCTGCGAGGCGCTGATCAAGACCGGGACGACGCTCGATCTCGCGTCGGCGCTCGGGCGGAAGGTGGTCGACAAGCATTCGACCGGCGGCGTCGGCGACAAAACCTCGATCGCAGTCGGGCCGATCGTCGCCGCCTGCGGCGTCCCGTTCGCAAAGCTGAGCGGACGCGGACTGGGCCACACGGGTGGGACGCTCGACAAGCTGGAGTCGATCCCGGGCTTCCGGGTCGAGCTGTCGACAGACGAGTTCATCGCGCAGGTGCGCGAGGCCGGAATGGCGATCATCAGTGCGAGCGCCGACTTCGTTCCCGCCGACAAGCGCCTGTACGCCCTTCGCGACGTGACCGCGACGGTCGACAGCTATCCGCTGATCGCGGCGAGCATCATGTCCAAGAAGATCGCGGGAGGAGCCGACGCGATCGTGCTCGACGTCAAAGTCGGGGACGGCGCCTTCATGAGGTCGCTCGAGGATGCGCGGACGCTCGCGGAGGTGATGATCGACCTCGGCCGTCGTTCGGGACGCGAGGTCGTGTGCCTGCTCACGGACATGGACCAGCCGCTCGGAAGCGCGGTCGGGAACACGCTCGAGATTCGCGAGGCCGTCGCGACGCTGCGCGGCGAGGGCCCACCCGACTTCGCCGAGCTCGTCCTGGCCGCCGCGGCGCAGCTTCTTGCGGTTTCGGATCTCGGGATCGATGAGGCGGAGGCTCGAACGCGGGTGGAGCAAGCTCTCAGCGACGGAGGTGCCTTCGGCGCGTACCAACGTTGGATCCGTGCGCAGGGTGGCGACCCCGATGAGGGCGTGCTCCCGTCAGCGCCCGTCATCCAGGCGCTGGCGGCGCCCCGCGACGGCTTCGTGGCGGCGCTCAAGGCGTTTCGCGTCGGCGAGGCGGCACTACATCTGGGCGCAGGACGCCAGACGAAGGACGACCGCATCGACCACGCCGTGGGCATCGTCTGTCTCCGCAAGCGTGGAGACGAAGTCGGCGCCGGCGAACCGCTGGCGGAGATCCACGCCCGCACGGACGAGGCCGCAACGCAGGCTGCGCAGGAGCTGTTGGCGGCCTATGAGTTCGCAGACGTGCCCCCGCCCGTGCGACCGGTGGTGCTCGACGTGCTCGCCTGAGCCCCGCCTCGGCGGACGCTTCCCACAAGCCGGACCGGGACTAGGCTTGCTCCATGCCTGAGCTACCCGAGGTCGAGACCGTCAGGCGGCGGCTGGAGCCGGAGCTCGTGGGGCGCCGTCTCGAGCGGGTCGACATCCACGACCCACGCCTCACCCGACCCTTCGACCCCGCCGGTGTGGCCGCCGAGCTCGAGGGAGAGCGGATCGCGGCACTCGACCGCCGCGGCAAGTATTTGGTTTTTCATTTCGAAAGCGGTCGTGTTCTCCTGGTTCACCTCCGGATGACAGGCCAGCTTCTCCATGGGAACGGCGACGCGCTCTCGGCCGAGGATGCTCATCGCCGTGCCGTTGTCAGGTTAGACGACGGATCGGACGTCATCTACCGCGACGTCCGGCGCTTCGGCACATGGCTCCTGGTCGAGCCGGGCGAGCTCGGCCCGTACTTCGAGGGCCGCGTCGGGCAAGAGCCGCTCGCGCGCGGGTTCACCCAGAAGCGCTTCGGCGAGGCGCTCGCAGGGCGTCAGGCGCCGGTGAAGGCCGTGCTGCTCGACCAGCGCCGCCTGGCCGGAGTCGGGAACATCTACGCGGACGAGGCGCTCTGGCGCGCGGGGATCCATCCACGCAGGCCGGCGGGTGAACTCTCGGGTGCCGAGATCGCCACCCTGCACCGCGGCGTCCGTGCGGCGCTCAGGGCCGGTATCGCCCGGCAGGGCGCGACGCTCAACGACTACCGGCAGCCGGACGGCGCGTCGGGCCGGATGCAAGACGAGTTCAGGGTCTACGGCCGGGGCGACGAGCCGTGCGACCGCTGCGGAGCTCCGATCGAGAAGACCCGGGTCGCCGGACGCGGCACCTGGTACTGCCCGTCCTGCCAGCGTTGAGGCGTTCGCTCGTCGCCGCCCTTGCGGAACGGGGGCGTACGTGTTTGAAGCCGTGAAGCCGCCGTCTCGGGAGACGACGGCCTCGACCGACCTGAGCCGGGTCTAGACTGGACGCGGTGCCCGGGCGCTCCTACAAGACCGAGGCGGTCGTGCTGCGCTCGTTCCGCCTCGGCGAGGCAGACCGGGTGCTGCACCTCTACACACTCGAGCGAGGGCGCGTCGGCGCGGTCGCGAAAGGGGTGCGCAAGACGAAGTCGCGCTTCGGGGCGCGCCTCGAGCCGTTGAGCCACGTCGAGCTCCTGCTCCACGAGGGGGCCGGCGAGCTGCAGACCGTTACCGGTGTCGAGCTGATCCGCTCGCACCGGGAGGCGCGCGAGGAGCCGTATCGCCTCGGCGTCGGGCTCGTCGGAGCCGAGGCGATGCTGCGCCTCTTCCCCGAGCAGGAGGCGAACGAGCGCGCGTTCCGGGCGCTGGTGCGCTTTCTCGATGTCCTGGACGAGCTCGATCCGCGCGGGCCCGACGAGCGGATCGTCGACCCGCTCGTGCTCTCGTTCCAGCTGAAGCTCCTCTGGCTGTCGGGCTACCTGCCGCACCTGACGAGCTGCGCCGAGTGCGGAGCGGACTCCGGCCTCGCTGGCTACTCGCCGAGGGCAGGCGGGGCGGTCTGCGCCGCGTGCGCGGCCGGCGGCGCGCTGCCGCTCTCCCGTGACGGGCTGCTGGGGATCGAGGGCCTGCTCCAGCGGCCGCTGGCCGAGGCAGGGGGCGCCGGTCTGACCGAGCGCGCGGCACGCGAGGCACTCGGGGTGATCACGGCGTCGTACGAGTTCCACGGCGGCTTCCGCCTTCGGACGCTCGCATTGTCGGCCTGATCCGGCTTGTCATCGCGGCAAGGGCGAAATGGCATCGCGGCGATTCACGACTACAGGCGGCCTTTGCCCGCCCCGGCCCTAACCGGCGCGGGGCATAGTCTTTCGCCCGCGTGAACTACCAGGAGATGATCCGGGCCCTCGAGGGCTACTGGGCCGACCAGGGCTGCATCCTGATGCAGCCATACCACACCGAGCTGGCCGCGGGGACGATGAATCCGGCCACCTTCCTGCGCTGCCTCGGCCCGAGGCCCTGGAGGACGGCGTACGTCGAGCCGGTGATCAGGCCGCAGGACGGTCGCTACGGCGAGAACCCGTATCGCTTCCAGCACTACTTCCAGTATCAGGTCATCCTCAAGCCGGCGCCCGAGGACGTGCTCGATCGCTACTTCGCCTCGCTCGAGGTGCTCGGGATCGATCTGCGCCGGCACGACGTGCGGCTGGTCGAGGACGACTGGGAGCAGCCGACGCTCGGCGCCTGGGGTCTCGGCTGGGAGGTCTGGTGCGACGGCATGGAGATCACGCAGTGGACGTACTTCCAGCAGCTCGGCGGCGTCGACGTCGAGCTCGTTCCGGCCGAGATGACGTACGGCCTCGAGCGGCTGGCCATGTTCCTGCAGGGCAAGCGCAGCGCGTTCGACCTCGAGTGGGCGCCCGGCGTGACCTGGGGCGACGTCTACCGCGAGAGCGAGCGGGAGTGGTCGACCTACAACTTCGAGCTGGCGCCCGTCGACGTCCTGACGGCGCGCTTCGGTCAGCACGAGGAGGAGTGCCGCCTCTTGCTCGAGCGGCGCCTGCCGCTCCCCGCGTACGACCAGGTGCTGAAGTGCTCGCACGCCTTCAACCTGCTGGATGCGCGCGGGGCGCTCTCCGTGACCGAACGCGCGGCGTACATCGGCCGGGTGCGCACGCTCGCGCGCCACGTGGCCCAGGTCTACCTCGAGTTGGAGACGGATGCCGACGCTGCTGGTTGAGATCGGCTGCGAGGAGCTTCCGGCCGGTGCCTGCCGGGAGGCGGCGGAGCAGCTCCCGGTGCTCGTCGAGCGCGAGCTGGGCGTCGGCCCCGAGGCGGTGTTCGTCGGCCCGCGGAGGCTGGCGGCGCTGCTGGACGTCGACGAGCGGACGCCGGACGAGTGGATAAAAGGGCCGCCGGAACACCTCGCCGAGCAGGCCGCCGCCGGATTCGCCAGGAAGCACGGGGTCTCGGTGAAGGAGCTCGTCTCGCGGGAGGGATTCCTCGGCCTGGAGCGCCCGGGCCGGCCGCTGCGGGAGGTCTTGCCCGACCGAATCGATGCGATCGTCCGTGGGCTCTCGTTCTCGAAGTCCATGCGCTGGGACGAGAGTGGCATCCGCTTAGCCCGGCCGGTCCGCTGGATGCTTGCGGAGCTCGACGGCGACCCGGTGGTCGGGGAGACGTCGTTCGGGCACCGCTTCACCAGCGGCCCGGTCGAGATTCCGCATGCCCGGCAGTACGCGGAGCGTCTGCGGGAGGCGGGCGTCGAGCCGGATGCGGAGGAGCGCCGCCGTCAGATCGTGGCCGGCCTCGACGCGATCGGCGACTGGAGTGACCCGGCCGGCGTGCTCGAGGAGGTCGTCTTCCTGGTCGAGAGCGTGACGGTGCTCGAGGGGAGCTTCGACGAGCGCTTCCTCGCGCTGCCCGAGCGCGTCGTCGTGACCGCGATGCAGTCGCATCAGCGCTATTTCCCGCTCGGCGGCAACCGCTTCGCCTTTGTTGCGAACGGGGGCGATGCCGAGACGGTTCGCGCCGGGAACGAGGTCGTGCTCGAGGGCCGGCTCGACGATGCGACCTTCACCTTCGAGCGCGACGTCCAGCTCGGAATCGACCGACTGGCGGAGCGGCTCGGCTCGATCACGTTCTTCGCCGGGGCCGGTTCGTTCGCCGACAAGGCAGACCGCCTGCGCGCGCTCGTCGAGAAGCTCGGCGGCGGGGACGCGAGCGTCGAGGCCGCGCGCCTGGCGAAGGCCGACCAGGCTTCCGAGCTCGTGCGTGAGTTCCCGGAGCTCGAGGGGCATATCGGGGCGGAGTACGCGCGGCTGGCGGGCTATCCCGAGGGTGTCTGCGCCGCGATCGACGAGCAGTACCTGCCCGACTCGGCGTCCGGGCCGCTGCCGCAGACGGAGGCGGGCAAGGTGCTCGCTGCGGCCGACAAGCTCGACACGCTGGCCGTCTCCTTTTCGCTCGGCCACAAGCCGACAGGGTCGAGGGACCCGTACGGGCTGAGACGGGCCGCGATCGGGCTGTGCCGGCTGGCACTCGACGGCGGACTGACGATCCCGCGCGAGCTGATGCCGGACGAGGTGCGGGAGTTCGTCGAGGAGCGCCTGGAGGGATTGATCGAGGTGCCGGTCGAGTACGTGCGCGCGGCCCGCGCCTCGGCGGCCCCGGATCTCGGCGCCGTTGCCAGCCTGGCGCTGACGCTCTACGAGGAGCGGGAGACGCCCGCGTTTGACGCGGTCTACACGGCCTACGACCGTGCCAACCGGCTCGCCGGCCGGGAAGCGGAGAGCGCGGCGGCGGAGCTCGACCGGTCGCTGCTGCGCGAAGGTGCCGAGGTAGCGCTTTCCGAAACGCTGGCTCAGGTGTCCGACTCGATCTCGGCCGACGGGGACGTTCGGGCCGCGCTCGAGACGGCGTCGGCGCTCGGGCCGGCCATGGAGCGGTTCTTCGAGGACGTGCTGGTGATGGACGAGGATCCGGCGGTGAGGGCGAACCGGCTGCGGCTGCTGCTCGACGTCCGGGACACGCTCGGGCGGCTCGGCGACCTGTCGCAGATCCCGCGCTGAGCGCGTGCCGGGCGCCCCTTAGATGTACACGCGCGCGTCCCCGCCCGGGTGGGGAAGAAGAATCCACCCGCCGCCCGGGTTGAGCGTACCCCGGAAACCGCGCCGTGTCTGTCGCGGGATCGTGGCGGAAGGGTGACCGTTCTTCCCCAGGGCCGCTCCCGGCCGTCCAGAGCGCACAGCATCCCGGCCAGGCCGCCGCGGTTACGCTCTTGCCCATGACCGGGCAACCCGTCGAGCTGCACGTCATCTCCGACTCCACCGGCGAGACGGCAGTGCGCCTCGTCCACGCGCTCGAGGCGCAGTTCCCCGATCAGGAGTTCGAGGAGATCCGCCACCCGCGCGTCGAGACCGTCGACGACCTGCAGCTCGCGCTCAACCGCGCCAAGGGCCGGCCGGCCGTGATCGTCTACACGCTCGTCCATCCGGAGCTCCGCGACGCGGCCCGCGCACTCTGCCGCCGCTACCGACTGCACTACTGCGACCTGCTCGGCCATCCGATCGAGGCCGTGGCGAGGGTCGCCGGCGTCGCCGCCCAGATGACCCCGGGTGCCCGCGCCCCACTTGACTCGACCTACTTCAAGCGGATCGCGGCGATCGAGTTCGCGGTCAAGTACGACGATGGGGTCGGCGCCGGCCTCCACGACGCCGACATCGTCCTCGTCGGCGTCTCGCGCACCTCCAAGACGCCGCTCTCGATGTACCTCGGATACCTCGGCTACAAGACCGCGAACGTGCCGGTCGTGAAGGGGATCGACCCGCCGTCAGCCCTCTTCGAGATCGACCCGACCAAGATCGTCGGCCTGACGATCGACGCGACCCGCCTCCAGGAGATCCGCCGCCAGCGCGTGGCCCGCCTCGGCGGGAACCAGCGTGGCTACGCCGAGCTGCTCGAGATCTATGCGGAGCTCGAGCAGGCCGAGGCGATTCACCGCCGGCTCGGCTGCCCGGTGATCGAGATCTCCGACCTGTCGATCGAGGAGACCGCCGCAAGGGTGATCCGCATGGTCGACCGCCGCCGGGCGGAGAACGGCGCGAAGGCCGAAGCGCCGGTCTCGTGACCCGTCGCAGCGCCGCTCGTCTGCGACGCCGGCCGAAAGGCGTTGACGGTGCGCATGCCCAACACCCTCTGTGGGATGCATAGGCAAGTCGTCCGGGCGAGAGAGACAGGCGTCAAGGGCAGGGTCCCGCTCTGGCGGTGGGCGCTCTGGTGGCTGATCCTCGCCTTCGCGCTGGTGCTCTTCTACGTGCTGCTCACGCCCGTCTGGATGGGCCTGCGCGCCCTCGCGTGGCTGGCCGACTTCCGCGCGCGCCGGAGACCCGGCTACCGCCCGCCGGTCACGCCGTCGTAGACCGACGCGAGCCACGGCTGCAGCTCGCGAAGGAAGCGCGGGTCGACCGCGTGCGAGAGCGGGGACTCGCGGTAGAGAACGTCGGCGCCGGCCTCCTCGAGCGCGGCTTTCGCGCGTCTGCTCCACTCGACCGAGATCACCGGGTCGTAGGTCCCGTGCCCGATCGCGACCCGCGGCAAGGGCTGCGACAGGTCGAGCTCGAACCCGGGCGCCGTCGGCATGAACCCGCTGAGGGCGATCAGCGCTGCCGGATGCGGACGGTCGCGCCCCAGCCCGAGCGCGTAGGTCATCGCAGTGCCCTGCGAGAAGCCGCCGAGGACGGTCCGCTCCGGCCCGATTCCGGTCTCGGTGGCGACCGAGTCGAGCCACGCGGAGACGGCCGCATAGGTCGCGAGGAACGTCTCCGGCTCCGGGAAGCCGACTTCCAGAAACGCGTACCAGTGGGACCCGCCGGGCGGTAGCGAAAGCGGCCCGCGCGGCGCGAGCCCGAGCAGGCGGCGCTCCGGGTCGAGCTCGTCCAGGAGCGGGAAGAGGTCGTTCTCGTCCACGCCTCGGCCGTGAAAGAGGACGAGCAGGCCTTCAGGCTCTCCCGCGGCCGCGCGCTCGCGGTAGGCGATGGTCACCCGGCGCGCAGTGCCCGCGGGTCCGGCAGCGGCGTCAGCACCTGCTCGAGCCGGCCGCGCAGGTTCTCGTAGTTCGGCGGCAGCGAGAGGTGCTCCCCGAGGTGCTCGAGCGGCTCGTCGACGTCGAAGCCCGGGCCGATCGTCGCGATCTCGAACAGCACGCCGCTCGGCTCGCGGAAGTAGATCGAGCGAAAGTAGAAGCGGTCGATGACCGGGGTGGGGGAGCCGCCGGCCTCGAGAACCCGCTGCTCCCAGGCCTCGTGCTCCTCCAGCGTCGAGGCCCAGGCGACGTGGTGCACTGTGCCGGCGCCGGGAATGCCACGCTCGTCGGAGCGGTCGTAGGCGTAGAGCCCGCCGCGCCGCTCGCCGCGCGCCTCCCACACGTCGCCGCGAGGGTCGAACTCGAGCGCCTCGAGGAAGCCACGGCTCTGCTCCGGGTCACGCGCGTACGCGTGGACTGCGTTGAACCCCTGCAACGCGTGCTCCTTCGGGATCTCCCGGTGGTCGGCGGTCAGCGGCTCGTCGTCCGTCTCGTCCACGACGAGGCGGTGTCGCAGGCCCTCCGGGTCTGCGAACGAGAGGCCGCCTTCTCCATCGCGCTCGGCCGCGGTGCCCTGGTCGGTCAGCCGGCTCTCCCAGAAGTCGATCGACTCGGGCGAGGCCACGCGCCACTCGACGGTGTGCACCATCCCCGCGCCGGCCCTGCCCGGCGCCGCGCCCGGGTACTCGAAGAAGGTGATGTCGCTCCCGGGCTTGCCTTCCTCGTCCGCGTAGAAGAGGTGGTAAACGGTCGGGTCGTCCTGGTTGACGCTCTTCTTGACGAGCCGCAGCCCGAGAACGCGCACGTAGAAATCGACGTTGCCGGGCGCATCTCCCGTGATCGCCGTGACATGGTGGATGCCTTCGAGCTTCACGCCGTGAGGCTACCGGACGCCCGCGGGGCTCCAGGAGGGGTCCAGCACCCCGGAGAACCGGCCGATCCGCTTCGGCGCACCACCTCCGGCGGGAACGGAGACCAGCCAGGGCAGATGCCCCTGGCTGCGGAGCTGGAACCCGCTCGCGAACGCGATCCGCGAGCCGTCCGGGGCCCAGGTCGGATGCTCGTCGTCGGCCTTGCTCGCCGTGAGCCGCGTGAGGCCGGTCCCGTCGGCGCCGACCACGTAGATCTCGCCGTTCGGCGGGCAGGTGTCGGCCTGGCAGGCGCTGCCGTTGTGGTCGGCGAAGGAGACGAACGCGATGCGGTGCCCGTCGGGCGACCACGACGGCGAGACTCCGCGGACGGGCAAGGCGCCCAGCGGCCGGACATGGGTGCCGCTGGCGTTGGCGAGATAGAGCGTCGCCTGGTCGATCGGGAGCGACTGATCGGCGAGGCGCGAGAAGGCGATCGTCTTGCCGTCCGGAGACCAGGCAGGTGTGACGTCGAGCCCGTCGGAGAGAAGCTCCGTGGCGTGGTGGCCTTGCCGGTCGATCGTGTACAGGGAGACCGCCTCGCCGGCCGCGCGGACGAAGGCGATGCGCAGGCCGTGCGGCGAGTAGGTCGGCATGGCGTCGAACGGCCCGTGCGTGAGGTCGCGGGAGAGCCCGCCACCCGCGGACACGGACGTCAGCCGGAAGCGGTCCTCGCCCCAGTAGGTCAGGTCGCGCTCGAAGACGATCCGGCGCCCGTTCGGCGACCACACCGGGCCCGAGTCGCCGCCCAGCTCCTGCCGGGTCGGCGGGGAGGTGAGGCGGCGCAGGCCGCTGCCGTTCGGGCGCACCGTGTAGATGCTGCTCAGGTCGCCGTGCTCGAGCCCGAACGCGATCCGGCTGCCGTGGACGGTGGCTCCGGCGCCGTTCGCGATGCCGAGGAGCAGCGCCGCCGCGGCCACCACGGAGAACCTGCTCAGTGCCACTGCCCGAGTGTAGTCGGGCGGTCCGTGGGAAGATTGCAGCGCAATGCCAACGAACGGGCGTTTCGTCTACGACTTCGACGAGCCGTCCGAGGGCGGGCGGGAGCTGCTCGGCGGCAAAGGCGTGGGCCTGGCCGAGATGACGCAGCTCGGGGTTCCCGTCCCGGCCGGGTTCACCGTCACCACCGACGCGTGCCGCGCGTACGTGCTGAACGGCAAGGAGCTTCCCGAAGGGCTCGAGCCGGAGATCGAGCGGCACTTGAGCGCGCTGGAGGAGAAGACCGGCAAGCGCTTCGGCGACGCGAGCGACCCGCTGCTCGTCTCGGTCCGCTCCGGCGCTGCGGTCTCGATGCCGGGGATGATGGACACGATCCTCAACCTCGGCCTGAACGACGAGTCGGTCGAGGGCCTGGCCCGCTCGACCGGCAACCCGCGCTTCGCCTTCGACTCCTACCGGCGCCTGATCCAGATGTACGGCGAGGTCGTCGACGGGGTCGACGGGCAGCGGTTCGAGCGGGCGCTGACCGAGCTCAAGAGCGAGCGTGGCGTCCAGCAGGACGTCGAGCTCTCGGCCGACGACCTCCGCGAGCTCGTCGGGACGTTCAAGGAGATCTACAGGGAGGAGGTCGGTCAGCCGTTCCCGGAGGACGCACGCCGGCAGCTCGGCCGGGCGGTCAAGGCCGTCTTCGACTCGTGGGACACGCCGCGCGCGCAGGTCTACCGCCGCGCGAACCGGATCCCGGACGACCTCGGCACCGCGGTCAACGTCGTGCAGATGGTCTTCGGCAACAAGGGCTCGACCTCCGGAACCGGGGTCGCGTTCACGCGCGACCCCTCCACCGGCGAGCAGGGGATCTACGGTGAGTTCCTGGCCGACGCCCAGGGCGAGGACGTGGTCGCGGGCATCCGCACCCCCGAGCCGCTCGAGGCGATGGAGGAGCGCATGCCCGAGCCGTTCGAGCAGCTGCTGGCGACGATGCAGCGCCTCGAGCAGCACTACCGCGACATGCAGGACATCGAGTTCACCGTCGAGGACGGGCGGCTCTACCTCCTCCAGACGCGCTCGGCGAAGCGGACGGCCACCGCGGCTCTCCGCGCGGCCGTCTCGATGGTGGAAGAGGGGCTGATCTCCCGCGAGCAGGCCGTCGCGCGGATCGATGCCGGCCAGCTCGATCAGCTGCTCCACCCGATGATCAACCCGAGGGCCGAGGTCGAGGTCGCAGCTCGCGGCCTGAACGCGTCGCCCGGCGCCGCCTCGGGCCCGGCGGTTCTCGACGCCGACACGGCCGAGCAGCGCGGCCAGGCCGGCGAGGACGTGATCCTGGTCCGCTGGGAGACGACCCCGGACGACATCCACGGCCTGCTGCAGGCGAGGGGCATCCTGACCGCGCACGGAGGCATGACCTCCCACGCGGCCGTGGTCGCGCGCGGGATGGGCAAGCCGTGCGTCGCCGGCTGCGAGGGCCTCACGATCGATCTCGAGGCCCGCACGTTCTCGCTCCACGGCCGGGAGCTCGCCGAGGGCGACGTGATCACGATCGACGGCGGCACCGGCCGGGTGATCATCGGGCCGGTCGAGCTCGTCGCACCGCAGATCAACGAGGACTTCGAGACGATCCTGGGCTGGGCCGACGAGCTGCGGCGGCTGAAGGTGCGCGCCAACGCCGACACCCCCGAGGACGCGGCCAAGGCGCGCGAGTTCGGCGCGCAGGGGATCGGCCTCTGCCGGACCGAGCACATGTTCATGGCCGAGGACCGGCTGCCGCGCGTCCGCGAGATGATCATGGCCGCCGGCGAGGAGGAGCGCCGCGCCGCGCTCGAGAAGCTGCTGCCGCTCCAGCAGGGCGACTTCGAGGGGATCTTCGAGGCGATGGCCGGCCTGCCGGTGACGATCCGCCTGCTCGACCCGCCGCTGCACGAGTTCCTGCCGCCGCTCGAGGAGGCGACCGACGAGCGGGTGCGCGAGCGCATCGTGGCGCTGCAGGAGTCGAACCCGATGCTCGGCACCCGCGGCTGCCGGCTCGGCCTGCTCTGGCCCGAGATCTACGAGATGCAGGTGCGCGCGATCATCCGCGCCGCGGTCGCCGTCGAGGAGCGCACGGGCGGGGCGCCGCTCGTCGAGATCATGCACCCGCTCGTCGGCCTCGCCGAGGAGCTCCACCGGCTGCGCGCGATCACCGTTGCGACCGCGCAGGAGGAGAGCGAGACGGCCGAGTACCTCGTCGGCACGATGATCGAGCTCCCACGTGCCTGCATCTGCGCGGACGAGATCGCCGAGTACGCGGACTTCTTCTCGTTCGGCACGAACGACCTGACGCAGACGACGCTCGGCTTCTCGCGCGACGACGCCGAGGGCAAGTTCCTGACTCGCTACCTCGAGGACGGCGTGCTCGAGCGCAACCCGTTCGAGACGATCGACCAGAGCGGCGTCGGTGAGCTGATGCGGATCGCGGTCGAGCGGGGCCGGGGCGCGAAGGAAGGCCTGAAGATGGGCATCTGCGGCGAGCACGGCGGCGAGCCCGACTCGATCGCGTTCTGCCACGGCCTCGGGCTCGACTACGTCAGCTGCTCGCCCTACCGCGTCCCGCTCGCGCGTCTCGCAGCCGCACAGGCCGCGCTGAAGGAAGCGGGCGTGACGGCTTCCGTCTCGGGCGGCTGACGAAGCGCTTAGACTCCCGCCCCTGCCCGACCGCTCACGCAAGGAGGAGGGATCGATGAGGAAGGTCTTCGCGTGTTGCCTCGTGCTCGCTGCCGTGGTGTTCGTCGTGGCCGGGTGCGGGTCGAAGAAGGAAAGCGAGAAAGGAGACACCGACCAGGCGCAAACCAAGGCGACGCAGGCCGCCTGCGACGGCTCGGCGCTGACGGCGACGACGAAGCTCCCGCCGAATTTTCCAACGGTCGCCAAGGCGACCTACACGAAGGAGAGCACCGAGGGGCCGACCGATGTCACCGAGGGCTTCTTCATGGGCTCGGTCGAGGACGCGCACAGCGCGTACAAGTCGGCGCTCGCCACAAACGGCTACCAGGTCACCCACGACGAGCTCGACGAGCACGACTCGGAGGTCAACTGGGAGGGCCACGGCCGAAGCGGGCAGGTCGCGATCCGAGAGCAGTGCGGGGAAGGCGACAAGGTCTACCTGCACATCTCGAACCGTCCGGCCTGACGGCCTAGGATGAGCGCGTGAAGGGGCTGCTGCCGCTCCTGCTCGCGCTCATCCTCGTTCCGCTCGCGGCCGGTGCGCCGAGCGGTAGCTACACGCTCGTCGACGGGCCGCAGGCCGGCGTGGACGTCCATGTCGCGGCCTCCGGCGTGGCCTCGATTCTCGACCGCACGAGCAGCCTGCAGTACGTCGCGGCCGACGACGACTGCGACCAGCCGCACCTGCACGGGACGATCGAGGGCAAGCCCGAGCCGCAGGGCGGCTGCGGCTGGGGACGCGTGCTGTCGCTGCAGAAGGCGACGCCGCTCATGCGCGCGGTCGCCAACGCGGTCACCGAGGAAGAGCGGGCGGTGAGCTCAATCGGACAGGGCGGCAAACCGCACTGGGAGCTCGCGCTCTACGGCCAGCTCGGCGTCGAGCATGCGCTCGAGGCGCTGGCCGCGGACGAGAAGGCGGGCCGGGTCGTCGAGGGAAACGCGAACAAGATCCGCAACCGCCTGAACGCCGCTCACGCCATCGACGAGAAGGTCAAGAAGCAGATGCAGCAGCACACGACCCCGACCGATGCGCAGCGAGCGAGCTGGATCAAGCAGCTCAAGAACGCGCTCTCGCTCAAGCGCGAGGCGCTCTCCATCGTGGAACACGTGGGCCTGAAGGTCGCCGACGACGCCTCGGCGCCGACCCCGTGCGCGCAGGCTCGCCTTGACTGCGTCGTCTCCGCCTTCTGGGACGTGAACGTGCCGAAGAGGGTCAAGAGCGCCCTCTGCGTCGCGCGCGACCGGGCCTCGGGCCACGTGACCGACCACCAGCACCCCCTCTTCGCAGGGGTCGCGCAGACCCAGCGCTGCGTGGTGACGAACCGTTACCGCACGGTGCACGGCGTCCGCAAGCGCGTGGTGCGGCTGACGATCACGCTAACCGGGACGCTCGCAGGCAAGGCGAAGCCGCTCCGCGTCGCGGTCTACTGGCCCGCCTGATCACCGGCACGAGGGATCGTCCGGTGCGCCGAGGGCGCCGATTTTCCTTTGGACAAGGCCCTAGCGGCTCGCGCCGATCCAAGAGCAGAGGTGCCGATCCCGTGTCGCCCGACCAAAAGAACCGCGTCAGGACCCTCGCCGCGCTGTTCGCGATGGCCGCTCTCGTCGCGGTTCGCGCGGGTCACGCAGCGCCGCACGGTGTGGCGCCGTGCACGATCACCGGCACGCCCGGCCCGGACATCCTCGTCGGCACGCCGGGCCGCAACGTGATCTGCGGGCTGGGCGGGGACGACGTGCTCGACGGCCAGGGCGGCAAGGACATCCTCCGCGGCGGTCCGGGCAACGACATTCTGAACGGCGGCAACGGCAACGACTCTCTCGCCGGCGGGACGGGGAACGACAAGCTCCAGGGCGACCGCGGCCGCGACACCGTCTACGGCGGGCCGGGCAACGACGTCATCTTCGCCTGGGACGGCTACGCGGACCGCATCGACGGCGGGCCCGGGAGCGACCACGCGTGGATCGACAAGAGCCTCGACCGCGTCAAGAACGTCGAGAAGTTCGGATGAAGACGGCCGCACCGGCTGAGCCGGTACGGCCTCTTTGGTCGGCGTCGCGAGCGAGCGCCTAGGCCGCGTAGAGCGCCACGGCGATGCTGAGCAGGCCGACGCCGAGGATGCCGGCGATCCCCCAGAGCCCGACCCGGCTGTAGGCCGCGTGGCCGCGGCCGAACTCGGAGAGGATCAGCGCGCAGAGGACACCGCCGATCAGGCCCCCGATGTGCCCGCCGACCGAGATGCCGGAGATGGTGAAGCTGAGAACCAGGTTGATCACGACCAGCGCGAGCGCCGAGCCGCCCAGCACGTAGCTGCGCTGCCGCTCCATGACCACCGCCACGCCGAGGATCCCGAACAGCGCGCCCGAAGCTCCGACGGTGGGCGCATTCGGGGTGAAG